>Ga0256837_1002925_pt1 | contig 10121 bp, 8 predicted proteins | sample 4562384metaG_FD_185976 | JGI IMG/M metagenome (GOLD analysis project Ga0256837, IMG submission 185976) | Hydrothermal vent microbial communities from Guaymas Basin, Mexico - 4561-384 | ecosystem: Environmental > Aquatic > Marine > Hydrothermal vents | place: Mexico: Guaymas Basin | collected... | reverse complement strand
CTTCAGTATATGCATCAACTAGATTGTCTCTTATAGCAAATCCACAAGGATTTCCATGTTTAGTGATACATACAGCGTTCTCATCACCAAACGCAGAGGCAATTTTCACTGCACCACTCAGGTCATTTAAGTTGTTAAAACTTGCTTCACCTTTGAGTGTTTTAAAGTTATCTGAGTAGTGTTTGTCAAATTCATACAGTGCACCTTTTTGGTGAGGATTTTCACCATAACGGGTATTCATAACTTTATTTCCTACGATAAACTGCTTCTCACCAAAACCTTCATTAAAACGCTCGTTCATATAGTTAGCTATCATAGAATCATATGCCGCAGTATGTTCATATGCTTTTATCATAAAACCACGACGGAACTCTTTTGTATTTTTTTCATTCTCTATCGCATCAATAACAACATCATAATCTTCTACATTTGTTACAATGATAACAGCATCGAAATTTTTTGCTGCTGAACGAACCATTGCCGGTCCACCGATGTCTATATTTTCAATAATATCATCAAAGTCATCAGTTTTCTCGATTGTCTCTTTAAACGGATAAAGATTCACACATACAAGATCAATCGCTTCAACACCAAGCTCTTTAGCCTGATCAAGATGTGATTGCTTGTCACGACGATGTAAAATACCACCATGAACATAAGGATTCAATGTTTTTACACGTCCTTCAAAACACTCAGGAAACTTTGTGATCTCATCAATCTCAATTGCTGCTACACCACTCTCTTTTAAAAGTTTGAATGTCCCACCTGTAGAGATAATCTCATAATCATTTTTCACTAATGATTTACAAAAATCAACTACACCACTCTTATCGCTAACACTTACTAATGCTCTTTTTTTCATATCAAGCCTTGATTTAAAATAATTGTGTAATTTTATCGAAATTGAGTTTAGAGGATGGTAAAGGGGGAAATGCAAGATGACACAAAGGTCATCTTTAAAGAAGAGCTATAAATCTTGTTCGATTACTCTTGCAAAAGTATTGAAGTAGTTATCTTGGAGTTGCTTCAAAGACATATTGATGTCATTGATGCGTACACTATCGCCGCCAACTGTTCCTATCTTCTCAATGCTCATTAATTCATCAAGCATTGCTTCAAAAGCTTCACAGTTTTCAGGTTTGACTTCAACAATAGCACGACTCATGCTCTCAGAAAACACATCTCTGTCATCTGCAACACTCATCTCTACATCACAGCCAAGACCACTTGTTGCCGCCATTTTTGCAAGTGCTATCGCTACACCACCGCTGCTTGAATCTTTCGCACACTCTAGAAGATGTTTTTTATTTGCTTCTATAACAAGATCCCAAAGTGCAAGCTCTTTTTTATAGTCAATTTCCGGGATTACACCAGCCACGGTATCGTACAGTTCTTTCATATATAAAGAACCGCCAAACTCTGATTTACTCTCACCTACAAGATAAAGTGCATTCCCTTCTTTTGAGAATGAAGACATGAGAACATTATTTTCATCATCATTAACACCAACTGTCGCGATTGAAGGTGTAGGAAAGACAGAAACACCGTTTGTTTCATTATAAAGAGAAACATTTCCACCGATAACAGGAGTAGTAAGTTCAGCACAAGCTTCTTTGATACCTAAACACCCCTCACCAAACTGCCACATCACTTCAGGGTTTTCAGGATTACCATAGTTAAGACAATCTGTAATAGCAAGCGGTCTAGCACCACTCATTGCGACATTACGTCCACTCTCTATAACAGCCGCAGCTCCACCCATTTTCGGGTCAATATAACAGTAACGTACATTACAGTCTGCACTCATAGCAAGTGCTTTTTTATTCTCTTTTACACGGATTACAGAAGCATCAAGCATCCCGCCTTTTTTCACTGTATTTGTCTGTACCATTGAATCATACTGCGTATAGATCCATGATTTATCTACAACTTCCATTGACTGCGTTAATTTCTCAAACGCCTCTTGATTTGGAACTCTGTCAAAATCATCAATACTGACTTTATGAATCTCATCAAGATAAGCAGGCTTTTTCATAGGACGGTTAAGTTCTGGTGCCTCTTCAGAAACAGGATCAACAGGAACTTCAGCTACTTTTTCACCATGCCAAAAGAGTTCCATATTTCCAGTTGCAGTCACTTCACCAATTACAGCAGCATCAAGATCCCATTTTTCAAAGATCTTAATAATCTCTGCTTCACTTCCTTTTTTTGCACAAAGAAGCATACGCTCCTGAGATTCTGAAAGCATAAAATCATAAGGGGTCATTCCCTCTTCACGGGCAGGTACTTTATCGAGGTGCATAATCATTCCACTTCCTGAACGACCTGCCATCTCAAATGAAGAAGATGTAAGTCCGGCTGCACCCATATCCTGAATACCAACAACATGGTCAGTTTTGAAAAGTTCCAAGCACGCTTCAAGCAGAAGTTTTTCAGTAAACGGGTCACCAACTTGAACAGTAGGACGAAGAGATTTTGACTCTTCTGTAAAAGAGTCTGAACTCATTACAGCTCCACCAAGTCCGTCACGTCCTGTTTTTGCTCCAACATACAAAACAGGATTTCCTATACCTTCCGCTTTTCCGTAAAAGATTTCATCCGATTTTGCAATACCTAAAGTAAAGGCGTTAACAAGGATATTTCCATTGTAACACTCATCAAAACTTGTCTCACCACCAATAGTCGGAACACCCATACAGTTGCCATATCCGCCGATACCTTCAGTAACACCACGAACAAGATAACGTTGATGCTTAGAAATATCATCTTTGTTAAGTACATTTCCAAAACGCAGCGCATTTAGGTTTGCAACAGGACGCGCACCCATAGTAAAAACATCACGCATTATCCCACCAACACCGGTTGCAGCACCTTGGTATGGTTCAATAAAGCTCGGATGGTTATGTGACTCCATCTTAAAGACAGCTGCATATCCATCACCAATATCTATAACACCGGCATTTTCACCTGGTCCCTGAATAACCCATGGAGCTGATGTAGGAAATCCTTTTAGATGGACCTTAGAAGATTTATAAGAGCAGTGTTCACTCCACATAGCTGAAAATATACCTAATTCAACCAAATTTGGCTCACGACCTAAAATCTCTTTTATATGTTTGTAATCTTCTTGTGAAAGTTTATGATTTGCTAACTGTTCATCAATGTTTTCTAATTGTTGGCTCACGGATGTTTCCTAAAAATTGGTTTTTAAAGAGGGATTATATCAAAAGGTTTGTAAAAGTTGTTTTAATGAGGATTTATTTTATTAAATCTTTCCTATGCTTCACATAGGAAAGAACTTTTATTATTTTTCAGCTGTGCGAACACAACGGACATTATTTGCATCTGTTTTATCTTCTACATCATTGCATCCGCAATAAAAATAACTATACCATGCACTGCTGCTATTTGCATCTTCAGTCGTTGATGACCAAAATCTATTAGATTTTTTATTTTGAAACTCTTTATCCATGGCAGGTCCATGTGTCATTTTATCTGTAATGCTGTTTAGTTCATTAAGATTTGGTAATCGCCAATCACTGTATCCTCCCAAATCCAACTGTTCACAACTGTCAACTGCTTCACTCCATGTCTTTTTATCTGCATCGCTGATGGTATCAGGAGTATCCTGCCATATCAGATTTGTAGAGGCATCAAGTACTACTTGATTAGTATTATCTCTTGTATATCTTGCTTCACCCTGTACTTTGGCGATGTTAACACAGCGAACATAATGAGATAGAGATTTGTCAGGATCATTCGTTCGCGAATTTGCAAAGTTGACTGTCCAGATATCATCTGCACTTGAAGCCAAATATTCATCTGCACTCCAGTATTCAGAGTTTTTTGTATTATTAAATGCAACATCTATTGCAGGACTATTTGTACCTTTGTCAGAAAGTTCTATAAGTTGGTCCATTGATGGAAGTTGCCATGTCAAACTTGCTGTTGTTAAAGCTTCACAATAGTTTTTTGCACTGTTCCAATCTCTTAATACTCCATCATCAGATTCCTGCCAGATAAGTCCTGTTACATCATCGGTAACCGTACCATCACCATTGGATGTATAACTTCTTGTTTCACCTGTTTGGTATTCCCCATCATCATGTGCTATATAACTTGCACTTTGCCCTGTTTTTAATAACCTGCGAGGTGATGTTACAGTTACCTCTGCATGATTTAATGAAAAGATATTTTGTAATTTATTCAGATTTGAGAGTGCAATATTTGTCACACCCGGTACAAATTGTGTTGAATTGGCATCAAGAGTAATTTTTAATCTATGGAACATACTATCATTATAATCAAGTTTCACAAACTCTCCAAAAGTCCCTGTTCCATTAATATCAAAACTTTGACTAAGATTTTCATCTGATGTATTAATGTCAACTGTTCTGTTGAAGTAGATAGAGAGCGTGTCATCTGTAATATCTGCTGTCTCATTTGTATCATATACAGCCGATTTTATATATAAACTATCTTTCGTCGGTTCACTTGAAGAAGAACCACCACATCCTGTAAGAAAAAGTAGTGTAGAGACCGTAACTATCGAAAGTGATGTGCATTTAGTAAACATATTCATATGTAACCCTTAAATTTAAGATTATCCCATTCTAGGACAGCTTATCTTAATTTAAACTAATAGTTTTAATTATTTTAAAATAAATACTTAAAGGGAGGAAGCCATAAGTAGACAATGTGATAATATTGTCACATACTAATGAAAAGCAAAATCTTTTTTTGTACGAATATTTTGTTTTAATGAAAAGATATTTTGATACTCAATCTTTTCAATTTCATACTCTTTGACTGCGTTTGGAAGTTTTATTTTCACCTCATCGCCGCACACTTTGCCTAAAAGAGCTTTGGCAATAGGAGAGTGAATAGAGATAAGAGCATTCTCCGGTTCGCTTTCTAAAACACCGCATATAGTATACACTTCCTTTTCATCATTATCAAGATTTAAAAGTGTAACAGTACTTCCAAACGAAACTCTCTCATGCTTATGCAGGGAAGGGTCAATTATTTTAGAGTTTTGTATCATTTTATTCAAATAAAAAAGTCTTTTATCTATAAAACGCAGCTTCTCTTTTGCAGCTTGATAGTCTGCATTTTCACTTCTATCACCAAGAGCTGCTGCGACAAGTTTTTCATGAGCGACTTTTGGCTTTTCAATTTCTAATAGATATTTAAACTCTTCTACCAAAATATCATACCCTTCAATACTCATTGGTTCTATCATTATATAAAAATCCTAATGATGATAACCTATAATATAGTAGGTCTCTTTATTTGGTAGTTTTTCTACTTCTACCTTAAATTTTTCACTAAAATGTTTAATTTTCTCATGTGCTTCTTGAGCTAACTGGGGAGTTGGAGATTCTATTTTTATTTTAAAATAATCTTTTGAGTTTGAAAGTGCAACATATGCATTGTTCACTTTTAAGTGGTCATTTAAGTCCATTATGTGTTTATCTATTTTTTCATACCCTACAGTATTCTTTTTAATTCTCTCTAACTGTTCTACCAAAGCTTCATTTGGTGTGTATCCTAACTGTATCAGCATAGCTCTGTCTTGCATATATATATCCTTATAAATTATTAGACTTTTAATACCTTTGAACACAATTTCACTATCATTTCCCCCATTCAAGGTTCCACAGTAACAGTGCAGGAAGTCTATTGAAAAAATAATAACAGTTTTTTGTAAATATTCAGTATGCATTTATCTATAGAGACTATAATTACAAAATAATCGTGATTTAATAATCATTACTACCAAATAAAGAGGGATAAATGACTGAAGAAATACTTAAAAAAATAAAACAACTTCCACCGCTTCCAGAATCTGCAATGCAGATTGAAGAGGTATATAAAGATCCTGACAGTACTTTTAATGATATGGCGAAAATTTTAGAAAAAGATCCGCTCTTAACAGCTGATATTTTAAAAGCTGCAAACTCTCCACTTTATGGATTTTCTCGAGAAATTAATGCTATCAGCCAGGCTGTAGGACTTTTTGGAATGGGTACAGTTCGTGGTTTTGCATTAGCAAGTATTGTTAAGAAAAGTTTTTCTCTTGACCTGTCACCTTATGGTATTACTAACGACATGTTTTCTGACCTTTCAAAAAAGCAGCATGCACTTATGACTTCATGGTGTCTACGTAAAGAGAACAAATATCTTGGTGTTTTATCACCTGCTGCGTTTCTTGTTGAAATTGGAAAGGTTTTAATTGCACAGCAAGTTATGTCTGATGGTAAAGAAGAAGAGTTTCGTGATGCATTAAAAGAGCTCCAAGACGTTGAAGCTGCAGAGAGAGAAGTGATAGGTGTTGATACTCCAGAGGTCAGTGCAACAATTTTTAAACAATGGAAATTTGAAGAGAATCTTGTAGATGTTATAGGAAGTTGTCAAAATCCTGAACTAGCAACAGAAGAGGATCAAAGACCTGCAAAGATTCTTCATGTCGTACGTGTGGCTGTGCCTATTAATGGTAAAGTTACCGATGCAAGTATCAAAGCCGCAAAAGAGCTCATAGAAAAATATGAACTAGATATGGAAAGCTTTGAAACTGCTATTGAACACATAAAATAGAGATAAACAGATAATTGAAATCCCTACTGATAAGACTCACTCATGGTTTGAGTGGGCAGGACATTACAGAGGAAGAACGTCCTTTTGTCAATGACTGGCTTGCAAAAAAATATATCACACATAAAAACAACATTTATAAATTCCATTCCAAATACCGTGCTGGTGTTTTGGGCCTTGTACAAAAAGGAACCGCATATCTGCATGTCATCGGTGAAAATATCAAAGACTTGTTCATTGCCGAAGGTGACTTGGGCGTTGCAACAGAGGGTGATTTAGTCATTGCCAAAAGACTTCTTGGAAAACGTGGAACACCCAGCGCAAAAATAGCTGAAATCGTAGGTCGAGAACAAACATACAGTGTTGCGTGCATAATTGAGACGAAACACCATCACCGTTCTTTGGTAGAGCTAAAAACACAATACCCTATCGGTGCACCAATGAAACCTGAAGAGCTTGAAAGCTATGAAATTGGTGATCTTTTCAAAATCGACAACTTAGAAAACAGCATACTTGAAAAGATCGGAAATATCAAAGATCCAAAAGCCGATGAGAAGATAGTCCTTGCACAATTTAACAAACATGATACTTTTGATGAAGAGACTCTTAAAATTGCGCGTTCATTTAAAGCCGTTGATGCTTCAAAATATCCAAAAAGACGGGACTTAAGAGATCTGACTTTTTGTACTATCGACCCTGTAACCGCAAAAGATTTTGATGATGCTATCTACTGGGATGATAAAAACAGTACTTTGTATGTCGGCATAGCTGATGTAAGTGAATATGTCAAACCTTTTGGTGCCCTTGATAAGGAAGCTATATATAGAAGTTTTTCTATTTATCTACCCCACAAATCCATACCGATGCTTCCACGGGAACTAAGTGAAACACTCTGTTCACTCCAACCTCATGTAGACAGACTCGCATATGTTTTTGAGATAAAACTTGATAAAAACACTCTAGATGTAACTCATTCGGAAGTCTATGAAGCGGTTCTTCACTCTGACAGACGCTTTAATTATGAAGAGATAGACCTCTTTTTTGAAGGAAAACTTCAGGCGAGAACAGAAGAAGAAAAAGAGATATTTACTTGGATAACAAAACTCAGACAAATTACAGACAGACTTAAAGAGCTGCGTTTACAAAAAGGATTTGAATTCCACTCTCCTGAGATCTCTATGGAACTGGATGAAAATACAAATCTTATTTCCACAACCCTTGCACTTGAAACACCCTCCCACGGTCTTATTGAGGATTGTATGCTTTTGGCTAACAAAGAAGCTGCAAAGCGATATAAAAGAGGCCTTTTTAGAGTCCATGAATCTCCAAGTCAGGCAAAACTGCAGACACTCTATCAGGAACTGGCCGGAATCGGTATGCATATTGATATTAAAAACTCTATCAAAGAGACTATTACAGAGATACAAAAACAGGCAAAAGAGATGGGCATCGAGGCAGAAGTCGACACTCTTATTATCCGCTCTCAAATGCAGGCAAGATACTCCCCTATCAACGTCGGACACTTTGGGCTTGGTTTTGATGAATATACTCACTTCACTTCACCTATCAGGCGTTACAGTGACCTTATCGTACACCGTTTACTCAAAGCGATAAACGCAGGAGATACACAAGAACAAAACTATGTTCTTAGAAATATAGAATCCCTTAGTATGCAGATAAGTGAAAAAGAGAGAGAAGCAAGTATCATCGAATCTGAATACAAAGCCAGAAAATATGCGCGCTGGGCAGAGCTTAATCTTCATAAAGAGTTCAAAGCAAGAGTGACAGCTACGGACCCTGAACTTAGAGCTGAGTTACATGATGAGATAATAGGGGCACATCTGCATTTTCTCTCTGGTGCCGATGTTTCTCTCTTTGAAGATATCATTATCAGGATTGACAAAGTCGATATTTACCGTGCACGTATATTTGCGAGTGTTGTTGGAAAAATTGATGTATAAAAACGAGTTTGACAAGCATATTCAAAACAGAACTATTTCAAACTCTTTTGTCTTTTTTGGTGAAAGTACTTTTTTAATAGATATGTACACAAAAATGCTCACTAATTATGATGATGCAAATATTTTGACATACTATCATGATGAGTATGATTTCAACTCAGCAAAAGCACATCTTTCACAAGCTTCTCTTTTTGGAGACAGAAATATTTTAATCATTAAAAGTGAAAAAAAAATTCCAAAAAAAGAGCTTGACACACTCCTTGGTTTCTGCGATAAAAACCCCGATAACATCTTTGTCTATGCCTACTACGGAAGTGACCATAAGAGTTATAATAATAAAAAAACTTTTGCGAAATCAAACGCAATGAGTGTTCGTTTTTTTCACCCAAAAGAGTACGAAGCACAAAATCTCATTATGCAGATCGCCCAAGAAAAAAATGTTCACATAGATAAATATACCATCTCACACCTTCTCAAAATTCATAACGGTGATGTAGCTTTATCTGCCAATGAGATAGAAAAATTTCGTGTTTTTCAAAGAGAGATTACTACAAAAGATGTAGATGCCCTAGTCTATGGTCTTGCCGAGATCAATCTTGATGATTTTATAAAAAAACTTTTTACAAAAAAAGATTATAAAGAGGATCTGCAAAGCATTTTAGAACATGGTGAAGATGAGATACGAATAGTAAGTGCTATCACTGCCTTTGTTACACAGCTCTATATGTTCAATATCTACATCAGAGTAAACGGTGCACCAAATGCAATGGAGATTTTAGGATACCCTGCTCCGGGATTTGTTGTCGAGCAAAAAGCGGCATTGGCTCTCAAACTCAAGCCAGAAACATACTTTAAAGTCCATGAACTGCTTCTTTTGAGTGAACTTAAAATGAAAAGTTCACACACTGATAAAAGTGCTATCTTATTTTCTACCTTAATAAAATTACAAAAGTTAATTTAAAAAACAAGATTTAAAGATTTTAAGTGTATACTTTTATTATGAATAACTATACAAATGCATTAAGAGAACATCATTTAAAAGCAACACCCCAACGACTGGAGATAGCAAATACTCTCGAGCTGTACGGGCATATAAACATAGATAATTTGTATGAAATCATGCTAAAAAAATTCAACTCTATTTCATTGGCAACTATTTACAAAAATATCAATCTCATGCTTGAAAAATCTTTTATTCAAGAAGTTAAAATTCCAAATGAAAAATCTGTTTTCGAACTCTCTAAAGAGGCACATTCCCACTTGGTTTGTAAAAATTGTGGAGAGATAGAAGATGTCTCTGTAAATTTAGCACAAGTTTCAAACACAGTCACAAACAGCTCCCACTTTAAAATTGAAAAAATAGACGTTGTTTTCTCCGGAGTTTGCCAAAAGTGTCAAACTCTTTAACATATACTCAGCCCATTTTTTGTATAATAACGTATTAATTTTTCCAAGAAGGAATACCAATGCGTGGATATAAAATTTTTGCTGGTTCAGCAAGTGTGGATTTTGCAAAAGAGATTTGTAGTATTTTAGATGTGCCGTTAGCAAAAGCTGATGTGAAAA
>Ga0256837_1002924_pt1 | contig 10123 bp, 9 predicted proteins | sample 4562384metaG_FD_185976 | JGI IMG/M metagenome (GOLD analysis project Ga0256837, IMG submission 185976) | Hydrothermal vent microbial communities from Guaymas Basin, Mexico - 4561-384 | ecosystem: Environmental > Aquatic > Marine > Hydrothermal vents | place: Mexico: Guaymas Basin | collected... | reverse complement strand
TGAAACTGAATTATTTAATTTAGAATGTTGGGCTTTAACTTGTGAAAGTTTTTTTAGACCAGATGAATGGATATGGATGTTTAAAGAGTTTGGGTATAGTGGTGATTATGAATTTATCTATTTTGAGTAAAGGAAAACAATGAAAAAATCAAAGTATTCTAAATTAAAAATTTTTCATTATCAAGAAAAACTTGATAGTTTAAAAACAGATAATATTTTAGCACCTATTCACATAAGAATAAAGCCCACTAATAGATGTAATCATAATTGTTGGTATTGTGCTTATAAAGCAGACAACCTTCAACTTGGGCAAGATATGATAGAAAAAAATTTTATTCCAAAAGAAAAAATGATAGAGATTATAGATAATTGTAAAAGTATGGGAGTAAAAGCAATTACATTTAGTGGAGGGGGTGAACCTTTTAATTATAGATATTTTTTAGATACTATCAAACAAGTAATAAAAAATGAAATTAAGTTTGCTTCATTAACAAATGGAAGTAAATTAAATGGAGAGATTGCTGAACTTTTTGCAAAAAATGCTACTTGGCTTAGAGTCTCAATAGATGGGTATGATGATGAGAGTTATTCTAAATATAGAGGGGTAAAAAAGGGTGAATTTTCTAAAATTATTAAAAATATTGAAAATTTTGTAAATATAAAAAATAGAAAATGTAGTATAGGGATTAGTTTTATTGTAGATAAAGATAATTATCATAAAATTTATGAATTTTCTAAAATGATGAAAGAACTTGGTGTAGATAGTATAAAAATTTCTCCATGTATAGTGAGTAATGATGGTAATCAAAATAATGAATATCACAAACCTTTTTTTGATAAAGCAAAAGAATTATCTTTAAAAGTAAAAAATGAACTTGAAGATGAAAATTTTGAAGTATTTGAGAGTTATCATTTATTAGAAGATAAGTTTGAAAAAGATTATAATTGGTGTCCATATTTACAAATTTTACCTGTTATTGGAGCGGATTTAAATATTTATCCATGTCAAGACAAAGCTTATAATAACGAAGCTATCATAGGCTCTATCAAAGATAAAAGTTTTAAAGAATTTTGGTATAATGATAAAAATAAGTTTTTTAAAATAAACCCTAAAAATCAGTGTAATAATCATTGTGTAGCAAATTCAAAAAATAAAATGGTATTGGAATATTTAAATGTGGGAGATGTAGAATTTGTATAAATATGTGGCTAACGGATTAAATGGAAATGTAGGAACATTATTACAAAATTATATAAATTTTAAAGAAAAAGGAGATGTTTTTATTCATTTAGCTGCAAAATCTGATGGTATTTATAATGAAATGATAGATTCAAATATTAATTATTTAATTCAAACTATAAAAAAATGTGAACAAATGCAAATAAAAAATTTTATATTTTTTTCAGCTATTAGTATTTATAACAAAGATGATTTATATTCGCATACTAAAAGAATAGGTGAAATAATATTAAAAGAGACAGATTTTAATGTTTTAATATTAAGACTTCCTATGATTTTAACAAACGATAAGAAAAACGGCGTTTTAAACAGAATTAGGCAAAAACTTGAAAAAAATGAAGATATTGAGCTTTATAATTGGAATAAAAAATTTAATAATTTTATAACAGTACAAGAAATAGCAAATTTTATTAAAGATTATAAATTTAATAAAAAATATGAAATTATTAATCTTGCAACAGACTTAAATAAGACTATTTTGGAAATAGTTGAGTTTTTAAGAATTTTATTAAATTCAAATTCTAAAATTATTAAAATGAATAGAACTGATGATTTTTTTAATATTGATATTTCAAAGGCAAAAGAATATGGTTTTATTCCTTTGGATACAAGAAATAAACTAAAGGATTGGTGTGAAGCAAATAATTTTAAATGAAATATCTTATGGTAGCAATATTTTTATTTATGGAAATGGATATGGAGGTAAAATTTATTATGAAGTTATTAAGTTTTTAAGAAAAGATTTAAATCTATTTTTTATTGATGATAATAATTCTTCTATTAAATTAGAAACTTTAAAAATAGATGAAAATTTTTATATATTGAATTCTATTATAACAAAGGACATTAGAGAGAAGGTAAATAAAAAAATTGCTGACTTTAATTTTCAAGATAGATTAATTTCAATAAAAGGAATAGACGAATTTATATTGAATGAGAGTGTTCCTTTTTTTCATTTAATAAGTGAAGAATATTATATGAAAAATTTAGAAAATATTGAATATATTTGCAAAAATTTAAGTTATGAGAGTTCTAAATTGTATAAAGAACTTTTATATTATAGATTATTGAATAAGGAAAATAAAAAAAGATTACTAAATGGATATTATTTTGAACCTTTTTCAAATAATACAGATGAAAAACAATATTTAGAATTCATACCAAATAATAGTATTGAGACTATTTTAGAGGCTGGTGTATATGATGGAGAATCATCTGTAAAATTACTGAATTATTATAAAGCAAAAAGATTATATGGATTCAAACCATTTAAAGAAAAATTTTTAAAATATAATGATGATAGAATGAAAATTATTAAAAAAGGATTGTGGGATAAAGAAACTGTTTTATATTTTAATGAAAATGGAAGTAGTTCAAAAATATCTTCTAATGGAATAGAAATAGAAACTATAACTATTGATGAATTTTGTAAATATAAAAAAATAGATTTAATTAAAATGGATATTGAAGGAGCAGAATTTAATGCTATAAAGGGTGGAATGAAAACGATTAAAAGAGATAGACCTTTTTTAGCTATTTCAATATATCATTCTATTGATGACTTTGTGTTACTAACAAAATATATTATTCAAAATTTAGAAAATTATCAATTTGAAATAGGTGTATATAGTGAGTATTTACATGAAATTATTTTATATGCTTTACCTATTGAAAAATTAAAAGGAAAATAATGAAAAAAGCCGTAATTATAGGTGGAGGGTTTGCAGGTTGTACAGCTGCATATATGTTAAAACAAAAAGGATTTGATGTAACAGTTGTAGAAGCAAGTGATGTATTAGGTGGAGGGTGTAGAACATTTTTTCATTATGGGCATCCATATACTTATGGACCTCATCATTTACTTATAAATGAAGATGAGATGTTTGTGTGGGAATATTTTGAAAAATTTTTACATTTAAGAGAATTAACTCATCATACTTTAACTTATGTAGGAAGTGATGAAAAATTTTATACTTATCCTATTCATATAGATGAAGTAAAAACTATGCCAGATTATGACAAAATAAAAAAAGAACTTAATAATAAAGATGAAGAAAAAATAAAAAATTCTAAAAATTTTGAAGAATATTGGATAAATTCTATTGGAGAAACTTTATATGATAAATTTGTTCATACTTATTCAGAAAAAATGTGGCAAATAAAAAATAATAAAGAAATTGATGAATTTGGATTTTCGCCAAAAGGAAAAACTCTTCAAAGTGGAAGTAAACAATGTTTTATTGGACAAAAAAAGATAGCTTATCCTATTGAAATTGATGGATATAATAGTTATTTTGAAAAATGTGTAGATGGTTGTAATGTAATTTATAATAAAAAAGTAGAAACTTTTGATTTAGATAATAAAAGAGTAAAAGTAGATAATGAATGGATTAGTGGAGATGTTATTATAAATACAGCTTCTTTAGATTTAGTATTTGATTATTGTTATGGAGAACTTAAATATATTGGGAGAGATTTTCAAAAAATTATTTTACCAGTAGAGCAAGTTTTTCCAGAACCATATCATTTTGTTCATTATGCAAATGAAGAACCTTATACAAGAATAGTAGAGTATAAAAAACTTACAGGTTATAAATCTCCTTATACTTTAATAGGAATTGAATATCCTTCATTTAAAAATAAGTTATATCCTTATCCTGTAAAAAGTGAAATAGAAAAAGCAAATAAATATAAAAAACTTTTACCAAAAGATTGTTATAGTATTGGTAGAATGGGGACTTATAAATATGATAATATGGATATTATAGTAAAAGATTGTATGAAATTAATGGAGAAGATTTAATGATTGAATTAAATTTGAATAAAATAAAAGAGCTTGTAAGAAATCCTTATTTAATAAAAATTGAAAATAAAACAGCAAAAGATAAACTTTTAACACCATATGTAGATGAGTTAAACCATAAACTTACATATTATAAGGGTTTTTTAAAATATCCTAAAAGATTAGAAAATTATAAAAAATCTTTGAATTATAAAGAAAATAAAATTGTAAATTTTTTACCTACTATTATGGATTTAGAACCAAATAGTAGTTGTAACTATAAATGTATAATGTGTCAGGTAAGTGAATGGGGTGGTAAAAGAGATAATGATATGTCTTTTAGTGAATATAAAGAATTTATAGATAATAATGAAAATAATTTAGTAGAAATTAAGCTTCATGGAATGGGAGAGCCTTTTTTACATCCTAAATATACTGAATTTGTAAAATATGCTTCAGATAAATATATATGGACAAGAACTTCTACAAATGGGAGTTTGCTTGATAAAAATGAAAGTTATAAAAAAATTATAGATGCTGAAATTGGAGAAATTCAATGTTCTTTTGATGGAGCAACGAAAGAAATTTATGAGCAAATTAGAAAGGGTGGCAATTTTGAAAAAGTTGTTAATAATTTTACATTATTAAATAAATATGCAAATACAAAAAATAGATTATACACACGAATGTGGGTAGTTATAAATAAATTAAATAGACATCAACTATACGATTTTATACAGATTGCTGATAAAATGGGATTTAGGAGAGTTAGTTTTTCTATATCCTTAAATGACTGGGGTAGTGATTCTTGGAAAGAAAAAAACAATGAAATTGAAGCTCATAGATTAAATCAAGAAGAGCATTTAAAACTTATAGAATTATCTAAAAAATATAATATTGATATTACTTTGTGGGAACAAAAAAATTCTTATAATAAAAATAATTTGTGTCCTTGGATTTTTAAAAGACCATATATTAGTTGTGAATTTAAAATAGTTCCATGTTGTATGATATCAAATCCAGATGTTGTTACATTAGGTAATGCTAAAAACTTAGAAAGTGAATGGAATAATGAAAAATATCAAGAATTTAGAAAAGCACATTTAGAAGGAAATATACCAAAAATTTGTAGGGGATGTTATCAATGAATATAAGATTAGCAAAATGGGAAGATTCTCAAGAAATACTTAATTGGTGGAATGATCCACTAACAAGAAAAATGATGAAAAATAATATAGTAGTAAATTATGAAGAGCATAAGAAGTGGTTTGAGAGCATTTTAAATAATAAAAATAAAATTTTATTATTGGGATTTATTAAAAATAAAAAAATAGGTGTTGTTAGATTTGATAAATTTGAGAATAATAATTGGGAAATTAGTATAAATTTAAATCCTACTTTTAGAGGATTAGGATTTGGTAAAATATTATTATCATTAGGTATAGAATATATGTTACAAAACTTTAGTGTGAAAAGTTTCTTTGCTAAATTTAAAAATATAAATATAGCTTCACAAAAAACTTTTTTAGCAAATGGCTTTATTATAGATAATCCAAATAAAAATAATAATATAGGAACATATGATTTTGAGGATAAAACTGAATTATATTGCTTCAAGCAATATAAACTACCACCAAGATTTGCTTATTCATCAAAAGAAATGGTTAAAATTAATGAAGTGATTGATTACTATAAAAGTATAGATCAAGATCCTGGATATAATGGTAAATTTGAAAAAGAATTTTGTGAAAAATTTAGTGAGTATCAAGGTGGAGGTTATACAGATGCAGTGGCAACTGGAACAGCTGCTATATTTATAGCATTACAAGCATTACAATTACCAAAAGGCTCAGATGTTTTAATATCTCCTGTTACTGATAGTGGACCTTTAAATGCAATTATCATGCTTGGATTAAAGCCTATTGTAATGGATAGTGCTAAAAATAGTTACAATATTAATTTAGAGTCATTTTTACAAAAAGTTACTCCAAATACTTCTTGTATATTGTTAGTTCATACTGGCGGTGAACCAGTAAAAGAGACTCCTTTAATAGTCAAAGAAGCAAAAAAAAGAGGAATAAAAGTATTAGAAGATTGTTCACAAGCTACAGGTGCTATTATAGAAGGCAAAAGAGTTGGAACATATGGTGATATAGCAGCATTTTCTACAATGTATAGAAAAAATTTAATAGCTGGTAGTAGTGGTGGATTAGTATATACAAAAGATAAAAATTTATATCACTTAGCTTTAGCTTATGCTGATAGAGGTAAACAAGTATGGAGAGAAGATTTAAATCAAAATGATCCTGGTAATGCTTTGTTTCCTGCTCTTAATTTTAATACAGATGAAATCTCATGTGCAATAGGGATAGCTTCACTTGAAAGACTTGATGAAACAATAGAAAAAAGAAAAGCTTTTTTAAAATTTTTTATTCCTTTATTAAAAGAAAGTAAAGTGTGTAAACCTTACTATTTTGATGAAACTTTTTCACCTTTTTTCTTTCCTATTTTTGTAGATACTTCAAAGTTAAAATGTTCTAAAATAGAATTCGCTAAAAAATTAAATGAATATGGAGTGGGAAATAATTTTCATTATGGTTGTTTAATTAGTGAATGGGAATGGGCTAAAAGTTATTTACAAAACGATTATTCAACTCCAAATGCTAAATTTGTAAAAGATAATAGTTTTAATCTATTTTTAAATGAAAATTATACAAAAGAGGATGCAAAAAAGATTATAGAAATTATTAAAAAGGTGGAAAAAGAATGCAAATAGATTTTATTATTCTTACATATAATAGAGCAAATTTATTACAAAAAGCAATTCAGTCTGTTTTAAATCAAACATATAAAAATATTAGACTTTTGATTTTAGATGATAATTCATCAGACAATACAGAAGAAGTGGTAAATTTTTTTGATGATAACAGAATTGAATATATTAAAAATAAACAAAATTTAGGAATGTTTAAAAATTGGCAAAAAGCCCTTTCTTTAGTAAAAGGAGATTTATTTCATCCGATGCTTGGTGATGATGATATTTTTATAGATAATACTTTTGTAGAATATGGAGTCAAAAAAATAAAAAAAGAAAATTTAGATGCTTTATTTTTTGGAATGAAAAAACAGATCAATAATAAATTTATTATTGATGCTCCAAAAAATTTACAATATGATTATTTATATAGTGGATTGGAATTATGTAAAAATTTTTTAGATTATCAATTATATTGTAATGCAAATGGATTAATTAAAACAGAGTTTATAAACTTTTTGACAAATAAAGAAAAATTTTCTTTCATTTCTGATGAACTATCAATATTTTTTAATCTACTTATAAATTTAAAAAATGTTAAAATAGATAAAAAAATGATTTATCAATGGAGTTATAATATAAATAGTTATTCGCATACTAAAATAGATAATATTTATTTTAGATTAAAAAATCATTTATATTTTATAGATAAAATTTATCCTATTATTAAATATTATAATGTGGAAGATAAATTTATTGATATGTTTAATAGTTTTTCTATGTATGCAATAGAAGATACTATAATGAATTATCATATTACAAGAAGTAATAAAATATTTAATAGTATATTAAATAATATAAATAAAGAAATATATATTTATGGTCAAGGAATAATTGGAATTGAATTAGAAACTTTTTTAGAACAACATAACATAAAAGTATTAGGATTTATAGATGATTATAGAAAAAATTGTTTAAAAATAGATGAAATAGATAAATCGAAACAAATTATAATTGCTACTTATAAAAAAAGTCTTATTCATAAAATGTATAAAAATTTAATTGCTAATGGTGTTAATTATAAAAATATTGTGGAGTTAATATGAACAAATTAAAAATAGGTGTTATTTTACCTAAAAATATATCAAATATATATTTAAAAAGATTAGAAAATTTAATATATTATTTTTTTGATACAGATAATATATTTTATTTTAGTCCATATGATAACTTTGCAAAAAAAATCCCTAATTTTGTAAATAAAAATATTTTTAATGTAAATATATTAGTTATAGCAAGAGATGAAAATGAAAATAATCCAGACTTTAGCTGGGAATTAGATATTCCTATATTTAAAACAATTTTTCAAGGTCATGGGGGATTAAGGTTGATAAGTGGTAAATATAAATTTAAAAATAATAAAAATTTTTTTAGAAAAATAGCTTTATTAAATAATTTTGCTTATGCTCCTTATTCATACCAAAATAATTTTAATGTATTTAATGATGAAAACTCTCTTGGATTTAGGATGAGAGAAGATTTTTATAAATTATCAAATAGAGACAATTCGCATAAAGTAATTGCTATATTTGGTGGCAGTGCTGTATATGATTTAAGTAGTTTGATGCCTTTTAGTAAAAGAATTGAAAAAAAATTAAATAATGTAAGTGTATTAAATTTTGGATTATATGGAGGTAATATATTAAATGATATTTTGAATTTTAATAATTATTGTTATAATATTAAACCAGATATAGTTATTCATTATGGAGGATTTAATGATATTGTAAATTCAATGACAAGTGATAGTGTTTTATTAAAAAAATATAATATATCTTATCCATCAATTTATACTGAATGGTTAAATATTCTTTATAATGCTAATGAAAAACATTATACAAAAAATTCTCCTTATTTAATTATGCAAAAATATATAGAAAGAATTAAACAATTTAAAAATCTTGTAGAATCAATAGGAAGTAAATTTATATATATTTTTCAGCCATATTACTATAAAAAACATCTATCACAAAAAGAAATTTTTTTTATAAAATATTATTTTAGTCAAAATAAAAATAAATTGTTAATAAATAATGTAAATATGAATTATGAGATTTATAAAAATTTTTTTAAATTTGAATATTTAGATTTATACCAAAAATTTTTAAATAAAGATGATTTTATATTTACAGATTTAGTTCATATAAATGAGCATGGTAGTGAAATTGTAGCTAAAGAAATTATTAAATATTTAAAGGATAAATATGTATTGTAATATAACAGAAATTGAAAAAAAAATAAAATTTTTACAAAAAAAGGCAAAAGAAAAAAATTTAAAAAATTTATTAAATTTTTTAAATGATACAAAATGTTTTTATTATTTTTATAATACACAAAATAATATTTCTACCACAAAATTTGTATATCAAGTTTTTTAAAGGAAAAAAAAATGATTTTAGGTATTTCTTTTGGGTATCATGATAGTGCAGCAGCGATTATTGATAAAGATATAATAGCATTTAGTTTAGAAGAAAGATTTAGTAGAATAAAGCATGATAAATCATTTCCAACTAATGCTATAGAGTTTTGTTTAGAAGAAGCCAATATTAATATTAAAGATATTGAAAAAGTTGTCTATTATGAGGATACATTATTAAAATTTGATAGAATTTTGGGTGATATTCAAAAACTTTCTTATAAAAATGAAATAATTTCATCTTATATAAATAAACTTGATATAAAAGAATATATTGCAAATGAGATCAATATATCAAAAGACAAAATAGAATATTTGACACATCATTTATCTCATGCAAGTAGTGCTTTTATTTCACCTTTTGAAAATTGTGGAATATTGGTTATTGATGGAGTTGGTGAAAAAGATACATTAAGTATTTGGAAGAAAGAGTATAATAATTTAACTAAATTGTATCAAATAAGCTTTCCCCACTCTATTGGACTTTTATATAGTGTTTTTACCGCATTTTTAGGATTTGAAGTAAATGAAGGAGAATATAAAGTTATGGGGCTTGCTCCTTATGGAGAAGCAAAATATAAAGATATGATATATTTACTTATTAAACAAATTGATAATTTTTTATTAGATGAATCATATTTTGATTTCTATTCAAAATTGTATCCTTTTAATGATAAATTTTTAAAAATGTTTGGAAATCCCAAAAAAAACAGTGATTATGATTTATTAAAAGACAAATATTATGCAGATATTGCTGCTTCTATTCAAGCAGTTGTTGAAGAATTAATATTTTTTTATATTCAAAAAACAATAAATTTAACAAAAGAAAAAAATATAGTTTTTTGTGGGGGTGTAGCACTGAATTCAGTT
>Ga0256837_1002923_pt1 | contig 10127 bp, 10 predicted proteins | sample 4562384metaG_FD_185976 | JGI IMG/M metagenome (GOLD analysis project Ga0256837, IMG submission 185976) | Hydrothermal vent microbial communities from Guaymas Basin, Mexico - 4561-384 | ecosystem: Environmental > Aquatic > Marine > Hydrothermal vents | place: Mexico: Guaymas Basin | collected... | reverse complement strand
AACGAGTTATATCTGTTTTAAGAAAACTTATAAATGAGATTATTAAAAAATATGGTCGTATAGATGAGATAAGAATCGAAACTGCTAAAGAGATGAACTCTAAAACAGAAAAAGAGAAAATAGATAAAAACCAAGCTAAAGATAGAGTAAAGAATCAAAAAGCTGTTACATTTTTAAAAGAAAATAAGATAAAAGAATCTCCTAAAAATATAGAAAGAGCAAAACTATTTCTTGAGCAAGATTGTGAGTGTTTATACTCTGGTGAGAATATAACAGAAGATGAAGCCTTTGATGAAAATGAAACAGAAGTGGAGCATTTTATACCAAGGTCGGTGATATGGATAAACTCATATAAAAACAAGATTCTTGTAAAGAAAAAATACAACCAAGACAAAGGTTCTACCCATCCAGTTGAGTATCTAAAATCTATTGGTGAATGGAAAAATTTCAAAGGTAGAATCGAGAAAACATATATAGCTTTTAATAAAAAAGATTGGCTTACTAAAGAGGATATTATAGATTCTGTTATGGGTAAAGAGAAATGGTTAGATTCTTATCTAAACGATACTCGTTCAGCTACAAGAACAATACAAAAATACTTAAATCATTACCTATACCCTCAAAATAATATTTTTGGAAAAGATGAAAAAAGGCATATATTTAGTGTGAGTGGTCGAGCGATTAGTGAACTAAAATATATATGGGGTATAAATGGTGTTATGCCTAAAAATGAAGATGATAAAAAAGATAGAAACACAAACTACCATCATACTTTAGATGCTTTTAGTGTTGCTTTATGTTCAAGTGGAGCTATAAACACACTTCATAACTACTTCATAAAAAAAGAAAACAAGTATGTATGTTCAGTTTCATCACAAGAAACTGGATATAAAACAAAGGCTTTAAAAGAGAAACTTAACTCATCTTTACCTCACTCTGTTGATGGGGTAAATGTTGTAGAGCATCTAAGAAAATTAGTACAAAAGTATGAAACAAATAAACTATATGTTTGTCCATACAATAAGCGAAAAACAAATATGAAAGGTTTTAAAGATGGAAATTTAAAACTTTATGTGACACAAGACCCAAAAGATTCTACTAAAGAGATTTTAGCTGAGATGCAAAAGGTTAGTATAGATAGTGGGATTCTTATAAATACTGAGAAAAAATTTCCAAAACCTAGAAGTGATGCAGAGGTAAAGAAAGAGATAGAATCTATACAAAACAGACTAGACCCACAAAAACAAAAAAAGATTATAAAAGCGATAGAGATTTATGCTAATGAACTGTTAGAGATAAGAACAAAGATAGAATTTTATGAGAAAGATATAAAAAAGCTTGATAGAACTAAAAAAAGTTCAAAAGAGCAAAAAGAGTTTAATGATGGAGTAAATGAACTCATAAAACCACTAGCCCAAGAGAAAAAACTTTTAGAGTTACAACTCAAAGATTTAAAATGTAGTTTTGCCGTGAAAAATGGGAAAAGACAGATTGTTAAGTTTTTAAAACTCTATAATCCTAAAATAAGTGAAACAAAAGCAGATGCTATTGTATTTCCTAGTAGAAAAAATTCAAAGATAGAAAGGTTATCATTAGTTAATTTTAAAAAAGCAATAGAATCTAAAGAACCATTTGTTATAAAAGCGAATGAATCTACTTTAAATGTGGAACTTTTTAACACACTAAAAGGGCAAAAAGTAGGGCTTAACTATTTTAGTTCTATCGCTAATGATGTAAATACAAAAGTAAATGATAAATTTATAGTTGAATTAGAGGGTAAAAAAAGTGATATGACCCTTTATAAAAACGAGATTATAAAAGTTGATAATTTAAAAGATGGTAAACAAGAGTATTTTGTTTTTAATGGTGGAGGAGATATTACATCTACTAATAATGCTATATCAATAAAAAATATAAATTCAAATGTATTTATTAAAGTTAATAAAAAAGGTATCATAACAAAACCAAAAGCAGATAATAGAACCCCAAATAAAACAACAATTATCTCAAAAGTAAAAATAGATTTCTTTGGAAATATAATAGAGGTTTAAGCAAAATGATATACAAAGAATCATATAATCCTCTTGCTTCAAACAACATATCAAATGGGGATTTGAAAACTTTGGTTAAAGCAAGAGGTGTTTTCCCGAGCCTCACAAGATTTATCTTAAATTCGGGATTCTCTTATGTCTTTTAAACAAATCTTTATAAAATCAAAATCATATCTTAGTTATCAACACAACTCTATGAGTGTCAAAAATGATTCTACTCAAACTATAATCTCTTTAGATGATATAGATATAGTGATGATAGAGAATCAACAAACAACCATAACATCAGCACTTCTCTCAAATATGGCAAAAGCAAATATATCTGTTGTGTTTGTAGATGATAAGTTTACCCCATCAGCTATAAGTATGGGACTCTATAAAAACAGCAGAACCACTAAGATTCAAAAAGCACAAGTGAGTATAAAAAAGCCAAGACTTAACCGTCTTTGGAGAGATATAATCTATGCTAAGATTCTGAATCAAGGCGATGTTTTAAACACTATAAAAGATGATGATTATCTTTACTATTTACTAAAAAAAATAAACTCAGGAGATAAGGGAAATGTTGAAGCAGTTGGGGCATCTTACTATTTTAGAGAATTTTTTGGAAAAGATTTTTGCCGTAAAAATATAGAAGATAGTAGAAATATCGCTTTAAATTATGGTTATAGCATCATAAGAAGCTCCATAGCGAGGTATATCATAGCTTATGGTCTAAACCCATCTTTTGGTATGTGGCACTCTAGTGAACTAAACGGTTTCAACCTTGCTGATGATTTGATAGAGCCTTTTCGACCCATAGTAGATAAGTATGTTTTAGAAAATATTAGTAAAAAAAGTGAAGTGGGTTTTCATAACAGACAAGAGTTAGTTGGACTTTTGTATGCTAAAGTAAAAAATTCCAAAGGTCAAAACTCTTCAGTAAATGAAGCTATAAAAAATATAGTCTCGTCTTACCAATCTTTTTGTTTAGATAAACGGGAAGATATAGAGATATTTACAATGGTAAAATAGATGACAAATAACAAAAATGCAATAAGTGGGTATAGAAAAATGGTAATATTTGTAATGTTTGATATGCCAACAGAAACAAAGGCAGATTTAACAAAGTATCGTAATTTTAGGAGTAAACTTTTTGACTTGGGGTTTATAATGTTTCAGTATTCTGTTTACATAAGATTTTGTAGAAGTTTAAGTATAGCAGAGAAATATGAGCGAAAAGTTGAGCAGTTTGCACCACTAAATGGCTCTATAAGAGTGATAAGAATCACCGAAGAGCAGTATAAACAGATGAAAATCATAGAAAATTACCGAGAAAAACCAGAGAAAAAGGTACATGAGCAGACCCAAACTGTGATGGTTTTTTAGAGTAAAATACAGCTCTAAACCCCTTGTATAAAGGAGTTTGAGAGGTATTATTATATCAAATGGGGATTTGAAAGTAGGTTAAAGCCATATCTGAGTAGTTCTCGCTCTGTTGATGATTATATCAAATGGGGATTTGAAAGTAGGTTAAAGCATATTGGAAGAGGTGGAATTTCAAGAAAAGATTATATCAAATGGGGATTTGAAAGTAGGTTAAAGCTCTTATTTTTTGCTTCTTTTTACGGATATTATTATATCAAATGGGGATTTGAAAGTAGGTTAAAGCAAGTCAAGGAAGAAGAAAAAAAGATTTTAAATTATATCAAATGGGGATTTGAAAGTAGGTTAAAGCAAAGGGAAGTTAATTCCAAATGAAAAGTTTATTATATCAAATGGGGATTTGAAAGTAGGTTAAAGCGAATAAATGGACGATATTTTCTATGAATTAATTATATCAAATGGGGATTTGAAAGTAGGTTAAAGCCAAATTCTCTTGCATCACAATATACTTTATATTATATCAAATGGGGATTTGAAAGTAGGTTAAAGCCTATTGTTAGCGATAAAGATGTTGATAATTATTATATCAAATGGGGATTTGAAAGTAGGTTAAAGCATGCACTTGTACAAGTAAAAGACAAATTCGATTATATCAAATGGGGATTTGAAAGTAGGTTAAAGCTAGTAATACAAATGACTGCTCACATAGTAGATTATATCAAATGGGGATTTGAAAGTAGGTTAAAGCCCCCTTTAATGTGATAATCCCTCTGTTTTATTATATCAAATGGGGATTTGAAAGTAGGTTAAAGCTAGAGACCATTAAAAGATTTTATTTATTTGAATCTTTTAATGGTCTTTCGTATTCACTTTTTTTTGTATAAAAAATATCGCCAAAAGCTCTTGTTGCAAACTTGAAATATTTTTGAAGTTCGTTATCTGTTCTAGTTTTATCGTTTTGAGACAACTCTTTAAACCATAAAACATTAACAACAGTTTTTCTAAGATTCTGATTAGATTTTCTTTTTTTGTTGATCACATAGGATAAAAAAGCACTATCTATTCTTTCAAAATAGGTAGATATTCTTACATCTAGCTCATCAAAATTCTCTTTTATATAAACTAACTCTTTTTCTGCTTGGATAATTTCATCTTCAATATTATCCATTATTAAAAGTTCTTTATCTTCAGGGATGTTTTTTTCTTTTATCTGTTTTTTTGTAAATTTTCTAATTTTATTTTTATATTTAGCAAATTCACTATCAAGTCTTAATAAAACTTTTTCAGTATCATTCACTTGTTTCCAGCTAACACCTTTATATGTATTATACCAATTACAAGGCTCAAGAGGATTTATAATCTTAACAATATTTGCTAAAGAGTATTTTTTTGCTGTAATATCATCTCCATACTTAATATTCAAATCTTTATTGAAAGTATCAAGTTTTTTTATAAGCTCTTCATCCACAATATAAAGAGTTGAATCAACAACTTTTTCATAAGGATAAAATTCTAAAAGTTTATGCACCTCTTCTTTAATTTCATCAAACAAACTCATTTCATAATTGTTCTTATTCATAATAAAACCTACTCATTAAAATCTATATATAACATTTATATAATATACCCGTTAAGTTTATCTAAAATTTACTTAAGCAATATACTTTAAACAAAACCTCTAAAACACTATCCTACATCATATAGATATAAAAGTAATGCAAAAATTGTTCCAACTCTTACATTACTTTTAGTTTTTTTACTCTACAATAAATAAAAATAAATATAAAGAAAACAGATGAGAATAGATAAATTTTTAAATTCAGTAAATATAACAAAAAGAAGATCAGTTGCACAAGATATGATAAGTAGTGGGGTTGTGCTTATTAATAATGTAATTGTTAAATCTAGTAAGAAAGTTGATGTAGATGATATTATAACAATCAACTATCTTAATAGCTCTAAACAATATAAAGTTCTTTTGATTCCAACTACAAAATCTACACCAAAATCACTTCAAGACCAATATATTAAGGAATTAGTATGAATTATGAAGAATCCAAAATAGCTTTTACTTCACTTTTTGAACATAAAATGAGTGATAATGAGATGAAAGAATTTTTACAAGGTTTGATTCTTGATAAAAATACATCTGTTGAATCTATTTCAGCAGCAACAGAGGTTATGAGAAGTTTTGCGATTCCATTACCAATATCTAAAGAGTTAAGTTCAAAATCTTTGGATGTAGTGGGTACAGGAGGGGATAAGATAGGTAGTTTTAATATCTCATCAACAACAGCCTTATTGGTATCTGCATCTGGAAGTAGTGTTGCAAAACATGGCAGTCGCTCTATAACTTCTAAATCAGGTAGTGCTGATATGTTTGAAGAACTAGGGGTTAGACTTGATTTAAGCATAGAAAACAGTGCAAAGCTTTTAGAAGAATCTGGTTTTACATTTATGTTTGCTGGGAATCATCATCCTGCTATGAAATTTATAGTTCCAATTAGAAAATCAATTCCAGATAAAACAATTTTTAATATTTTAGGGCCATTAACAAACCCAGCTGGTGTAAAAAAATTATTATTAGGTGTTTTTGATAAAGAGTTTGTTCCAAAAATGGCTGAAACATTAAAACTAAATGGTGCTATCTCCACTGTGGTTGTTAGCTCAAAAGAGGGGATGGATGAGATAAGTATAAATGATGTTACTTATGCTTCACAACTTCGCGATGGAATAGTTCACGAATTTATAATTGACCCTCAAGAGTATGGAATCAGAAAAGTTCCTTTGAAAGCTATTATAGGTGGAGATGCTAAAGAAAATGCACAGATTCTATACAATATATTTGATGGTAAATCGACAGATGCTCAAAGAGATATAGTGCTTATAAATTCAGCAGTAGCTTTAATGGTTGATGGTAAGGCTAGAGATATACAAGATGGTTTAGAGATAGCTAAAGAGACAATTAAAAAAGGTTTAGCTAAAGATAAACTAAAATTAATTGTGGATATTTCAAATAAATTATGAAAAAATTAATACTTGGTTTAAATGAGTTAGAGATTTTAGTAGATGAAGTTTTAAATAGTCTTGGTGATGGAGTAGTTATTTTACAAGGTGATTTAGCCTCTGGGAAGACAAGCTTTGTAAAGGCTTTTGTAAAAAAACTTGATATATCAGATAATGTAACATCGCCAACATTTTCACTTCAGCAATGTTACTCAAATAATATATATCATTATGATATTTATAATCATGGTCTGAACCATTTTATCTCTCTTGGGATGTTAGAAGAGTTGGATAAAGCTGGAATCCATTTTGTAGAGTGGGGCGATGATGAACTTAAAAAGATTTTAGATTTAGCTGGTATAGAGAACATAAAACTAAAGATAAAAAAAATATCAGATGATAAGAGAGAGTACACAATATGCACACATTAAAAGCAATAGATTTAAAAAAAAGAATTAAAAACTTAGAGATTGTTAAGGGTATGAGTCTTGAGGTTAGTAGTGGGGAGATTGTAGGATTATTGGGGCCAAATGGGGCTGGAAAAACTACAACTTTTTATATGATTTGTGGTTTAGTTGAGGCTAGTGGTGGAGATGTGTTTTTTGATGAAGAAAATCTATCAGATAAACCTTTACATGAAAGAGCTATAAAGGGAATCGGCTATTTACCACAAGAAGCTTCTATATTTAAAGATTTGACTGTTGAAGATAATTTAATGATAGCTGCACAAGTTTCTATAAAAAATGAAAAAGAGCAAGAGGATAGAATCATAGAACTTTTAGATATGTTTAATATTGAGCCGATTCGTAACCGTAAAGGAATCTCACTTAGTGGAGGAGAACGGAGAAGGGTAGAGATTGCTAGAGCTTTGGTAAATAAACCTAAATTCTTACTTCTTGATGAACCATTTGCTGGGGTAGATCCTATTGCCGTTTTAGATATTCAAAATGTTATTAGACAATTAGCTAATCATGGGATAGGTGTTTTAATCACTGATCATAATGTAAGGGAAACTCTAGCTGTTTGTGATAGAGCTTATGTAATTAAATCTGGTTCATTGTTGGCTAGTGGGACAAGTGATGAGATAGGACAAAATGCAGATGTTCGTACTCATTACTTAGGTGAGGACTTTAAGCTTTAGAAGCTTTTAATAATGGCAGGATTAAAGCAAAAACAGAGTGTTGAGACAAAACATAAACTTTCAAATACACTAAGAAACTGGCTTCCTATACTTCACTCTAGTTTGAGTGATTTGGAAGAAGCTATGAATCCTTTTATCGAGAGTAATCCTGTTGTAGAGATAGAATCTGGATTTGAAGAGGAATATGAAAAAAAGATACCAAAAAAAATCATATCAAGAGCAGTAAATAATTCTAGAACAGAGCAGATAGAAGCACTTACAATTCAATATCGTTCATTATATGAAGTACTGGATGAACAGATAGAAGCCCCACTTTTTCCAACACCATTATCTCAAAATATAGCTATGTATGTAGTTGAGAATCTTGATGAAAATGGTTACTATGAGGGAGATAGTGATAAGTTTTGTGAAAAAAACAATATAGATATAATAGAGTTTGAAAAAATTCGTGGACGATTTTCTAATGTAGAACCTGTTGGGATAGGTGCAAAAGATTTGGCAGAATCTTTTATGTTTCAATTAGATGATTCTGATATTAAAGATTCTAACTATAATTTAGCTTGTGAAATTATCCAAAATATAAATGAGATATATAGCTATTCAAAAAGAGATGGTTTTAACGAAGTTATGAGAGTTATATCTACATTTAAAAATCCACCTGCAATAGATTATCAAGAAGATTCACAACAAATAATTCCTGATTTAATGATATTTTTTAATGAAGATAAATCGATAGAGGTTAAGTTAAATAATGCTTATTATCCAACTATACATATTGATACAAACTATAAAGTTAAACATGAATTTATAACTACTAAACTAAAAGAAGCAAAAAGTTTAGTAGATGCTTTAGAGATGAGAAAAGCAACTCTCTATAAAGTTGGACTTATGATAGTTGAGTATCAGTATGAATTTTTTACTGGTGGTGATATTATGCCACTAACATTAAAAACTTTAGCAGATGAATTTGGTCATAATCCATCTACAATATCCCGTGCAATTGCAAGTAAATATATAGCATGTGATAGAGGAATATTCGCAATGAAAGATTTTTTTACCACAGCAATTGATGATGATTTATCTAATGCTACAATAAAAGATTTTGTGGTACTAAACATAAAACAAGAAAATAGGGAAAAACCACTTAGTGATATGAAACTATTAGAGTTAGTTCAAAATAAATTTAAAGTAAAAATGGTGAGAAGAACAATTGCAAAATATAGAAAGCAGTTAAATATAGCTGGTTCTAGTGAAAGAAAAAAATTATATAGATTATCAGTATAAGTGAAAATATAATGGAAGAGAATATAAAAAAAAGATTAGATTTAGAGGTTGAAAAACGAAATAGAAGCGATGAAGTTAGTGAGGAAAAATTAGATCCAATTTTAGTGGCGAAACGACATAAGGATTCTACTATTTCACTTATTTGTGCATTATTTGCTTATGGAAATGTAAAGCAGATTGTAAAATTTCTAGATTCTCTTGATTTTGAACTTTTAAAAAAAAGTGATGATGAGATTCGAGAGGTTTTAGGTAAACATTATTATAGATTTCAAAAAAGCGAGGATGTAATTGCTCTGTTTATAGCACTAAAAAGATTAAATCAAAAATCATCTTTAGAGGATATTTTTAAAAATGGCTATATAAAAGATAGGGATGTAATTGCTGGGATAAACGCAATAATAAAAGAGATTCAATCATTATATCCACATACTTCTCAAGGTTATAATTTTCTAATAAGTAAGGTAACAACTAAAACAAAAGGTGCAGGTGCATTAAAAAGATGGATGATGTATCTTAGGTGGATGGTAAGAAAAGATTATATTGATATGGGACTATGGAGTGGAGTAGATAAAGCAGATTTAATTATGCCACTAGATACTCATACATTTAATGTATCGAAAAGATTAGGTTTACTTGAAAGAAAAACTTATGATTTACAATCTGCGATAGAGTTAACAGAAAAATTGAAAAGTTTTGATAAAAGTGATCCTCTTAAATATGATTTTGCACTTTATCGTTTAGGTCAGGAGAAAATATTATAATTATTAAGAATATTTTAGTACAATTTCACAGGTACAACAGATAGTTACTTGGTTTATCCCAAGAGGAAAGTCCGAGCTGCTGTAAGACAGTGTTCCATTTAACGAATGGCCGTAGTAATACGAGGGAAAGTGCAACAGAAATTATACTTCTACTTTTTAAGTAGTAAAGGTGAAAAGGTGTGTGTAAGAGACCACCAGTCTTTATGGCAACATAGAGAGCTTGAAAACCCAACATGGCAGCAAGAAACAGATGGTCAGCGTCTTACAATGCTACTGTTTCGCTAGAGATACTTTGTAAAATGTATAGTAGATTAATGCTATTTAAACAAGACTCGGCTTATAGTTGTACCTATCTTCGTTTATGATATAGAAAATAATAAATAATAAATAATAAATAAAAATTAAAAAGGTAAAAAATGTCTCAATCTGAAAAATTAGAAGAGTTAATTATAAAAAGTGTTATTCCTGATCTTGATGAAAGATTAGATGAAATTTTTGAAGAGATTGCTGATAACAAAG
>Ga0256837_1002921_pt1 | contig 10129 bp, 10 predicted proteins | sample 4562384metaG_FD_185976 | JGI IMG/M metagenome (GOLD analysis project Ga0256837, IMG submission 185976) | Hydrothermal vent microbial communities from Guaymas Basin, Mexico - 4561-384 | ecosystem: Environmental > Aquatic > Marine > Hydrothermal vents | place: Mexico: Guaymas Basin | collected... | reverse complement strand
AAAGCTACTATAAAATTATTTGTCTCTAATAAAACTAAAGGAAAAAAGCTTTTAACTAGCTTACAAAGTCATTTAAGAACTATCTTGATAAAAATACCATTAGAAAAAACTGGAAATATGAAAAATTTGCAAAGATTTACTTTTGCAGAAGATGTGGAAGCAAAATATCATATATATGCATGGGTAGTTTTGGCTGATAATTATCCAACTATTAAAGAATATTTAAATGGAATAGTTGTTATTCCATTTGAATCTTGTAAATATCCATGGTATAACACTAAAACTAAACACTTGAACTTAAAAGCATTTGAATTTTCATATCCAAAACAAATAGATGTTAAAAAATCAAAAAATGTTAAGATAGAAGAGTTTAATGGTATGTGGCAATTTAGTGATGAATATAATTATGCACGAAATGCAATTAAGAAATATTTATATAGAAGTGCTACAACTAATATTATTAATTTTAAAAAGTACACCATTAAAGATTTAGGTACATTTACAATGGCCAAAATAAATAATGGTGCTTTAGTATATATAGGAAGTGCAGAAATATATCTTTATTTACATAAGAAATATATAGAAACTTAAAGCATCAACTGCTCAAACTTTCGACTAAACTCATCCGATATATTTAAAAAAGTGATAAACTTACCATCAGCAAATACAACTTTAGTGTAAACTTGTCTAACTCTTCTGTTACGAGTTTTTCTGCCTGAGCCTATAAGTTCATTATAACTTCTATCATCAATTTGTACTGACTTGATGGGTTCATCAGTTAGTATAGTTCCAGCTGGGTTGCATAAAAAAGAGTTAGTATCATCATATACTAACCTTATGTATGGGTATTCTAGTTTTTCAAGAGCATCTACATCTACTATGTTGCTATTGTAAATACTTGATGTTTCGTACCAGTCTCTTTTTTCAAGTTCTTTAGTAGATTTAAAATACTTTAGTGTTGGTATATTTTTGTTGCCTGTTAAAATAAGTAGTGCATACAACACTTTAAAAATCGCTACTATAAACAATATAGAAGCGATTATCATCAAAACAATTAAAGAGATCAAAATCAAACTTGCAAAGTTTGAATCTGATATATTTGACTCAGTAGTGGACATTACAAAGTATAGGCTCACTACTAGCACTATGGCTATGGTGTACTTTAAAAGCATTTTTAGTACATAGCTTTTTTGAAATCTTTTAAACTCTTCACTTTTAACTAACCTTTTTCTACTTTCTATACATTCATCTATAAAGTTTTTGTTGTGCATCTTATCTCCTTATACATTTGTCTTATTTGAGTTTCTTTCTATCTGCTCTGTTACATTGTCGTTTTCATAAATATCGTTGCCTATAAGTGAAAACACAAACTTAGGAAAATTTATAAGTATAAAAATACCCGTAGCAGATGTAACAACTAGCATCACTATCTGATATGTACCCTCCATTGCCCCTATCTTAGCGATAGTTTCTGCACTTGTAGTTATGGTGTCTATCATACTTGTTTGGTTTTGAGTGGCTACATAGCTTGTTAGCTTCATATTTTCTAGTTGGAAGTTTTTATATATCTGAAATAACCATTCTGAAAACTTATCGAAGAAAAACAACAAAGTCATACTTATAGTTAGTAAAAATGGATAAAGTATCATATAGATAGATTTGTTTGCAATATATTCTAAGTTTTTATCGTTATCATTTAACAAAAATCTTAAAAAATATAACTGTGAAAAGTTATAGTAAAGTATAACACGAGCGAAATATACAAAGATAAGCCACGAAAACATCCCTAAAATAAGTGTCATTTTCAGAACTTTAATCCCTTTTACAAAAATCATAGTAGCTAATATATGACTACTTATAACTGCATTTACATTGATAATAGAAGTTATAATTCCACCAAATATTGAAAATATTTTAACATTTGAGTTAGTTAAAAAATTGATAATGCCTTTTTTATCTTTAGCAATTGTATTGTTGTCCTTTTTTATGCTCATTTTATCTTCTATTTTTTTTTGTAGAGCAGAAAAGCCTGGTATCATATGCATAAGAGAATACTCAGTTAAGACTGCCATAGCATCTTGTCCTAAATCCAGCTTATTAACAAGGGAAGAATCATTGATATTTTTTACATCTTTATCTTTGTAGAAGTTTTTTGTGAAATTATCGATTTTTTCTTCTTGCTTATCTTCTAAATCTGTTGCTATATCTTCATATAATCTTGGTGTAAAATATATCAAAGGGCTTAAAATCCACCCAAAATCATTAGTTGTCAATAGTAGCTTAGTGTTTAGGGCATTCATATTTTTTATGGCATCTGAGTTTTGATGGTTAATCTTATAGTCTAGTAACTTAGCATTTTCATCAATATTTTTTAGGTTTAGGTATATTTTACTTTCAGTATTTTTACATATAGAAAATGTTGGTACACCGTGATTATATAGGCTGTAGTTTTTATGCAAAGAAAAGAAATTTTCAGATTTCATAAATGTATCTCCACTAATGTTATATGCACCTTTACATTGCTTTTCAAAAAAGTTTCTTTGTCTTTGTGCTATTATGAGATTGACTGCAACAGTATCTGAAAATATTTTTAGTTCATCTTTTGTATAGATATTACTTACTTTGTTCATATATCTAGTAACTAAAACAGCACTTTTATTTATCATAACATCTGCAAAATCAACTGCTGTGTCAGTTACCATCTCGACAACATCTTGAGCTATGGTTGATGGGTAAGTTTCTTTATGGTCATTTATGATTATATCTCTATCAAACGGCATTAAAAAGATAAAAGCACTTACACTAAATATGGCGGTATGTAGTAAGATAGAATCTCTATCTTTACCAGGTATTTTTGAATTAGAAAATATTTTTTTAATAGAACCAAAACCAAATCTATAAAAATGCATAACTGTCATAAACAAAGCAATAACTAGTATAAGTATAGTCAAAGAGTTTGAATTCATAAAAACCCACTCAAGATAAAAACCAAAAATCTGAGTGTTAAAAAGTTCTTTAACATCTGTTACAGAGTCCAGTACATCTGCAACCTTTTCTGCTTGTGTATCTGTAAAGCCTAAGTAGTTACTTATCTCTCGCATTGTACTAACTGTTTTTTTTACGAATAAATCATTTATGTTATTTTCAAGAGTAGAACTAGAATATGATTGAGTAAAACTACTAGTGTCATCAAGATTACCTATGATCAGGTTCATTTGACTATCTGTACCTTTTATATCTTCTGAAAAAGTTAGAATTTTATTGATAATTTGTGAAAATGAGAAAAAACCTTTACTTTCATACTTATCATCATCTAGCGAAATATCTAGTTCTTTTGCTAACTCCCTAGAAGAGATAGCTCCATCAATCTTTATGTTTTCTATATCACTATCTAGCTTTTTAAAATCAAAACCAAAAAGTTCTTTACCATTTTTTAGGGCTTTCTTTTCTATTAATAGCTCTTTTTGACAGTATTTATTTGTGAAAGTTTGGGTATATTCTATAATATCATTTGAAGAATATTGACATGAATATCTACCATCCTTATAGTTTATATTTGTGATATTTTTTGTATCATAATCTAAATACCAACTGTCTAAAACTTGATTTGTCCTTTGATTAATTTTTTTAAACTTAATTTCTGGGCAATATAAGTTTTCAGCTGTACATCTTAATCCATCATTATCTGTCTGATAAGTAATCTTATCTGGTACTTGTATAACGATAATATCAGGGTCTGATTTTGCTTGTTGTGTAGCTTGAATATTATTAGTAGTTTCTGCTTTAATGTTCCATGAATAAACATTAACAACTAACAGCATCATAAGCATAAATTTATGCATCTTGTGTCCTTATTTTAATTTAACTATATAAGTTCTCCTGAACATTCTAATTTCAAAATTAGAGTATTCAGGAGAACTCTATATATAAAGGATAGATATGAGTAAAAACTGGAATCTAAAATCGCATATACTAGACCACTCTGCAACAACAGTAAATAATCTACCTGATGATTTTGATATAAAAGATGAAAAAAATACACACTTTACTTTTAGCATCGATATTTCTCAGCTAATAATTAATCATAAGTGCGATAATCAGCAAGATATAGATAAGGTGATGAATGATTTTTTAGGTGATTTGAAAATACATAGCTATCTATTTACAGAAAGCCATGGAAGAGGTAGAAAGCCTATAACAAGAAGTTTAGACTTAACTAATACACTTATAGCCTACCATAACTCAGCAAGTGATGCCATAAACTCGAAAAACTACTCAGTACAGCCACATTTTCATATACTTGTACCTGGGCGATTGAAAAATAAAGATGGTAAATCTACCAAACTTGGTAAGGGATATACACACTTAAATAAGCTCATTAACGAGGTTGCTATGAAGCATAATCTTGTGTTCAATATAGATGAGCAAGTTAGATATGAGAAAGACAAATCACTAAAAGATAGTGCTACTTCTCTGACTTGGTTTCTAAAAAGATCTAGTGATGCATACTTCACACAAAAAATAGACGATAAAACCATCTTAAAAGCTGTTGATAGTTTTCAAAAACATTATGAAAAAACTGGAAATCTGCAATATTATATAAAAGGTATGAGAGATTTACACGAACGATTGAAAAGGCTTGATTTAAACCTTTATAATCAAGATGGTGTAAATATCAAAGATGAGTATGTAATACCTTTGCTTGAATCGCAGCATCAAGAGATTAAAGTACTTCAAAGTGGAGATGCTGAAGCTATACGAAAACTGTTAAAAGATAGAAACAATAAAATAGCTCGTGCATTGCTTGAGTATAGCTATGGATTCGATAATATTGTAATTGATGAATTGCAGTCAAGAGGCTTGTATCTTGAAAAACTAGATAAAAATGTAATTAAAGATTTGCATATAAATATAGAAAAAAAAGTTTCTAAAAAAGATAAATATGCAAAAACTTTAAATTATCATATAAAGCAAGATATAGAAAATGTCTTAAACTATGCCACAAATGAAAAACACTTTAAAGAACTTATGCAAAAACTTGGTTATCAAGATATAAAAATGAAAGCAAAAACTATAAATGCTTCACGACAAAGAGTAGGTTTTAGTTTTACAAACCCTCATAATAATAAAAAAGTTGTAATATACTACAACAATTTAAACATGAACTATAGCCACCTCAAAAAAAGGTTTATGGAAAATTCTAAATCTAAAAAACTAAAAATCCCGCATCTAACATATAAAAATAGTAAACTGAAAAACTATATACCAGTAGAAAATAAACCTGTAACTTTTCAAAATAAAGTATTCAAACGATTGTATCAGTTTGATAGTTCTGCAGACCTAACTGGTTTTTACATAGATGAATCAAGCAAAGAGATGCGAAGTAAAGGAACACTTATACAAGATAAAGGGTGTAAGCTTACTATTGCAAAGCAAAACAGCGAAGATATGCAAAGGAATATTAAAATATTGTTAGATATGGCTATGGCTAAAGGATGGGACTTGAATAAGTTAGGCATAAGTGGATCAAGTGAATTTAGACAAGCTGTTAAAGATGAGATTGAAAATATAAATCATAAAAAACAAGATACTAACGAAGAGTTTAAATATAGTAAAGATAAATTAAAAGAAGATATAGGGAGACAAGGGAGTAAATCCCTTGAATTTATGTCAGTGCAATAATGGTGTTAATATGCACACAAGCAAAAATGTGAAGATAAGCTTTTCCATAAAATCTCCCTGATTAGAATTAGGAGGACAAAAAAAAAGGCTAGAGGCTCATGACTTCCTCTAACCTCATAAAGCTTTTTGTCGCTCCATTATTCTAATCAAGTTTTCTTCACATTGGAATTATAACAAAAAAATAGATATAACAAAAACATAATTAAAAATTTTCCTCTACAATAGATATTCTTTTTCTAACCCTACCCATACAAAAATATAAATCTAACAATGTATTTTCATCTATGATTTCAGCATCTGATGGAGTTACAATTTTAAGCTCATTTTTAAGGGTGTATGTAATTCTTCTGATAATTTGCATATCTTTAGTTTTGCTAGAAAATAGATATACATTACCATCTGACAATTCAGTATCATCTCTATCTATGTATATAATATCCCCATCATTTATTGATGGGTGGAACTGATTATTTTTAACTTTATAAGTTATAAAATTATCTTGGGTAAAATTTTTATCTACTGCTACTGGATATATGCTCATAATTAATCCTTACTAATTATCGAAAACTCTTAGAATTTTCTTTCTCTTTTTAATGATTTTTTTTTTAATCCTCTTTAATATTGAGGGTGGAAAATCTTGTAATAGAATGTTTAATTTTTCAAGTTCTTTTGAGTTTCTTTTATTATGCATTTTTAATCTCCCTAATAATATCTCTTATATATATTTTAATTAGTATATGTAAGAGAATAGAATTTTTTAGTTTTTTTTCAAGCAGGAATAATGCAAGACTTCTACTTGGTAATATATAGTAAATAAAAAAATAGACTATCATTACTAAAAAAAATGATGATAAAACAGCCAAAATAAAACCACTAAAACCTGTAAAAATTTTCAAGCTGAAAATCAGATATAACTGCAATATACTTACCGTAAATATAACAGAAAGTATTGATAAGAATTTGAGCTTAAATTTCATAAACTCTAACGAAGATTGTAATTTGTTTTTTGTGTTCATTTTTTAGAACTCCTTATATAGTTTCATATAAGTTCTCCTGAACATTCTAATTTCAGAATCATAATATAAGTGTGCGACCGCACACCTAGAAAAATTCTTTTCTAGCTTTTCCTCGCCCACAATTTTTTGTGGGCAATGGCTCATATCCTTATAGTTACACACCTTAGTAAACTTATAAACTATATGTAGTTATTTAATGGTAAGAAATTAGTTAAATAGTAGTATAATACAGTATAAATATAGTAAACAATGGTAACAAGGGCTTTATGATGAGTATAAAACAAGCAGATAAATTTTTAAAAAAAGTTGGAAAAAGAAAAAATGTATCTAAATTTGAGATTTATAAAGAGGATATTATATATCTTTATAATGAGGGTGCTACTTTTGAAATCATAACTCAATACTTGGAAACTAAAGGTATAAAGAGAACAAAAGGTTACAGTACATTATCAAGTTTCGTAAAACGAAATATATCCTTAAAATCTAGTAATCAAACTCAAAAAAACATAACAAATTATGAAATGGAAAAAGATAAATCTACTCCTGTAAGTATCGGTAAAAATATAGATCCTAGACTTATGGATAAACTGTTAAATAAAAATATAGAACTATAATAGTTCTATATTATTATGTCATAGATTTGGCTTAAAACTTATATTATTGTTGCTTGAACTTGGTATATATATACTTCTATCTTTATTATCTATATATAAAGTGTATATACCATCGTTTTTATTTTTATGAAGTTTTAGCTTAACATCTAGTTCTCTTAACTTTCTTGTTATAGAGTTATTTGCTTTTAAGTTTTTATACTGAGATATGGCTTTATTTTTTTCTGCTTGTAGTTCAATTTTTTGAATCTCAAAATCTTCTATTAAGGCATCTACTTTCTCTTTGTTTTTCTGCTGTAATTGAGATAGTTTGGTGTTATATACTTTTTCTTGTTTAAGTAGTTCTATTGGTATCTGCTTAAACTGTTTTTCTTGATTTATCTTATAATCAGTTATCATTTGTGTAACTGGTGTGAATAGTATGGATGAGCAACCAGCTGTGAAGCTGATTGCTGATATTAGTAATATAAGAGAGGTATTGACTGCTTTTTGTTTTACATCTATATTTTTTAGCATATTACTTATGTCATCAACAGTTTCTTTTTCGATTAAAATTTTAGATAAAACTTTACTGTTTTTACTTATATCTTCTTCCAGTTGTAATAACTGATTATAAAGCACTGATAGTTTCTCAAAATGCATCACATACCCTTTTTAAAATTGTCAAACACATTTTTTGTATTTTGAAGTAATGAATTTGACATAATCTTAATCATCTGCTTATCACTAGCTTCAATACTGCCTTTTTTATCTCCAGCTTTAGCTTTTTCTTTAGCAATTTTTTTATAATCCTCCGTTGTATCTTGCACTATATCACCACTTAACAGCTTGATTTTGTCCAAATCTTCAACAGCATCACTATGATAGATACATAAGTTAGCATTTACTTTTATACCTAGTTTTTGCATAGCTTCTATGGTAACTTGAAACTCTTTTTTTACATCTTTTTCAACACGATTAAAAATAACTTTGATTTTATTTTTATCAGCTAAAGCACTTAGTATTTCAATTGTTTTAAGTGTGTCTTTAGTCTGTTTAATATCTTTAAAAGCTGGGACAATAAAGTAATCTATATCATCAAGTATTTCAATAGATTTTGAAATTTCTCTTAAAAAAACTTCAATATTAGAAGCTCCAACATCTACAACTACATCATCATATAAGTTCATATTTCTAAAAAGTTCTTTTACATCTGAACCAACTATCTTTTTTACTTCAACATTTTTAAAGGTACTTGAACTAGAGTTATGAGTCTCTAGTTCTACCAGTATCTTGTCATCTCCCATATGTTGATAAAAAACTTCACGAGAGATAAAACTCTTTCCTACGTTACCACTATTGTTAATTAGTAATACTTTCATATTTATATATCCTTTTTTTATGATTTCACTATATATCTCCTGAACATTCTAATTTCATAGAAGTAAATTAGTATATATTTGTACTTTTACTAGAATTTTTTCCTAATTGCTCTCTAAGAGAATTTTTAGAGTATTGAAATTCAGCATTTTTCTCTTTTATAACTGTATCTAATGGTTTAGATTGCATATCTTGGATGCCTTGAAGAGATTCTTTAATCTGTTCAAAATATATTAATGGTCTCTCCATTATCCTATCTGCTAACTTTTCACCATCAAGTAATAGGTCATTTATATCTTTTTGATACTCATTTCTAACATCATAATTGATACTTTTAAAGTTTGTTAGATTTGCATTTTTAGCTACCTCTGCAACAAATTTGTAACCAGCTAAATCGTTCTGATTGAACATCATCACATTTTGAGTTAAATTTTCTTTTTTTAGTAACTCTGCTATTTTATGTGAGTTGCTAGATGAGTTAGCTATAACCACATTTACATTGTCTAATGGCATCTGTTGGTAAGCTGCTGCATAGTCCATTTTAGACTCAAATATCGCTACTTTATTGCTATTTGAATTTGGAAAGAAAGATATATCCTTTTTTCCAAAACTCATAGTTTTTAAATCGCCAACTTTTTTAAGAAAATGTATATCTGCACCTGTTCCATCTTTTGTAAGAACTCCAACACCAAATGCTCGTTTGGTCTCCCCATATCTGTTTGTATATTCACCATTTATGATTTTCATATGTGGTGGTATCTTGTGGATGCCTCTAGCTTTTAGATAGTCTAATGCTAACTGATTTGTAGATACATCATATATAGTTGTAACTTTTGAGATGGTATGTGAACTTTCTTTTTGCTTGTTAGCTTCTCTTTGTTGCCTTATCCGTTCTCTATCTGCATCAGATAATGTGTAACTTTGACTTTGAGCATTTAAAGCATCTTCTAAATGATTTGTAACTCCTAATTTTTGAAGTGAATAATTTAGAGCTGATTTAAAATCTTTACCTGTTGCATCCATAACAATATTTACGATATTGCCACCGTTACCATTTCCAAAGTCTTTATACTTCCATATACCATTTTTAAGACTTATAAATGCACTTGGTGTTCTTTCATTTCGCAAATTCATACGATAACAATCATTACCTATCTCTTTATACTCAACTCCCAAATCATCAAGAACTGGTTGAGGGTCTTTTAGTATAAGCTCCTCGTTAGTTCTACTTATAAAGCTTTTGATTTCATCCTGTGTATATTTCATCACAAACTCTGATTTGTTTGATGTTGATTTGATTTACTTTGCTTCAAGCGATCATCATTATAGTTAAACTCTGACTTAATGAAACTTTCTGGGGTCTAAAAAGTGCCTGAAACTATGCTATATTGGTAGTAAACAAAGGTTTATTTATAATGAGCTATAAAAAACTGCAAAGATATGCCCAAACTGTCATAAAAA
>Ga0256837_1002919_pt1 | contig 10132 bp, 10 predicted proteins | sample 4562384metaG_FD_185976 | JGI IMG/M metagenome (GOLD analysis project Ga0256837, IMG submission 185976) | Hydrothermal vent microbial communities from Guaymas Basin, Mexico - 4561-384 | ecosystem: Environmental > Aquatic > Marine > Hydrothermal vents | place: Mexico: Guaymas Basin | collected... | reverse complement strand
TGCTCAGAGATTCTGCGTGCTGTATAAGCATCACCACTCATTATCTCATATGGCTTGTACATAAAATCAACAAGCGTAATCTCTTTGGATTCTATGTACTGATAATAAAAGTCATTTCTCAGGATACTTAGCTCTTTTTGGAAAGCTAAATTTTCCTGATACATATAATCTTGCTTATCCATCTATTATCTGCACTATATTTTAAATTTATCAAGTTCAGATTGCAATTCTTTTGCACTGTTTTCAAGAACTTGTGCCACTTTTTCAACATCAAGACGTAAATTACTGTTTTTTGATGAAAGATCAATTATATCTTCCATAAGTTCCATCAACTGTTTTGTTTTTGTTGCAATAAATGTACTTTGATGCATTACATCAGTTGAGCGCTCTTTTGTGATACTGAGTTTTTCTTTTGTTTCATTAGAAGATTCAATAAGCTCTTGCGCCGAATCTGAAATAGTGTTCATACTTTTAGAGGAGTTATCAGTTTCTTCAGCAATCTCTACTACATTTTGAGTGATAAGATTAACATTAGCACTAATTTCACTTAATGATTTTTGTGTTCTCTCTGCAAGCTTTCTTACCTCATCTGCAACAACAGCAAAACCTCGACCGTGTTCTCCTGCACGGGCAGCTTCTATGGCAGCGTTAAGTGCTAACAGATTTGTCTGATCTGCAATATCTGAAATAATTGCTAAAACATCTTTGATATTTTTTGCCTGTTCCGTTAACGATGCTACTTTTTCAACTAAATCTTGTTGTTGCTGTGTCCCACTTTCAATAGAATGCATTACATCACTAAGTTTGTGAATAAAGCTATCAAGTACATCAAAAGTTATTTCCAAATCTTCTGTAACAGTTACTGTTGATTCTTCGATACTGTTTAATCGTGAGCTAATCTCTGATGCTAAAACATTAACATTTTCAATCTTTTTATCTTCTTCCATTGCATTATGTGCTAATACTTCAACGACACCGTTAAGATTTGTACTCTCTTTGGAATTTTTATGAGCTACATCTTTGGCATTATATACGGTACTTTTGAAGGCTTTAACCATAGTATTGAGTGCTCGTGAAATATTGGAAATTTCATCATTACCTTCAACAACAACATTGCAAGAAAGGTCTAGTTCACTTGAAACACACTCTATTTTTTCTAAAGATTCTTGAACACTTTTATTAATCCCTTTACTAACAAAAAAGATAATAAAAAAGATAGCAACAGCAAAAACAATATAGCCAACAAGTGTAATCAGCGTTGCTGTTTTCATCTTAGTTTCTATATCACTTAAAAGCTTGTCATTATACTGAGCCAAAGCATCATCAACCTTCTTTAAAAGATTGATTTTCTTTGTAATAGTCCCAAACCACACAACACTATCAACACCAAAACCACCTTCATTGGCTTTTGCAAGTGCTATAGAACGCATTTTATTTACCTCTTGTATCACAGGTGCATTCATAGTGTTATAGTAAAGCTTTTTAGAATCATCTGTTGCCATACTTAAAAAAGCATCAAGATAAGCATTTTGTTCTGCCATAAGTGTTACAAATTTTGCAAATACTCCAGGTCCAAACTTATCTGATGCAAATGTTGCACTCATTACTGCTCTCTCTATCCCTGCTCGCTCTTTTGATTTTAAAAAATTTGTATAGGCACTCAACGCTTTAACAAGGTTTGCATTTTGTGCAAGCTTAGATGTTGTTGCAATGATATCAAGTATAATTTTGTTTGTTTGTGTATAGTATGCAACTTCATCTTTCACACTTATGCTCAATCGGGAAACTTTTTGTCTTATTGCTGGAAGTTTTTGTAGCATAACATCAAGTTTATGAATATTATCTTGTAACTCTTTTGAAAAATCTGAGAGATTTAAACCCTTTACATACTGTTCATACTCTTTTCGCTTCTCATTAGTTGCCAAGAGCTGTTTTGGTAAAATCTCTTTAAATTTAGTTCCATGTGATCCCAGGTAACCAGCACTCGCACCTCTTTCTTTTTGTGTTTCATGAATGAGTAAACTTAACTTTTGAGAAAGTGTATTTAAAGTAGTAAGCCCTTTAATCAGATTGTTTTGTTCATACGCTTTGATACTTGTAAGCGCTATAATAACCAAAGCAAATGCAACAACAATTGCTGTAATAAGGTTTAATTTACTTTTAATTGTCATCTTTTATCCCTTTTTTACTTTAAACAAAGAGGTTAGACTTAAATCATCAAAAAGTTCTTTAAGCTGTTCATTTCCAACAGTGATAGAAAGGTCAACCCCATCTTTAAGAACCAATTTATTAAGATAACCTATAATTGAAGAGGTAATGGAGATAGAATCAACGATATAAATAGACACCCTTTTATCTCCTGCTACGATTGTATCTATCGTGTTTTTTATATCCTGATAGTCACTAACTGTTTTAATGTTCCCTTTTATGGTAACTGTGTTCGCTGAAGCTGATATCTCCATACAAAACTCCTTTTCATTTATGTGTTCACTAAATAATCACTATTATAATATCAGAAAAAACTTGTTTAATCACTTTGATGAAGAAATTTTATCCATTCTTTCATCTTTTTTTCATAACCTATATCCAAGAAATCAACAAAATGTAAAGATTTACTTAAATACTGTTGTTTTACATAGCCACCAAAATCATGTGGATAAAGATAGCCTTCATTGTGTTGGGTTATATTTTTCGGTATAGGCAATATCTCCCCATTTTTAACTGCTTGTATCGCTTTGTTGATAGCTTTATATGATGAGTTTGACTTTGGTGATGCACATAAATACACAACAACCTGAGCAAGAATAATACGTGCTTCTGGAAATCCTATCTGTTTGACACTCGTAAGTGCTGATGTTGTTAATGTCAAAGCCTGAGGATTAGCATTACCAACATCCTCACTTGCCAAAATAACAAGTCTTCTTGCTATAAAATCAGCACTTTCTCCACCCTCAATAAGACGAGCAAGATAATAGATTGCAGCATCAGCATCACTACCACGAATCGACTTTATCATAGCCGATATCAGGTCGTAATGAACACCTGCTTCAGAACTTCCAGCCTGTAAGGCGTTTGGTCGCAGGGATTGTAATATATCCAATGTTACATTTGTGTTAATATTGGCAGCAAACTCTAAAAGTTTTAACATCGCACGTCCATCACCACCACTTGAAGCTATCAGATACTCTTGTGCATCCTCTTGCACCTGTATATCTGCGTGTTGGAGTGCTTTTTGCAAAAGTATCTCAAGCGCTTTGTTATCAATAGGGTTAAGTTCAAACAACATGGAACGGGAACGAATTGCAGAAGTAAGTGTAAAAAAAGGATTTTCTGTGGAAGCACCCATAATCAGAGCCTCATTTCTCTCCATTACAGGTAAAAGTACCTCTTGTTGATTCTTTGAGAGACGATGCACCTCATCTATAAAGATAAGAGGTTTTTGCAGAGCATTTTTGTACTGGGAAAAAACCCTCCTTAACTCTTCAATTTTTAATGAAGTCGCATTAAACTCATAAAAAGGGATATCTAACTCTAAAGCTATCACTCGAGCCAAAGATGTTTTGCCAACCCCGGCAGGACCATAAAAAAAGCTATGCCCTAAAACACCTTTATGAACCAAAACACGCAACGGTGCATCAACAGAAACCAAATGTTCCTGTCCAACTATCTCATCAAATGTTTTTGGTCGCAGCAGATGGGTAAAATCCATACACTACTCTTCGATATAGTTGTCTTTTTGTTTTACCTGTTTCTTTTCCTGCTTTAAAAACTTATATAAAGCACTATACTCTGAACGGGATAAAAAACGGGTCTTTCCAGTTGGTAGATTATTGAGCTCAATCTCAGCAAAGCTTAGACGCTTCAAGTCCACCACTTCTGCACCAAAGTGAGCAAAGAAACGGCGAAGCTCACGGTTTTTACCTTCAGAGAGGGCTACTTTTAAAATAGAATAGTTAGGTTGGTTCTTTTGGATTTTATACCCTATAAAAGGTTTAAACTCCATTGACTTTATTTTTGAATGGGAATGTGCTCCTGCACTTGCATCTTCAAGATACAAACCTTTAAGCATTGCATCCTCCATCTCCGTAGTCACTTCCCCTTTGATTTTTATCTTATAGATACGCTCTAAATCCGATTCCATCAATGCTGTAGCCACATGGGAAGCATCCGTTAAAAGAAGTAACCCCTCAGAAGCATAATCAAGACGCCCTACAGGGATAAAGTGGCGAAAATCTTTATGAAGCGTATCATAAATGGTACGTCTTCCTTTGGGGTCTGATTTTGTTACAAGTTCCCCTTTTGGTTTGTTATAGACAATAACAGTATATTTGGAACTTGGACTTACCTGCTTTCCACTCACATAGACAATATCTCGTCCCTCTTGAACCTGTGTTGCAGGATTTGTTTCTATCTCACCATTGACTCTGACATATCCATCTTGAACAGCTTTATCAGCTTCACGACGTGAATATGTTGAATAGTGTGCTATATATTTGTTTAATCTCACTATGAAATTCCTTTTTCAATAAGGGTATGTATATGCAACACCCCTTCTATATTTTTTTCTTTGTCTGTTACAACCAAGAGTTGTATTTTTTTCTCTTCTATAAGAACCAAAGCATCGCTTGCAAGCATATTGGCATCATCGATGCTCAAAGGGTTGCGTGTTGCGTATTTCATAACATTATCATCTAGTGAAAAATCATCACTCATCAATGCACGTCTTACATCTCCATCACTCATAAGAGCATAAAGTTTCTTATTTTCATCCACGATTAAAGCAGTTCCCACTCTTCCTTGTGATATTGCCAAAATAGCATCTTTTACCGTTGCATCTTTGGAGATAATCGGTAAATGCTCTTTTTGCATTACATTATCTACTTTTGTAAAAAGCTTTTTGCCCAGAGCTCCTCCTGGATGAAATGAGGCAAAATCACTCTGTTTAAAATCACGCGCTTTCATAAGACATACAGCCAAAGCATCACCAAGAGCCAATGTAAGTGTTGTTGAACTAGTTGGTGCGATATTAAGAGGGCACGCCTCTTTTTGCACTTCAACTTTGATCACCAAATCACTGTACTCTCCAAGTGTAGATGCAGGGTTGCGTGTCATCCCGATAAGTGGAATGTCAAATCGCTTTATATGAGGTAAGATAGAACTTAGCTCCTCACTCTCGCCACTGTAACTAATTGCCAAAACAACATCATCACGACCTATCATCCCCAAATCACCATGAAGTGCTTCAGTTGGATGAAGGAAAAAACTAGGTGTCCCTGTTGAAGCAAAAGTAGCAGCCATCTTGGCACCAATGAGTCCACTTTTACCAACACCACTGACTATCAGTTTACCCTTACATTTCAAGATAATCTCGACTGCTTTTTCAAATACATCATCTATATTTTTTGCAGCATTTTCTAGTGTCTGCGCTTCTATGTTTAGTGTTTCTTGTACAATTGTTCTGTAATTCATAAGTGTATTATACCTTGTTTTGATATAATATATCTATCCAAACCAAAGAGGAGTCAATATGAGAGATATTATTGGAAAATATTTAGACAGTATCGATGTTTTAAAACTTGAAAACAGAATGTTATACCACAACACACTCATTTTAGGAGAACAAGGAAGTGGAAAAACAAACCTTGCGTGTCGTATCAGAAATTTCGTAATCGACAACAATGTTCCGACACTCTATCTTGATTTTGCAAATTCTAGAGAAGATGAGATAGAGCTTCGCTATAAAGATGAACATTTCAATTACATTAGATTTGCTGAAACTCCTGAATTTGAAGCAGAGTTTGCAGAACTTGTTGCACAAAGAAAACATATCTATATGGCAGTCAACCCTGAGTACTTTTGTAAAAAAAGGGATGAGCGTAGCAAACTCTCCAAAACAATTTCACAACAGGTGCTTTTAGACAACTATTATTACTTTTTCCATGATATCGAAAACCTCAACGGTTTTTACACAAAATTTGAAGACTTTTTGCTTTATATGTTAAGTTTTGTCAACTTACAAAAACATGGATTTACCTTTTTGGCACAGCCTCACCCTACATTTGAAAATCCACACTTAAAACTGTTATTTTCATTTTTATACTTAGGAAAATGTTCCAATGCGAACTATTACAATACAGCAATTTTAAAAACTTTGAAAAAAAATAAATTTTACTATCAATACCGTACAGCATACCCGACCCTGCTTTTTAATGAGATAAAAAGCTCTATGGTTCTTATAGACGAATATACACTCGAGGCATGAGATGCAAAATATTTATGAAGAGGTCGCATCATTAGATAAGCGTTGTTATGATAATTTTCATTTAACAGAAGATATTTTAATGGAACACGCAGCCAATGGCATGGCGAGCTTCATAAGAGAAAAATTTCCACTCTCAAGTACAGTTGTCATTGTTGTTGGCAGTGGTAACAATGGAGCTGACGGCATCGCCTTGGCACGACTTCTTCATAAAGACTATCACGTATCGCTCCTTTATGCAAAAGCACCAAAATCACCCATGGCACAACTCCAACATAAACGTTCCCTTGCTATTGATGTAGCTAACAGCAGCTCTTTAGATAACTGTGATGTGATTGTTGATGCCATTGTAGGAACAGGTTTTAGTGGAACATTTTCACACAATATAGAAACATTACTCCATGCTATGAATAAAAGTGATGCCTATAAAATTGCCTGTGATGTTCCAAGTGGCTATGTGTTCAAAGCGGATACAACCCTTACTATGGGTGGATTAAAAAAGGCTATGTTTTTAGACAGACATAAAGATGTTGTAGGAGATATAAAGGTGCTAGACCTTGGGGTTGCACGCACTATTTATGAGCTTCCAACCTCTTGGCATCTTCTTGATCTTGATGATATGCAACTCCCAACACGCAACACGCAAGACACCCACAAAGGAAGTTTTGGGCATCTAGCAGTGATTAGTGGAGAAAAAACGGGAGCGAGTATCTTATGTTCTCTTGCAGCTTTACATTTTGGCAGTGGACTTGTGACACTTGTAGGGTTTGACAATGAAAAAACACTCCATCTCCCTTATAGTTTGATGTATGCACACACTTTACCGAAGAACACGACTGCTATTGCGTGTGGTATGGGTTTAGGGGAAAATTTTACACAAAAAGAGCTTTTGGCACTTCTACCCTCAACTACCCCGCTCATTCTTGATGCAGATATTTTAAGTAATTCTTGTATTGTAGAGCTTCTCAAAAGAAACAACATTGTTTTAACACCCCATCCAAAAGAGTTTGTAACACTTTTACAACTTCTTGGATTAGCCGATATTTCGGTCGAGACCTTACAAAATGAACGCTTTAAGTATGTAGAGATGTTTGCGCACCATTATCCAGATGTTACCCTTTTACTCAAAGGAGCTAATGTTATTATCACCCATCATGGGCAGTTTTATATCAATCCTCATGGCAATGCAAAACTGGCAAAAGGGGGAAGTGGCGATGTTCTAGCTGGGCTTATTGGTGCACTTTTAGCACAAAACTATACTCCGCTTCAAGCAGCTATCACAGCATCACTTGCCCATACACAACTGGCAAATGATTATACAGGTGCTGATTTTTCACTTACACCTGAGGATTTGATAGCTGGTATTGGAAAACTATAAGAAAGCTTATGCTATAAAGTCAAAAAGAGATGAAGATATTTGTTTTCAACAATAAAGTCGCTTTTTGGAAGTCTCTTAAAGAGGACAAATCCTCCCGTTGGTCTGAGCCTCTTTAAGAGACTTCCAAACGCTTATTGCTATGCTTACAAACAAATATATTTCATAAAAAGGAAAACAGATACGATGGATAACAAATTAAAAATCGGAAAATATGAACTAGGAAGCCGCCTTATCGTAGGAAGTGGTAAATATGACTCATTTGAGATGACAAAAGAAGCAACTTTGGCAAGTGGTAGTGAACTTATCACTGTTGCAGTACGTCGATTAAACATCACAGACCCAGATAAAGAGAACTTGCGTGATACTTTTGCAGGAACAAATGTAAAGTTTTTACCTAACTCTGCCGGATGTGTTACTGCTGAAGAAGCAATTACTACATTTAGACTTACTCGTGAAGCAACAGGGATAGATCTTATCAAACTTGAAGTTATTGGTGACACACAAAAGACACTTTATCCTGATGTTTTAGAGACTATCAAAGCGTGTGAAGTACTGTATAAAGATGGTTTTACTATCATGGCATACACTTCAGATGACCCAATCATGGCAAAAAGACTAGAAGATGCAGGAGCGCATGCTGTTATGCCATTGGCTGCTCCTATTGGAAGTGGGCTTGGTGTACAAAACCCTTACAATGTAGTTTTCGTTCGTGAAGCGGTTGATGTACCTGTTATTGTAGATGCAGGAATAGGATGTGCAAGTGATGCGGCATATGCTATGGAACTAGGTGCTGAGGGTGTACTTACAAACACTGCTATCGCGCAATCTCAAGATCCTATCGCAATGGCTCAGGCGATGAAACACGCAGTTATTGCAGGGCGTATGAGTTACCTTGCAGGGCGTATTCCTAAAAAACCATACGCTACTGCTTCTAGTCCAGTTGACGGACTGATTCAGTTTTAGTTTGACCTCGCCAATGCGGCGAAGTCAATCTCCTCTTGCTTCTTTTCCTCCTGACGTTTTTTATCTTCCTCATAGCTTCCAGTTGAAAAGATATATTCATGTTTGCCTTTGTTGAGAATACACCCTTTTATACCAGGGCTACACGCAACGTTTAACAATTTACAATACCCTTTAAAATCATGTTGACATGTCCATCCCATCTTTTATCCTTCAAGATTAAATTTTTCACTCAAATGGCTCATAAGAAGCAGTTTACCCATCCCTTCAAAAAAATTTTGGATATCACCTTGCGTGTTAGAGGATTTTTGCAATGCCCTTAAAAATACAAGTTGCGACTCTTGAGAGGCTTGCATATAGGTATCGATGATATATTCCAAGGTTAAGCTCATCATCTCTCCATTGACCTCAAAATCTATACTCGATTGCGTGTTGATATTATTTTTAAGTAAAATACTCTTACACTCTTTTGCTATATCCATTATAAAACTCCCATCAGTGAAAGCATCACAACAAACATCGCTACTGGAGTGATGAAGCGAAGAGAAAAGTACCACGCATCAAATGCCCAGCCAAGTTGTGGCTTCATCAGTTTTTCAATCTCATTTCTTGGGATAACAAAACCTACAAATACAGCCATGATAAGTCCACCAAGTGGGAGCATAATAGCCGCAGTCACATAATCAACCCAGTCAAAAAAGTTTTTACCTCCCCATGTCAGCATCTCTTTTGCACCATCAATATTTGAAAGTATGGCAAAAATACCAAAGAACCAGAAGAAAAGCCCCATAGAGATGGATGCTTTAAGACGACTCCATCCAAAACGGTCTATAAAATACTGCACCATCGGTTCAACCAAAGAAACAGAAGATGTAAGACCCGCAAATGCAAGTGCTATAAAAAAGAGTACTGCAAAAATATTGCCAAGTACTCCCATCTCATAAAATGCAGCTGGCAAAGAGATAAACACCAGTCCTGGTCCTTTGGCTGGACCTGAACCATACTGATAAAGAAAAGTAAAAAGCATTAATCCTGCTACAATTGCAATAAGTGTGTCCAAAAATGCCACCCAAAATGCAGCTTTGACAAGGTTGGAATTTTTTTCTAAAGAAGCTGAATAGGTCATAATAGCCCCCATACCAAGTGAGAGCGTGAAAAAAGCATGACCAACTGCGGTTACAAATGCCTCAGAATTTATCTTCGACCAATCTGCGGCAAACATAAATGAAAATGCTTGTGAGAAAGTATCAAGTGTCAATGCATACGCAAACATCCCTGCCAAAATCATCATCAAAAGGGGCATCAAATATTTATTGAGCTTTTCTATACCACCCTTGATCCCTTTTGTAAGAACATAGGTAATCATTATAAAGGCAAGTGTATGGTAAAAAAACTGTGTCATAAAATCACTGTGAAGCATTTGTGTAAAAGTTGTTTCTGCTTCTTTGACTGTTGCAGGTAACCACATAACCGATGTTACTATGTAATTAAATATCCAGCCAATAACTACTGAATAAAATATCATAATAAACAAA
>Ga0256837_1002918_pt1 | contig 10134 bp, 10 predicted proteins | sample 4562384metaG_FD_185976 | JGI IMG/M metagenome (GOLD analysis project Ga0256837, IMG submission 185976) | Hydrothermal vent microbial communities from Guaymas Basin, Mexico - 4561-384 | ecosystem: Environmental > Aquatic > Marine > Hydrothermal vents | place: Mexico: Guaymas Basin | collected... | reverse complement strand
TATCTCTTTTAATAAATTCTCTAAGTTTAATGTTTTTGGTTTTATCTCTTTTATTACTTCTTTTACATTTACAACTTCTACTTTCTTTAGCTCTACACTTTGACTTTCTTTACTCTTTATCTCTTTTAATAAATTCTCTAAGTTTAATGTTTTTGGTTTTATCTCTTTTATTACTTCTTTTACATTTACAACTTCTACTTTCTTTAGCTCTACACTTTCATTTTCTTTACTTTTTATCTCTTTTAATAAATTCTCTAAGTTTAATGTTTTTGGTTTTATCTCTTTTATTACTTCTTTTACATTTACAACTTCTACTTTCTTTAGCTCTACACTTTGACTTTCTTTACTCTTTATCTCTTTTTCTGGTATTTGTTTATTTTTTATAAGAAGATTATTAGAAGAGTTTATATCTTTTAAAAGCTCTGAAAATGATATTTTAGGGGGGGTATTTAAAGTTAATAAATTTGGTTTTGAAGATGAGAATTTACTCTCTGTTAAATCTAATGTTATCATTTTATGCTCCTACTATGAATTAGTAAAGCATAAAACATTCCACTATTTAAAAATCTCCCTGTTCTATCTTTAATTCCATTTGAACTTCACACATTCCATTTTGATATGTTGTATCAACAATAATTGCATTTCTTATTAAAGCTTGAACATGTGTTCTCACTATAGACTTTTGTACAGACATATTTTTAACTGTATCTTTACCTTCTATTGTAACACCTTTTACTCTTTCTGCTAAAAGTCTATATGCATCAGCGATAGCTGCTCGTTTTGCTAATGCATAAGCTTGTTGAGCATTAGCAAAAGAGGGTGCTATACCTTGACCTGTTACAGTGATATTTAATGGTATTTCTGCTTTTAGTAAATTTTCAGATGTACCTTCAGATTCAAAATCTGAGATTGTATCCTCATCAGGAAAACCATCTTCTGCAAATGATGCACTACTAAATATAAGAAATAAAAGTAATAAATATTTCATTGTTAATCCTATTATTTAAAATATATATTTAAAGCTAAATTTATAGCCTGCTGTTGTAAAACCTATAGTATCATTCTCTTCTACAGCTTCAAAGTGTTCATATAGATAAGAGCCATTTAAATAGATACTATTAACTATACGATAATCAATACCCATCTGATAACTCATCAATTTTGCATCACTCATCGATAAAGCACTAACCTCCGAATAAAAAGAGAAATCATACACATAATATCGAAGAGCCAAATGTGGAAGAGGTACTATTAACCCTGCATTTATCCAAGAGATAGGTTTTGTTAAATCTCTTTTATCCTCTATTTCAAAATTCCATTTCACTATTTTGATATTTAGACCTATATCTAGTTCTAAGTCACCTGTATAAAAAGATTTTCCAAAAATAGTAAAAATAGTACCTTTTTTTACAAAGTCTTTATAAATAATTGCATTAATCATACTATAGTCTATCGTTGTAGAGATAGCAGAACTAAAATTACCATCTGCAACTGTTACAGATTTATTCAAATCACTATTCATATTTGTTGTCATATTTAGATAACTAATAGAGATACTTGGTATATAATCTTTATGAACATCTACATCTAATGAGAAAAAAGATACTTCTGAAGTTTCATATTTATAATCATCTTCAAAATCTGAAGTTCCTTGAGTATTTTCAATTGTACCTTTTATTTCAGGTAAAAAAAGACCCACTTCCATTTTTGCACTAAATACAGATTCTGCACTTAAATATAATGGAAATATTATAAATAAAAGAGATAAAAATTTTACTGACATTAAACACCCATTTTATTTTTTTACTAAAGAGAATTTTAACATATCTTCCTTAATTTTTTGTATCTTGTTTTCACTTGCTATTATATAATTATAACTATGATTAAAATCATAATTACTCTCTTTTTCACAACTTTCAAGAGCTAGATAAGATGCCTCCGAACTCTTTTGGAAATTTACAATAGCATTTTTATACTCTTTCATATCAAGTTCTTTTTCTGCTGTATAATAAAAACTTACAATATTATTTAAATCTTGTTTACAACTAGCATTTAATAAAACTATTGTAAAAACTAATCCAAACATAATTTTTAACATAATTTTTCTCCTATTTTAACTTTTGAAGTGAACTAAAAGGTGGTACTTTTTTTGATGGTAACATACCTCTATAACACTCTTTTGTAAAATAATCAAAAACAAAAAACCACTTATCTTCATACTTTAAATCATAATTAATCATTACTGCAGGTGATGCAGGTCCATAACTTGAAAGTTTTTCTATAGACTTTTTCTTAACAACATCATCAAAAATCATTGCAACTCTTGTATCATTATAGATACCTCTTCTATAATGTGAAGAGTATCTTGATTGTATGGATAGTGTTTTATTTTTGTTATAAATAGGCTTTTTATCTATTCCTGTTGCGATTAATAGAGTATATCCATCATCAATTTTATCTTGACAAAATTTATTTATAGTTGTCCCTTGAACTGTAACTATTAAATCTTTTTGAGCATAAATATAAAAACCAACATTTGGTTCTATATATTTTAAAGTTAAAATTCTTGTAGAGGCTATTTTAGATTGTAACTCTTTTTGTGGAGAGTATCCAGCCCAAGCTTTTGAAGTTTTATCATAAGCATAGATAAATTTTATATCTTTAAAATCTTTAAAACTTTCCACTATATCTATCCCATCTTTAGGAGTAGCAAAATAGTTCCAGCCTTTATTTATCTTATATCTATTATTTTTTTTAACTGATATTTTATAATTAACTTTATTATTATTAATTAAAATATAGCCATCTTCTTGACATTTTAAACTACTTATATCTAAACTATTTTTAGGGTCTGAAACATTCCAATTATTTTTTGAATAATCCCAAACAATACTATTTTTTTGTGTAACTTTATTCAAATTTTGAGAGTTTGAACCAAGTAGATGATAAGAACTACAATTAGCTTCTAAAGAGATTGCTAAAAATGTTACGAGTGTTATAATTAATTTTTTGTTCATAAAAATTCCTGTTTATAGTTTTTGTGCTGGGCGTATTGTCACGGTGGCATTAGTGTCTAATATAATTGGATCTGTATCAACTTTTCCTATTGCATCATCTGAAGTTAAAAGTGTATATGAATACACTTTATCATCAACCATAATATAAACTATACTATCGACATAAGAATCAGAGTATGTTACTCTAGCCTCTGAGTCATCTATTCCTTTAAAATAGATTGTAGTTGGATTAGCCAAACCACCATTTTTAGGTTCATATACAATTTTAACTATCTCATCAGGATCTGTATCTGTTTCTGATCTTATAGAAATTCCATAATCTATATCTTGATTTTTAACATATTTACAATCAGCTCCATATATTTTACCTAAAATTTGTTCATTGTTTTCACCACTATTAACATCTGATAATTTAATAGAATTTTTTAACATTGGTATATAATTCTGTACTGTAATATCAGAAGCATTCCCTCCACCTAACTTACCTGTTCCATCAACTGCAATAATGTTTAAACTATACGCATCTTGACTTGAAGTTGTTAGTTTATTAATACCAAATCCTGAACATATTGTATAAATATTATCAGTTGTTTTTTCAAATTCTGCTACTTTATTTGTTGCTCGAGATGGTTTATAGTCTGGAATTTGTCCATTAAAGATATAATACCCTGTTACATCATCACTTGACATAATAGTTACAATAGCCCCTTCATCATTTTGACCATTTGTAGCATTAATATCAACTATAGGTGCTGTTGGTTTTGTAAAGTCTATTATTTTATCTGTATCTTCATTTAAAAGATTTGTACCTATACCATCTGAAATATTTATTTTAATTGGATAATCCCATCCACTTAAAATTGGTAATTCATAGGAGCTTATACCTCCAACATAGACATTATTTGTACTTCTATTTGTAAGTTCTACTGCTGTACCATTTATAAGTAATTCAACAATAGAGGAATTATCATAATCACTATCTCCAACTTGAGGTAAACCCTGTATCTCAACCGATATTTGCCCTGAAATATTATTATATGTAGTTCCATCTGTATTAAAATGTGTTGAATATATTGGATTAAAAGTAACTTTTTTTCCTCCATCCTCTTTTATTTTTAATTCATCTGATGTAGCTACTGGCTCTGATTTTGTAACATATACCCAATACCCTGCTGAACTATCTGTACTAAAAAGAGTGTAGTCTTGAGATGATAACCATTGAGATGGTGGTCTTGTTAAATCTATACTCTCCCAACTTACAGAACCATTGGATAAATTTGTTGTACCTCCAACCATAGCTTTCATATCAAATCCAGCTTTTTTAATACTATATAGTGGTCCATCTAAAGCATAGTTTGGTACATTTATAGGGGTAAATTTAAGGTCTGAGGAGAGGTCAGCTGATACAGTTACTAAACTACCTTTCTCAACTGAAGTAACACTATTAAAAGCTAAATCATCTTCATTATTATCTGTATCATCCCAATCCCAAGAGATATCAATAAGATCTGTACTTATAATAGTTATATTATCATCTGTTATACTTACTGTACCCTGCATCTTACTTTTTGATAATGCAGTTTCTACTAATGTTTTAAATTCGGGTAACCAAACACCATCTGTTCCATCTCCTACGGTTGTATTGAACTCAGTATGTGTATAAATAGTCCCATAATTATTTTTTAATTTTAATGTAATTTTAGAACCTGCACCATCTGATGATTCTCCATCTGTAACATCATGTATAATTATATTATTAAGCATAGCCTTTGCATAAGTATCTAAAGAGTAAACACCCTTTACAGCCCCTTTTGCCAAATCATCATCTGTTGTAGCATCTTTAAGTTGATCTGTTGCATTTGATTTATCTATATTTTCTGTTATATCAAATTTACTTGCATTTGTTAAAGATGTAAAAATAACAACTTTTGAGCCTATATTTTCAGCTTTAAGACCATTATTACCATCAATAGCATCTGCATACTCTTCAGCAGTTTGTACTCCATTAACTTCAATTTCACCATCACTACCTGTTCCTGTAACTATCATACTTGAATTAGCATCAATATCTGTATAATCAAATACTCTAGTAAAAGTGTGGTCTCTTAGATAAAATGTTTTATCTGAAGATATTAAAACTTTATCAAGTGAACCATCATAATTTGTATCTATTGCGATAGAAATAAAATCTGCTCCACCAAAATCAGATTTAGTTAAATCAGATGCAACAGTTTGTATATCGGTTTGAATTACAATTGGATCTACACCAATAGCATCATCTACTGTACTTTGCAGATCCATTTTTGCCTCTTTTTGTGATGCTGTACCAGCACCAACTAAAGGCTCTATAATCATTCCATATTCACCATATTTAGAGATAACAGCATTATTCCCAATATCTAAATCTGTAACCTTTATACTATCATCAGTATTTTCTATATCTAAGGGATTAACTGTATAGGGATTATTACCTAATAGGGTTGTTACTCCACCTATTGAATCAGCAGTTATTTCATCTATCATAAAACGTTTATTTGAAATTAAAATTATTTTGTTATTATTAATTATAAAAGCTTTCAAATAAAAATTTTCATCCATATTTCCACTTATTTTAGCCTCTTTGATTGATTGATTTATAGCTAAACAGGAGTTTTTTACATTAGTAAGATTTCCACCTTTAACTGAACTTACTGTAACAAAATTACTTCCTGCTGAATCCCATATTTTCAAACCTCCACCAGCATCTTTTAATTCTAAAATTAAAGCTGTTGATGATTTTTTAATTGTTGAATTTTTTACACTAAAAGATAATAAGTTCCATCCATCTGTTAAGTCATATTCAGCAGTAGATATAGCTGAACTACCCAATACTAAACCAGCTTGTTTATTATCCACAGCATCCATTTGAGCCCAATAAGCCTTACCTTTTTTTAGTTCATCAAAATCATTAGCATCATCACTATTTCTTGTATCAAAGAGTTTCCATGAAGTTTTTTTTGTATCATAAGAGTAGATTCTAATAAATTGATTATCTACTGCATTATTTTGATGTAAAGCTTTATCATAATATTGGTAAGAGGGTGGATTATTTGTAAAGTCATAATCAACTATATCGATAATTTTTTTGAGTTCTGATCCAGATACACCTGCAACAGTTTGTATAAGTTCACCATATCCTGGATTTGAATAAGTTTTTGATGAGTCAAGAGTGATAGTATAGGCATTACTCCCATCAGAATGACTACTATACTCCATCGTCTCACCTTCAAGGACAGCTTTATATGTTATAACAAATGCTGGACCAGAGTTTTTATAGTTCGCTACATACATAGTATAGACAACTTCATCTTCTGTAAAAACTTTATCTGTAGTATCTATACGAATTTGCAAATAATCTATAGTTAATGATTTTGCCTTTGCAAAACTCTTAGAGCTTACAATTAAACCATCTGTAAAACTTTCATCTTTAAGAGAGTCTATAATTTTATTTTCTGTTGTATCTGCAATAGAAAATGCACCAGCAGATGTACCAGCTCCAGCCCCAGTAATTTTCAGACCTGTCACTCCAAAAAGTACCCACGATTTTTCATGACCTGCACTATCTGTTAATGGAACATACCCTGCACTTAATGAAGAAATTGTAAAAAATATAATTGTTAATAAGTGAAATATAATTTTCATCTTTACTCCCTGTTTTTTTTAACTTGTTTATGACAATTATAACATAATGGAAAAAAGAGTAATCTTATCCTCTAAGTTCCTTTCAGTAAAGCATCTTCAAAAAAGAGAGCAAAAAAACTGAAAATTTTACATCGGCATAAACAGTTTAAAGGCTGTAAGAAATACTCCCATTATAGCTATCATTTGTACAAAAAGCATACCTGCAACCCATTTAATAGTATCTACTTTAGTATCTGCTATCTCTTTTGTGAGTTTAAGTTGAGTTTCTATTACATCTGCTTTTGATGGGTTTGGAGACATTTTATTTTCCTTTTTATCTTTATTATTTTTACTCTCTTAGTCACGAATAAATTCGTGATTCCATACCATTAGTTTAATCCTATACTCCTATAAATCAATCCTAGTATTAAAAATGTAGATGTTATAGTTAATCCCAATGACCAAAACATAAATCTATCCATTCTTTTTCCTAAATCTTTATTATCTACTTTCAAGCTTGATATATCCACTTTTAAACTTGTCTCTAATTTTGACATATCCACTTTTAAACTTGTCTCTAATTTTGACATATCTTCTTTTAGTTCAGTTTTTACCTGTTTTATACCTAACTCTAACTTTGACATATCTTCTTTTAAACTTGTCTCTAACTTTGACATATCTTCTTTTAAACTTGTCTCTACTTTTGATATATCTTCTTTGAGTTCAAATTTAAGATCTTTTATATCACTTTTTACCTCTTCTCTTGTTGCCATGTGTTGTGCATTATGAAGTAATAACTGTATTATCTCTTTTTGTGTTAGGTTTCCATCTATTATATTTTCTTCGATTTCTATCATAATTCACTCTCTTGTATTTTTGTAATTATATAAAAAATATTAAACTTTTTTTGAACCTCGAATTTATTTGTGGCTTGTGGTTTATCTATGATAAAGTCACAAATAAATTCGCAATCCCATACCATTAATTTAATCCTATACTCCTATAAATCAATCCTAGTATTAAAAATGTAGATGTTATAGTTAATCCCAATGACCAAAACATAAATCTATCCATTCTTTTTCCTAAATCTTTATTATCTACTTTCAAGCTTGATATATCCACTTTTAAACTTGTCTCTAATTCTGACATATCTTCTTTTAGTTCAGTTTTTACCTGTTTTATACCTAACTCTAACTTTGACATATCTTCTTTTAAACTTGTCTCTAATTTTGACATATCTTCTTTTAGTTCAGTTTTTACCTGTTGTATACCTAACTCTACTTTTGATATATCCACTTTTAAACTTGTTTCTAATTTTGACATATCTTCTTTTAAACTTGTCTCTAACTTTGACATATCTTCTTTTAAACTTGTCTCTACTTTTGATATATCTTCTTTTAGTTCAGTTTTTACCTGTTTTATACCTAACTCTAACTTTGACATATCTTCTTTTAGTTCAAATTTAAGATCTTTTATATCACTTTTTACCTCTTCTCTTGTTGCCATATGTTGTGCATTATGAAGTAATAACTGTATTATCTCTTTTTGTGTTAGGTTTCCATCTATTATATTTTCTTCGATTTCTATCATGATTAGCTCTCTTATATTTTTGTAATTATATACTGAATTGAAATAAATTGAAAGTTTAAAAAAAAGGCAAAAAAAAAGGGCAGTTAGAAAAATCTAACTACCCTTTTGTACGGCTAGACCAATATAAAAAATATCAAACTTTTTTGGAACCTCGAATAAATTTGCGATTCCATCGTATAATCTTACACTGGCATAAACAGTTTAAAGGCTGTAAGAAATATTCCTATTATAGCTATCGTTTGTACAAAAAGCATACCAGCTACCCATTTGATAGTCTCTAGCTTACTATTTACTATCTCTTGTCTTGTATCTGAAATCTCTTTCGTCAATTTAACATCTAAATCTTTAATCTCTTTTTTTGTATCTGAAATCTCTTTTGTTATTTTCAGATCTAACTCTTTTATCTCTTTTGTCAGTTTAAGTTGAGTATCTGTTACATCTGCTTTTGTTGCATGATATTTTAGGTCGGGGTATTCTCTTTTTATCTCATTTATAAACTCATCTATCAATAGAGTTTTTTCATCATCTGTGAGTGATTGATTTGTTAATATCGCTTGGATTATATCTGCTTTTGATGGGTTTGGAGACATTGTATTTCCTTTTTATCTTTTAGCCACAAATAAAAGCAAAAGCTAAATACACTAGTGCTATTATTAGATAGCCTACTGTATGAATATCCATTGTCATGGGGAAATCCTTACATACAATCTAACCCCATAACCCAAGCATCTAAAAAACATAGACCAAAAAAAACCCCATCACTCAAAAAAGAGTAATGAGGTTACTGTTGTGTTAGGTCAATGTCACCACGAATTGATATACACACACAAAGTAGTTATCTTTGTTAGAAGAATTATAGCATAAAAAAAGGGCAGTCAGAGAAACTCCGACTGCCCTTTTTGTAGAAAACTACACTCTAACTATTAAAGTTGTTGTGCAGGACGTTTTTGAACTGTAGCATCAGTTTTTAATAAAATAGGGTCTGTATCTGTTGTACCACTACCGTGAGTTTCTAAATCATCTTCACTTAGTAGTTTATAAGAATACACTGTACCCTCTACCTCAATATATACAATACTATCTATATATACATCTGAGTAAGTAACTTTAGCTATAACTGTTTCACCTTTAAAGAAAGCAGTAACTTGAACAGCAGTATCTGAACCACTATCCTCTTTTGTATATGCTATTTTAACCTCTTGAAGGTCAGATTCTGAAGTAATTGCCATACCATAATTTTCAGTTTGAGGACCAGTTTCAGCACAATCTGCACCATACTCTGTACCTAAAATAGTTGCATCACTTTCACCATTATTAGTATCACTTAACTTAACAGCATTTTTTAACATAGGGATATAATCTTGTGTTACAACATCAGAAGCATTACCACCACCTAGTTTACCTGTACCATCAACTGCTATTACATTTAATGTATATGCATCACCATCTGTAGTACCATTACCTGAAGAATGAGTAGAACTTAATGCGTCTGTCAATTGATCCATACCAGTTGCACTACATAGAGCATAAGATCCTGCTTCAGCAGCTGTTAATTCTGCTAATTTATTAGTTGCAGAAGATGTTTGATAATCAGGAATTTGACCATTAAATATATAATAACCAGCTACATCTGTACTTGTAGATGTAAAAGATACTGCACTTCCATTACCAACACTTACTACTGGTGTTGCAGGTTTTGTCATATCCACTGTTTTACCACTTACTTGATTCATAAGATTTGAACCTAAACCATCTGCTACATTTACATTTATACCATAATCTGAACCAGCTAATATACCCAATTCATAAGAGCTTATATCACCTGAATAAACACTATTTGTACTTTTCTTAGTTAACTCTACTGTTT
>Ga0256837_1002917_pt1 | contig 10137 bp, 10 predicted proteins | sample 4562384metaG_FD_185976 | JGI IMG/M metagenome (GOLD analysis project Ga0256837, IMG submission 185976) | Hydrothermal vent microbial communities from Guaymas Basin, Mexico - 4561-384 | ecosystem: Environmental > Aquatic > Marine > Hydrothermal vents | place: Mexico: Guaymas Basin | collected... | reverse complement strand
ATGTTCATGATTTTTACAAACTCTTTTATGTTGTTCATCCGTAAAGTGAAGTGATGCTGTAGGTGCAGCTACTGCCCCTTCTTCGCGTGCAAATACACTTTGGTACTCATTCGCATCTTCTTCGTTATCTTCTCTTTGAATGTACGGAGGTAGTGGCATATGACCGATTTTATCTATGATTGGTAGTAGGTCTTCAAAACGTAAAAGTATGTTGTCTTGATAAAAATTTACTTCACGAGAACCGTCTACATGTAGAGCAATTACTTTTGCTAGTAAATTTTCATCAAAATAAATTTTTGTATCAATTTTAACTTTTCCACGAATATATACATTTATATCATTGGCATTTAAAGCACGATTAATTAGTAGTTCAATTTTTCCACCACTTACTTTTTTACCAAATAATCTTGCTTTTATAACCTTAGTATCATTAAAAATAAGAGCACAACTCTTAGGAATATATTTTTCAAAATCATAAAAATAAGTATGAATTATTTCATCTGTTTGTCGATTATAAACTAAAAGTTTTGCATGGTCTCTAGGAGTTGCAGGGTGTGTTGCTATGAGTTCACTTGGTAGTGTGAAGTCATAGCTGGAGGTTAGGAATGGGTTTTTTGGCATTTGGTAGTTCCTAGTAACTATATAGCTTAGGAACTAATCTTGTTTTTGCTCTTCGAGCAAATTAACTTCTGAAGCTGTTTCGGATTCATCGTCATTATCTGAATCTACATCTTCTTCCTCATCTTCAGCAGGATTAACCATTTTAACAATTAAAATAGAGAAACCATAAAGAATAATAAGCGGACCAGCCATAAGAAGTTGAGTTAAAACATCAGGAGGAGTAAGCATCGCCGCAACTATAAAGATAATGATTACAGCATATTTGAAAAAGTCTTTCATCTGTCTATCATTAACTAAGCCTAAAAGTGCTAAAAAGTATGCGAATATTGGAAGTTCAAAAGCTATACCAAAGCCAAACATAATTTTTGTAAAAAAGCCTACATAATCTTCAATATTTATAAGTGGAGTAAACTTGAATGAACCAAAGGTTATGAGGAAATCAAATCCAAAAGGAGTAACAATATAGTAGGCAAAAAGTACACCTAATGCAAACATAATTGTTCCACCAAAAACAAAAGGAATAATCATCTTTTTCTCATTAGCATAAAGTGCCGGAGCTATAAAAGCCCAAATTTGAGAAAGTATGATAGGTAGTGCTGCGAAAATTGCTGCAAAAAATGAAACTTTTAATGCTACGAAAAATGCACCACCGATTTGGCTAGTAGTGACTTTTCCTTCAATTGCATGATTTACAGCATCAGCAGTTTGGACCGTTTTTTTACCAACTTCAATAAGTGCTTGATTTAGTGGTTCAACCATCCAATTAAGTATAGCTTCATGGAAGAAAAACATAACAAAAAACATAACTATTAGACTCGCTACAGAGATAGCAAGCCTTTTTCTTAGCTCTTGTAAGTGTGGTTTTATATCATCAAACATCAGTAGTATCTTCTTCTATATTAGTATCTGTATTTTTAGGTTTTTTCTTTTTCTTTTTTTTGAGTGTTACTTCTTGAGGTTCATTTGCTTTAGCTAAAGTTTCATCATGTATAACTTGTTTTGGTTCTTCAAAAAAATTATCATCTTCCCAATCATTGTTGTCTAAACTTGTTAATTCAGCTGCCATTTTTCTAACATCAGTAGCACTCTTAACTTTATCTCCAGCACTAAGTAGCTCTTGTTTATATGCTAAAGCTTCCTCTTTAATATCTTTAACATTCATCTCTTCTTCTAAAGAATCTTTAACACTTCCAATAGTATCTTTAGCATTTTTGAAAAATTTAGCTACTTCAACCATAGCGGATGGAAGTTTATCTGGACCAAGAAACAAGATGGCAATAATAGCAATGATGAGTATCTCTGTAAAACCCATACCAAACATATAATATCCTCGTGAAATTTTATAATATATATAACAAATCTATAATTTAAAAAGTTGATTTTATCTAAAGAATGATTAAACTACGATATAAATAGTGCAATCTCATCAGCTAAAAGATAATTAGTGTTATAAAAAGTATCATTTTCAAATGTAAGTTTATGCTCATCAACTAAAAAATGAGCTTGTTTTATCTCATTTATATCTAAAATACTTTTGTGAACACCAATACAAGAGCGAAGACCTAAAAAGATTTGCTCCATTTTTTTGTCTTCTTCGCTTAATAGCTCTACTTTTATATCTAATGGGTTTTTTATATAATCTTCAATCACAGATGTAGGGTAAAATCTTTGAAGTTTTAGTTTTCCAACAGCACCAGCACCTAGACCTATATAGTCTTTATATTTCCAATATCCAAGATTATGTTCACTTTTATATGTTCCGAAGTTACTTATTTCGTACTGCTTAAAATTATGTTTTTTAATCTCTTGGAATAACCACTCAGTTGTCTCAAGAGTTTCTTTGGACATTTGTGGTTTTTTCTCAAAAGGTGTGCCTTCTTCTATAATGAGGGCATAGGCACTTATATGATTGATAGGAAGGGCAAAAGCAATCTCTAAGTCATTTTGTAGAAGTTTTTTTGTATCACCAAGTGTTGCATAAATCAAATCAAGTGAGATATTTTTAAAGCCAACTGCTTTTGCATTAAGCACAGCATCTTTTGCCTGTTGTGGATTATGGGCACGATTTAGCAACTTTAGTTTTTTCTCATTAAAACTTTGCACTCCAAAACTAATGCGATTGACTCCAAGCTGTTTCATTCCATAAAGCCATTCTTTTGTAGCACTATTAGGATTCGCTTCTGAAGTTATTTCTGCATTATCAACTAAATAAGGTTTTAAAGTTTTAAAAATATTTTCATATAGCTTAGGCTCAACAGTTGATGGTGTTCCACCACCGATGAAGATAGTTCTTACTGTGTTTTTACTTGCTTGAAATCGATTTAATTCAAAGCTTAGTTGTTCACTTAAGGCAAGCATATAAGCCTCTTTTAAATCAAACTTATCAACATAAGAATTAAAAGCACAGTAAGAACATTTTGAATCACAAAAAGGTATATGTATATAAATTAGCATTTGCAATTATATTGTTTTAAACTTATATGTGATAAAGTATTTATAATTATTTTTTATAGGACATTGTTTTGCTAGATATTGATACTTGTTTTAATAATATTAGAAATTTATACTTAAGCTCTAATGATACAGAAAAAGAGAAGATTGGCGTATTATTAAAAAAAATATCAAATAGAGTTGAATCTCATGATATAGAAGATATCTCTTTTGGTGTTGAAGGTATAGATAAAATTACGAAGCTTCCAAGTAGGGAGTCTCTTTTATATGATATTTTAATGCTTGAAGATGAAGCGATGTTAATGTACTTTCATATAAACCAAATTGGGGCACTTAAAGAGCTTTATGGACCAGAGTTAGTATATAAAATCATTGTTCAAAAAGGGGAACAACTTAGTTCTTCTATGTTTGGTGATGATGTTGTTATATATAATATTGACCTACAAAGATTTGCTGTGCTTATTAAAAATAATAAGTTATTTGATAAATATTTATCTATTCTAAAATACTCTATTTTTAATGATATGGATAATGATGTATATGATTGTGAACGTGGTTACTCAATAGTTTCAGATTTTACGGTTGGTATAGCTTATGGAATGGAACATATTTATCATCGTGCTAATGTAGCACTTCAAAAAGCTATACTTGAAAAAGTAAACTACAAAGAGTATGATAGTACAGATATTTCAAAAGAACTTCAACGTGCATCATTAGATAGACTAAAAGTATACAAATCTGCACTTCATGAAGGTAATATAATCCCTTATTTTCAACCCATAGTAAATGCTAAAACTCGTGAGATAATGAAGTATGAAGCATTAGCAAGACTTAAAACTAAAGATGGAAAAATTGTTGCACCATATGAGTTTTTAAACTCTGCAATTGAAGATAAAACATTTGAATTTTTTACACGTCAGATGACACAAAAAATTTTTCATATTTATGAAAATAATAATATAAAGCTTTCTATGAATCTTACCTATGATAATATTAACTCCCCAAGTATGATGTTTTATCTTAAAAATCGTCTTGATAAATATGGTGGAGATAGGATGACTTTTGAAATAGTTGAAACTGAAGAGATTAAAGATTATGTAGTTGTAGAAAATTTTATACTCATGGTAAAAGAGTATGGAGCAAAAGTTTCAATTGATGATTTTGGTTCAGGGTATTCAAATTTTACAAATATTATTAAGTTAAATATAGATTACATAAAGATAGATGGTACACTTATTACAAAACTTTTAGATGATAAAAAATCTAGAAATATGGTAGCTGGACTTATACAGTTTGCGAAAAGTATAGATGTAGAAACTATTGCGGAATTTGTGAGCTCTCGGGAACTATATGATGAAGTTACTGCCTTGGATGTTGACTATATTCAGGGTTATTATTTTGGTGAACCAAAACCTGCAAATGAGTATGGTTTAGTTTAAAAAATTATATTCTAAATTTGTTTTAATTGCTTTTTTAGTATAATCGCGAAATTATATAGATAAAAGTTGATTAATGAGCAAAAAAGATTTATATCGTCCAAATGTTGCGATGATAATAGTGTCAAATAACTATCCAGATAAAAAAGAGATTTTCTTAGCACAAAGAAATGATCTTTCTGATGTTTGGCAGTTTCCTCAAGGTGGGATAGATGAAGGTGAAGAAGTACAAGAAGCTTTATTTCGTGAACTTGAAGAAGAGATAGGTACGGATAAAGTAAAGATTATTGCTGAGTATCCTGAGTGGATATCTTATGATTTTCCAGCTAAGATTGCTAAAAATATGAAGCCATGGATAGGGCAAAAGCAAAGATATTTTTTAGTAAAACTTAAAAAATCAGCAAAAATAAATATAGAAACAGAACACCCAGAATTTTCTGATTATAAATTTGTTGGTGTTGATGAGGTTTTAAAACAAAGTGCTAGTTTTAAACAAGAAGTTTATGAGAGTGTAATAAATTATTTTAAAAAAGAGGGACTACTTTAAATGTTAATAGTTCAAAAATTTGGTGGAACAAGTGTTGGAGATTTAGATCGTATCCAAAATGTTGCTAACCGTGTAAGTAAAGCTAAAAAAGATGGTAATGATGTAGTTGTAGTTGTGTCTGCTATGAGTGGTGAGACAAATAAGCTAGTTGGTTATGCTGAGCATTTTTCAAAAAAACCTTCTCGTGCTGAGATGGATATGCTTCTTAGTTCTGGTGAAAGAGTAACAGCTTCACTACTCTCTATTGCACTTAATGAGATGGGGCATGTTGCAGTTGCTATGACAGGACGTAAAGCAGGAATTATTACAGATGATTCACATACTAAAGCTAGAATTGAAGAGATTAACCCTGATGTTATGAAGTCTAATCTTAAAGAGGGTAAGATTATCGTAGTCGCAGGTTTTCAAGGTGTAAATTCTAATGGAGATATTACAACTCTTGGTCGTGGTGGAAGTGATCTTTCTGCTGTTGCAATTGCTGGATCTTTAAAAGCTGATTTATGTGAGATATATACTGATGTAAGTGGAATTTATACAACAGACCCACGCATAGAGCCAAAGGCTAAAAAACTTGATAATATCTCTTATGATGAGATGTTAGAGTTAGCGAGTTTGGGTGCCAAAGTACTTCAAAATCGCTCAGTAGAGATGGCAAAAAAGTTAAATGTAAATTTAGTAACACGTACAAGCTTTTCAGATGAAGAGGGAACATTAATAACAAAAGAGGAAAATATCATGGAAGCACCATTAGTAAGCGGAATCGCATTAGATAGAAATCAAGCTCGTATCTCACTTATGGGTGTAAAGGATAAACCAGGAATAGCTTCTGAAATTTTTAATGCCCTAGCAAAAGCAGAAGTTAACATTGATGTTATTATTCAAAACAAAGCTCATGACGGGACTACAAATATTGACTTTACAGTACCTGTTAGTGATTTGAATGATGCAAAATCTGTTGTTGATAAATTTGTTAAAAATGGAGATATTGAAGCTGATTCTTATAATGAAAATATTTGTAAAGTATCTGTTGTTGGTGTTGGTATGAAATCTCACGCTGGTGTAGCAGCTATGGCATTTTCTACAATGGCTGATAACAATATAAATATAAATATGATTTCAACATCTGAAATAAAAGTATCTATGGTAATTGATGAAAAATATGCAGAATTAGCAGTTCGTGGCCTTCACGATGCTTATGAGTTAGATAAGTAAAACTGTGCAAGATTTCAAAGAGTGGACTTTAGATGCTATTAGAGAAGAGGGTTCTAGTTTCTCATGGCTTGAAGAACAGCGCTTTGATTGGTCTACTACAACCTCTCATTCATTAGAACAGATTATAAATGGTAAGACAATTATTCTTATAACTGATCAAAGTAGAAAATGGTTTGAGAAGTATATTTTAAGCTCAATAAATACAGCAAAACAAGACAGACCACTTCTTCCAATAGTATCAATTGACTCAATGTATCAACATTACGATAATATCAGTGGTGGGGATATGATAGATGTAGTTGAAGATATGATAGCTCTTTCTCATAAAGATGATTACTTTTTTTGGTACATAGGTAAGGGTGATGATAAACGTGCTGATATTGCAAAGAGAAAAGATAACTCTTATTTTTGGATTTTTGATGAAGATTATCTAAATGCTTTTAATTTAAAATCATATGATAAATCATTAGATATAAAATTACTTCAACTATATAAACTTTTTGATGCTTCATTAAATGGAGCTATGTTTGGAGAGGTTGATGTTATCTCATGAAACTAGAGGCTTTATTTTAATCTCAACTGAGATAGAAGAGGAATTTGAGCGATTAAAAGAGGAATTAAAACCAAATCGTGTTGTTGGTTTTATACAAATAGATGAAGAGTTTAAACTTGAGCATGCAAAAGCAGTTGTAGCAGAAGCGTATATAAGTGAATCTCAAACAAAGTACATTATTTTTGGAGCAAATGCTTTTAGAAAAGAAGCTCAAAACTCGTTACTAAAGGTTCTTGAAGAACCACCTCGCAATATAGAATTTATCATCATTACATCTTCAAAGTCAAACTTACTTCCAACTGTTCGCTCTAGACTTCCTATAAAAAAAGGTAAGAGTGATAAACAAATTTTAGAGATAGAATTGAATCTAGCAAAAATTGATTATGCAGAAGTATTTAGTTTTTTAAAAGATAATGCTAGAATAAAAAAGAATGAAGCGAAAAATTTAATAGAGGCACTTTATTATAGAGCAACTGTTATTGATATGTTGATTTTATCTCAAGAGCAGTTAGATAATTTCGATAGAGCATATAGGTTAATAGAGTTAAACTCAAGACCGCAAACAATATTAGCACAAATTCTTATGAGTTTTGTTGGGGATAAAAATGCAAGTTGAGAAGCTTTCAGATAGTATAGATATAAAAAAATATCTCCAAGAACTAGGTGTTGATAGTGGTGGAGTTTCTATCTTATCAAGAAAAGCAAAATCCCATATACTACATATAAAATCTTTACATGTAGGTGCTGCAAATATACTAAAACAAGATGCACTTAGTATTGGGGCTGACTTAGCTGTCCCTCGTGGAACTGTCATAGCAAAGACTCCTAAAGTAGATTGTATACTTATTGCAACTACTTCACAGTTACAAAAACTTTCACGAAAAGAACTAGCACAACCATTTGGGCTTAAAGATTTGGCTTTTAAGTTAAAAGATATTTTAAGTGTTAAACACCCTTTAGATGTAGAGCTTATGGGTGTTATAAATGCTAACGATGATAGTTTTTTTTCTGGCTCAAGATTTAAAGATAATGATGCAATAGAGATGATTGAAAAGATGATAGATGATGGTGTTAGTATTATTGATATTGGTGGAGTTTCATCTGCTCCTAATTCTCTACATGTAGAGATATCAGAAGAATTAACACGAATCAAGCCGATTGTTGATATGATAAAAAAAGAAAAGCTTTACGAGAAAGTAAAGTTTAGCATTGATAGTTTTGAACCTGAAGTTATTCGCTATGCACTTGAGGGTGGGTTTAAAATTGTAAATGATATTACAGGTTTAGAGAATGATGAAGTTTGTAAACTTTGCGCTAAATATGATGCTACTGCTGTTATAATGCATATGCAAGGAAAACCTCAAACAATGCAAGATAATCCTCAATATGATTCTATCTTATCTGATGTATATGACTTCTTTCAACAGAGAATAGCTAAGGCTGAAAGCTTTGGTATTAAAGATATAGTTTTAGATGTAGGGATTGGTTTTGGAAAAACACTAGAGCATAACTTAAGTCTTATAAAAAATCTTGAACATTTTATGACTTTAAATAAAGAACTTTTAGTTGGTGCTTCTAGAAAATCTATGATAGATAAAATAAGTCCATCAACTCCAGATGAAAGATTAGCCGGAACATTAGCTCTACATGTAGAGGCTATTAGAAATGGTGCTAATATTTTAAGAGTTCATGATGTAAAAGAACATCTTCAAGTTATAAAAATTCAAAAAGCATTAAATAGTATTTAAAACAGGAGTATATATGAAGTTTCCAGTGGTTAGTGAGATAGCAAGCCGATCCGTAGTAAAAATAGATTCAAAATCTTTTATTTCTGATGCTATATCATTGATGTTAGAACATGACCATAGAAATGTCATAGTGGTTGATAAAAGTATTTATCGTATTTTAACTATAATTGATATTTTAAATATACAAGCTAGAAATATAGATTTAAATATTCCTCTAAGTGAGTTAGATTTATTAGTTGTTCCCACGATAGATAAAGACAAAAATGTATTAGATACTTTAGAGTATTTAAGTGCTAGTATAGAATACATATGTGTTATAGATAAAGATAATTCACTTTATGGACTCTTAACTCATACTGATATAACAAGTAATATTGACCCAGATACTTTGATGGATAATTTACGCTTACAAGATTTTTTAAAACTTGGTAGAAAAATGAAATGGGTAAATAAAAACGATAGAACATCAGACTTATTGAATGAGATGGTAACAAGTTTATTTGATAATGTTGTTATAGTTGAAAATAGAAAACCAATAGGGATACTTACAACCAAAGATGTAATGAGACTAATTAAGTATAAAGAAGATTTAGATTTACCAATAAGCACTTATATGTCTAGTCCTGTTGATACTATAAATAAAAATACTTCCATTAAAGTAGCGCTTGAATTTGTTAGACAAAAGCACTATAAAAGAGTAATAGTGGTAGATAATGACGGTTATATTGCTGGAATTATTACACAAAAAGAGTTGATATCTCTTACATATTCTAGATGGGCAGTACTTATGAAAGAGTATCAAAATGAGCTTACTGAAATAAATACAATACTAAAAAATCAAAATATAAAATATGAGACAATGGCCTCAACAGATTCTTTAACGGGTTTATATAATCGTAATAAATTTTCACAATTATATCTTTCAGCATATAAAGCAATGGTCCAAAGACATAATGAGATGTCAATTATTTTACTAGATATAGATTTTTTTAAAAAAGTAAATGATACTTTTGGACATAATACTGGTGATAAAGTTTTAATACAAATATCACATGCACTCCTTAGAACTTTGAGAAATATTGATATAGTTTGTAGATGGGGAGGGGAAGAGTTTATAGTATTACTTCCAACAGCGGATATTCATAATGCTAGTCTTTTAGCAGAAAAATTAAGAGTTTATATTGAAAAATCAGAAATTGATTTAGTTGGTCATGTTAATGCTAGTTTTGGTGTTTCTCAGGTTAGGGAAGGCGAAGATATGAATGAAGCAATTGCTAGGGCAGATAAGGCACTATATTTAGCAAAAAACAATGGAAGAAATTGTGTTAAAACAGAGTTAGATTTATAGATAGTAAAATACTAAGGATAGAGTTGTACTCTATCCTTAGCGGTTGATATATTTCACTCAACCGCTTCACATGTTCAAATATTATTATTCAATTTCAGCGTCTATAACATCTTCTTCTTTTTTCTTTTTGTTAGCATCAGCTTCACCTGCTGGAGCTTCACCTGCTTGTTCTTTTTTGTACATCTCTTCTGTAACTTTATGAGAAGCTTCTGTAAGAGTTT
>Ga0256837_1002916_pt1 | contig 10137 bp, 5 predicted proteins | sample 4562384metaG_FD_185976 | JGI IMG/M metagenome (GOLD analysis project Ga0256837, IMG submission 185976) | Hydrothermal vent microbial communities from Guaymas Basin, Mexico - 4561-384 | ecosystem: Environmental > Aquatic > Marine > Hydrothermal vents | place: Mexico: Guaymas Basin | collected... | reverse complement strand
AAGATTTAAAGCTTATCTATCAGGCACCTACTAAAGAATTGGCAGAAGAAGAGCTCCTAAAACTTGAAGAGAAATGGGGTAAAAAGTATCCTCTTGTGATAAACTCTTGGCAGAATAAATGGGATAATCTCTCTGTATTTTTTAAGTATCCAGCTGATATACGTAAAATCATATACACCACAAATATCATTGAATCTGTGCATCGCCAATTTCGAAAACTAACTAAAACAAAAGGTGCCTTTCCCAATGAAAATTCACTGCTAAAACTGCTCTATTTGGGCATAAAAAATGCCTCAAAAAAATGGACTATGCCTATCAGGAATTGGAGTCTTACAATTTCACAGTTAGCTATATTTTTTGAGGGGAGGATTGACAAATATTTGGAGATGTAGGAGAAGAGGTTGTAGCACTAAAAAGTGCTACTAAAAGTTACTGACACGGAATTTTAAACGCTCTCTTTAGAGAAGATTTAAAATATTCATATTAGTAAATATTTTTTACCAATACTAGCAATATTATCATTTGTATTTAATAAATTGAGAAAATTATCAATAAGTTTTTCTTTATCTGTTATGTTCTCTGTGAATAAATCAGCAGGAATATGTCCTAATACGATAAGTTCCATGATTTTAGTATATAAAACCTCAATAGAGTGCTCAATTTCTAAATTATAACTGAGATTTTCTTTAGCATATTGATAAATTTCTAATTGGGCAGATAAGTATGGAATATGATTATATTTGATAAAAGCAACATCTTTTTTTACTGGTAAATATAATCTTTCTTTTGCAGAAATATTTTCGTATAAATCATTAGTTATAGATTCATTGATTTTATCAATAATTGCTGCATAAGCTTCTATCTCGGCTAATACAAGTTGAGCTTCCTCTTCATATATAACAGCTTCCTTTCCACTCAAGTTTTCATCTTCAAGATGTTTATTAATAATTTTAAATAGCTCTGTCACTTTAGATGAAAGTTGCATAGTTTTTGCACTTATATCTTGAATAAAATTTATGCCTGTTAAAAAGAACGGACAAAGTGAGCACTTATTGTTTCTACCCTCCTCACAGTTGAAACTATTTGTACAAATTCCTGTATCAGTTTTTTCCCAGAAATTTGGCATTAAAATTTCTAAAGTTTCATACTTATTAGGTTTTAAAGTTTTATTACCAGATAAGATAAGGGGACTAAAAAATAGTTTTTCTTTATGTAGTTTTAGTTTTATATTTTTAATACTAATCGAATTGTATTTACGGTAGTTATTTATTATTTGTGTGGCATTTAATGTTTTTGACGAACGAAAATTATCAGTAATAGCTGTTTTATGTTCACTTGATATGTTTAGTTGCTCTAACATCTCATAATCAATATAAACTTTTAAAACAGTAGATAAGGCTCTATGCCCTGATAGTTTTAAGACAAACTCAAATGTCTTTTTGGCACTAATTAAATAAGTAATATTTGTTTTCCTAATTGAATGAGGGGTAAAATAATCAGAATTAAAATATGCATTGGCTTGGCGTAAAGAAAGTTTATTAAGCGATGGATAAATATTAGAGTAATCTTTTAGTTTCTTTGTTCCTTCTTTTGATAATTGAATAAAATATTGTATTTCTTCATATGGATATTTAAGTTCATACAATGCTTGTAAAAAAACTTTATAGTAATAACCATCAAAAATGCCATCTGGTAAAAAACCAATTGCTGTCTTTTTGCATAATATAGGTGTGATTTCTCCCCATGTTTCATTATCATGTCTTAACAATGCTTCTAACTTTGGAAAACTTTCAATAGAATATTTAACCATATCGTCAATTATCGATAAAGTATCATATGTTTTTCCATTACTGTCTGTAAACTGAATAGCATATTCAAAATATTCTCTTTCAATATAGAAGTCGTTATTTTGGTTTTTATCAGTTGTTACTTGAATTTCAATTATATTATTTTTTGCATCTTTTTTTAGAAAATTATTCCTATCCATAGAAATAATATGCTCTTTTCTCCATGGTACTGAAAGATAGATAAAAAGCATTATTGGAAGCTGAGGCTCAGTTTTATCAAAATGTTCCCAAAGGAAATTCTCTTTATTTACATCTGATGGTATATAGTACTTATCAGGGATTGGATTGAGTAGACATATTTCTTTCATTTTTTGAAGTATTCTTTTATCTAGAGCTAGCCTTGCAATACGTCTTGACTGAGGATTTTTATAGATTGTTTCTAAAAATGATTTTGAAAAACATCCTGCGAATTCATCATGATTTTCAATGGATTGAAAGACAATCATTTGAATATCTTGTTGTGTAGATTTTGCTTCAATATTCTCATATAAATATTTTAGAAAAATAGAATCTAATCTTATATCTGAGTTTTTAGATTCTTGCTTGACTGTTGTAACAAAAATTCTTTTCAAGTTGTCTCTAGTTAACTCTGATATATTTTCATGTAAAAATATCAAAAATTTTTTAATGTGTTTTGCATTTCTCCGTTGTTCTTGATTATTAGGCTGAGAAGAAAAATATGCATAAAAAATATCAATATATTTTGGATTTATGTCAGTTAATTCAAATAGTATTTCTAAAGGAGATAAAATTTTTTTATCAGATTCTCGTTTGGTAAGTTTTACATTGGATGCACCATGCCAGTATAAGCATTTCCTAATTGGATTTTCATATACTCTAATCATCTTAGAAGACTTTGATGATGCTCTTAAGTTCAACATTATTCTTGTTATATAATCATCTTTGATACTCCCTAAGAGATTTATGTTATAGTTAACTAAATATGAAAATCTCATATAATTAATGTATTTTGCTTTGTTGTTAAAATGCATTTCTCTTTCTATAAGATTTTTATTATGAGGCATAGTTGTAAAGAAATGTTTTTTATGAAAAAACTCTAAAACTTTTAAACTGCTGGTAAAAGATAAAAAGGTGTCTTTAGGCATAATATAATTAGCTGATAAAAGGGCTATTTTTTGGCTATTTAGATATAAGAAAAAAAGATAATAAAGTTTTTTTTGTCTTGATTCTTTTTTATTACTCTCATCCATATATGAAATATATTCTAATGCTGTGTCATATGTCCAATCTTTTTGGATATTAAAGTCACTTTTTGCAAGTTGGCTTGGAGCTATAGATGATTTATAGATTATATCTGTAAATTTACTCCATTCTTGTTGGAATGAGTCTTTATGTGAGTTTAGAATTAAAATTTTGGTGAAATAAGTATTAATAGCAGGTAGCTTATTTAGATAAATAATTTGTATATTTATTTTTTTAGATGTAAAATATTTTAGTTTTTTTCTAAGTTGTTCATATTTTAAGTCTTGAGTAAAAAGACTTTTCCAAATAGACTTTAATGTTTCTTCTGTTAATGTAGCTTTATCTATGTTTTTTTCATTTAAATATTCTAAAAAAATTTTATTTTTCCGATTGAGAATTATATTGTTATAACCAAGGTTCTTCATCTCTTGCAATATTTTATAGCTTTTTTCCAAAAAATGCCTCCCATTCAAATTGTAATTTTTCACAGTCTTGAGTAGAGTCTGAGAAATATATCCCATGATTTGTACAATATTCTGCAAAAAGTATAATCTTTTCTTGTTGATTATACTTTTCTAAAATGTTATGACTATGTTCTTGTCTAACACAAACAAAACATTTTTCTTTTAATGTTTTTAATTTTGTCTTAGCTTGCTTAATGGTTATTGTTTGATAAAAAAGAGTTTTCCATATTGTTTGGAGTTTATGGTATCCAGAAGAATTTTCTGTCAATATAATGGCATGTTTTTGAAGATAATTAATTAATTTATTGTAATCGTATGATGCTGTATATTTTTTAAATAGATATGTATTTCTGAAAGTTTCTAATTTTATATAAGCTTGTTCCTCAGTTATATCTTCCAAAAACAATTCATACCAGATATTTTGAAGTTTAAGAGGTTGTATCTTATCAAGTATAAGTTGATTCGGACATTTTTCTTTGTGATAATTTAAGAAAATAAGATTCTTTTTCGAGATACTATATGTGACTAGTTTATCATAGGAATAAAAATAATTTAGACAAATGTAAGCTTGTGTAATATTAATTTTTAATTTAAATAAATTGAAGTACAGTTGTTTGAATTTTCTATATCCTTGAATATCATATGAAAAGCTGATAAGATGTTTTCTACAATATTCTAAAAATTCATACTTCTTAGGTAATATGTTGTTAGTTGTTTTTCGCATTAGTAAAATTAAAATATGGTTAATTTGAATATGTGTCAAATCCCTATTAAATAAGAGAGCCCAATCTTGTTTAATTTTAGAATATTCAATATCATAATTATTTGGAACATAGTATTGTCGATAGCTAAGGTATGTATGTATTTCATAACTTGTTCTATATACTTTAAAAATTTCAGGATAGTTTTTTCGAATAGTAAGAAAAATATTTTTTGCAATATCTAAGGATATATTTATATCCAGTGATTTTGCCCAATAATTTTGTATTCTCATAAACTCATGTTGTTTATTGATTAAATACTGAGTGTCTTTTTGAATATATTTAATAAATTTTACGTAGTTGTCTTGATATATATCATGCAAAAAGCATACTTCAGGGTATTTAATTCTAATAATATGTACAAGAATCTGAGGCTTAATATTATCAACATATTTATTATAGATATCCATTATAGTTTGTTGAATAAGTTTATAGTCATTGCTTGTAATTAGTATTGAATATTTTGATAAGTGTTGAGCAACTATGTCTGATAAGTTTAATAGTATTTTCCAATTTAATAAATTTATATCAATGTGTTTAATATTCTTATTAAATGTTTTATACCAGAAATCTTTTAATATATTTTGACTTTCTTCTCTATGCTTAAAGGTCCTTGGCAAAGTAGCATAATGTTTAGCCGCAAAATTTAATTCATCTTCTAAAGGTTTATCTCCTCGAAAAAATACTATATTTCTCTTCTCCTCATTTATTCTTAGTCTCATATAGTTGGTTGCGGTACTGTTTGAAATTTTTTGATTGAAATATTTATACCATTCTAAAATAAAATCATTTTTACCTTTAATAGAGTTCAAGTGAAATTTAATGTTTTTTGCATAACAATAATCTATAAAAACACTAAATAAAAATCTTATACTTTCTGTATTTTGTATGACATTAGATGCCGTGTTTATAATAAATTTTTTATGTATATTCACAGCTTCTTCGTGTGATATTGTATGTTTAGAATATGATTCCCAATGATATCTTAGTTGTTTAATACCTAGGTCATCTTGATATATATAAATATGAGAATGATTGCAGTATTGTATAAAGTTTTGTATTATATTGCTGTCCATTCTTCTTCCATAATTTCTATTTTTTGACTATCATGAATCTTAAGATTTTTAATAATTATGGAACTATTATTTTTGATGATAACTACAGAACCATTAGTCAGCATTTCCTTAATATTATGTAATAACATGGAGCGATTATTAGAAATATTGTCTTCGTATCTTGTGATATCATTTGTAAATACTTCATGTTTTTTTATTTTTTGTGTAAGTTCTTTAGTTTGTTGCCTTTCAAGAGTATATAAATCAAGGATTTCAACATACTCTTGTTTGAGTTTGTCATATTTGTCTCGAATTGAAAATTCATGTTCATGAATGGATGTTTTTTTATTGGATATGTAGTCTTCTTTCTGCTGTTGCTTATAAACTTGCCAAATAGATTTGTATTGCTTATTTCTACCAATTGTCTGCTCCGTGACTAAAAATTTCATATCTAATGCTTTTTTATTAAATAATTTTTGGACTTCATATGAAATAGTTTTTGCTGAGATAATTGTCTTTCGTTTTAATAAGTTTTTTCCAGCTTCATGAATTAATTCCTTAATTATTTGACTTCGTTCTTTTTGAAAGTCCCTAATTCCTATGGGTTTCATATTTACTCCTATTTTTATATTTTCTAATTATTTTAATCTGACTACGTGTATATTCATCTTGTGTCTGAGAACCTTTTAATAATTTTGAAGATATTTTTAATCTAGTTTTTTTTCTAAGGGTAAAATATTGCATAACACTTGATATGCTCGATTGTCCTAGCCCATATTGGCAAAGTGCCATAAGGTCAGATATATCAATGTCATTGTCAATTGCTGCTAAATCTGCCCACATGATTGCATACATGTGTCTCAAAGAGTGTAAGCCTTTAACTTTATTTAGTTGACTTATTAAATATTCGTATTCTGTATCTATGTGAATTCTTTCTTCTATAGGAGTAGTTTGTCTCTTTAAATCCCATTCTTTCTGAATTTTTACTGTTAATTTCATAACTTTCTTTTTAAAAATATTATGAGACTCATTCGGTGTTAAAATTTTTCCAGATTTAGTATTAAAAACGAACGGATGTTTATTTTTAATAGGATTTCCTTTGTCGGTTATTGCCAAGGCATGAAAAAATTCCATTTTAAAATCGGGATTAATCCATAATAGTTCTGAATATTGTGAAGGTATAGGGTATTTGCATGCAATATATTTATAAGGATTTTCTTCCATATTGATATTGTATTTATCTCGAAGCAGTCTAAATCTTGCTATTTTACCTTGTGGACCTTTTTCATCAGATAATGGGTCTACTATGAAAACTTCTTGTGTATCATAGCTGTAATCATCTCGTGTAAGAGATAAGGCTTGACCTATTCTTGTTCCAGCACATCCGCATAATAAATATATGGCTTGTTCTCTAGGTTCACTGAACTCCAGTAAGTCGAAAAATAATTCTGGAGGAAAATAATTATTTATTTCACTGGAAGCTCTATCAATTTTTATATTATTTATTAATTTCTTTTTAGGACCTAGTATTTGTGCTAATAAAGGACCCATCATTAAGCCATAGCCACCACCAGCAGAGTTTATTGATTTTCTTCTCAGTTGTGACCAATCTACTTCGTTACTGAATAAAGTGTTAATAGAGTTATTTATATTCTTCTCTTTTAAATATGTTAGATACCATTGAATTCCAGTGAAGTAAGTATTTATCGAAGCTATCGATAAAGGTTTAATTTCTAGTACTTTATATAATGTTTGAAATACTATTCTAGAAGTTGATATTTTTCTTTCAGTTGAAATAGTAAATCCAACTCGTAAAGCTTCTCTAAACTTGAGCAAATAGTCATACAATGATTGCTTTTTTGATTGAGGACAATATATATAGTAATGTAGAAAGATTTCTACAGCCCTTGCATATGTTTTTCTGGAATTGTATGAGCTATAAGTATTTCTTTTTAAATCATTCATCCATTGAGAAACAGCTTTGTCTGTCCACCAATCACCATCTATATTAACAGAAATTTCAAATATGCCATTGTCAATTTCTTGAATCATTTATTACCTTTATCTGAAATATATTTCAGATGGTAATTTAAACTCCTTTAATTTGCTATGAAGAACATCTATTCTTTTATTACAAAATGTGGATGAAAAGTCAAGAACTTGCATAAAGCATTATTTTAATCTATTAATTACATATAAAATTCATACAAGATAAAACAATGGTATTTTATTCTTTGATGAGTTGCCTTACTTCTCCAAGTCGATTTTAGAGGCTCTGCGTGAGCCTATGCAAGACAATAAAATACGCATTTCACGAGTCAATTCAAAAGTGGAGTATCCGGCAAACTTTCTGTTTATTGGTGCGATGAATCCGTGCCCTTGTGGCAATCTTTTAGATGAGAATAAAGAGTGTAGATGTAATGAACTTGAGATTCAAAAGTATAAAAACAGACTCTCTGAACCTTTTTTAGACAGGATAGATCTCTGTGTTGTGATGCAGAGTGTTGGGGCAGATGACAAACCAAGTTATAGTTCAAAAGAGATGCATAAAAAAGTTGTTGCAGCACATATATTTGCACGAAAAAGAGGGCAAAAAAGTTTTAATGCAAAACTGAGTGATGCTGCAATAGAGCAGTATTGTATAATGGACGCGGAAGCATTAAGAACATTAGAGATGGCTATTGAGCGTTTTTGTCTCTCTTTTAGAAGTATTAAAAAAGTACAAAAAGTTGCTCGAACAATAGCAGATTTGGAGAGTTCTCAAGAGATAAAAAAAGAGCACCTTTTAGAGGCGCTCTCTTATAGAAGACGTTAGCTATACATTATAATATGTTGCTTCCGGGTGATAAACCACTAAAGCAGAAGTTGATTGTTCAGGGTGTATCTGAAAAGTCTCACTTAAGCTTATACCAAACTCTTCAGGTTTTAAGAGATTAAAGAGCGGACGATTAAGTTCAAGATCTGGACAGGCTGCATAACCAAAAGAGTAGCGACTTCCCTGGTAGCGATTCATACGGACATCTGCTAGAGAATTTCCCTCATCTTTGGCAATGTTTAAGTCAAGTCGAATCTGTTTATGTGCGATTTCGGCACATGCTTCAGCAAGTTCAACACCCAAGCCATGAAACTGATAGTACTCTGTATAGTTTCCTTTTTCATATATTTCACGTTCAACTTCACTAAGCTTGGCTCCAGCGCTCACGCAGGTTAAAGCGATAACATCATGTCTATCTGCATGGAAATAATCACTTAATGCTCGGTGTGGTTTTTTACGTTGTCTTGGAAAAGTAAAGACTTCCTCAGCGCGGCCAATGACGTGCTCCAAGGGTTCACGGTTGATCTCATCTTCAGAGTGCCACCCTTCACTTACATCAAAGATAAGCAGAGAGTTGTCATCACTACGGCATGGCCAATAGCCATATAAAATTGTCGGTTCAAAGAGTTTTTCATCTATAAAACGTTTTTTAAGCTTTTCATAGGCTGGCCAGACGACTTCATCGAGTTGTTTTTGATAAGCTTCTTTACTCATCCCTTTTGAACTGTATCCCCATCGTGATTTAAAAAGAAGTTTATGATTGATCCACTCAAAAGCCATTTCAATTTGTTGCTGCGTGAGCTTTATTTCACGGCGTCCCCAAAATGGAGGTGTTGGAACAGCAACATCACGTGAAGGCATTTTTATCTCTTCAGATGGTGGAATGATGACCTCTTTTTGCTCTTTTTTCTCCACTTCTGGAGCATCAGGATGTAAATTTGTATCCATATTTCCGGCTTCAATACGGCTCATGGCTGTTACTCCATCAAAAGCATCTCTGCAGTAAAATATTGGTCCGCTGTAAGCCGGTCGGCAAAAGTCATTGATAAAGCTGCGTGTTAAGGCGGCTCCACCAAGTAAGATAGGAATTGTAATGCCTTTCTCTTCTAAAGTTTTCAGATTTTCAAGCATAACTTGGGTAGATTTTACAAGCAGGCCGCTCATTCCAAGGGCAGATACATGCCCTTCATCTAAAGTTTCTAGATACTGTTCAAGTTCTACTTTGATACCGAGATTTTTAACTTTATAGCCGTTATTTGAGAGAATAATATCAACAAGATTTTTTCCAACATCGTGTACATCTCCTTTTACTGTTCCAAGAACAAGGGTTGTATCGACCTCTTTTTCAACCTTTGGCAGATAGGGGTTGAGATAATCAACTGTCTTTTTCATTGTCTCTGCAGATTGTAAAACAAATGGGAGTTGCATTTGACCGGAGCCAAAGAGTTCTCCTACCACTTTCATTGCATCAATAAGAATTTCATTGACAATTTTTTCAGGAGCGATTCGGTGGCGTACCTCTTCAACAAGAGGAATCATTCTCTCTTTATCACCATCCATTAAAAGCTTTGCAATCTTCTCTTCATCGCTCATTGCTAAATATTCAGCATCTTCAGCTTCATTATCAACTGCCTCTTTTGAGCTAAAGTGTTCAATAAACTTAAAGAGAGGATCTTCTCCACGGTTGAAGATAAGATTATCACAGATTTCTTGGTCTTCTTTGCTGATTTTGTTAATAGGAATGATGTGTTTTACATTAATAATAACTGATGTAAGCCCGGCTTCGAGACAGTGGTGTAAAAACATAGAGTTAAGATATGGCCGTGCATCTTTATCAAGACCAAAAGAGATATTTGAGAGCCCGAGAGTCGTTCCTACTTCGGGATGACGTTTGCGCAGTTCACGGATGGCTTCAATGGTATTAATACCGGCATCGAGGTACTCTTCATCGCCACTTCCAAGTGTAAATGTAAGTACGTCAAAAACAAGATC
>Ga0256837_1002915_pt1 | contig 10141 bp, 11 predicted proteins | sample 4562384metaG_FD_185976 | JGI IMG/M metagenome (GOLD analysis project Ga0256837, IMG submission 185976) | Hydrothermal vent microbial communities from Guaymas Basin, Mexico - 4561-384 | ecosystem: Environmental > Aquatic > Marine > Hydrothermal vents | place: Mexico: Guaymas Basin | collected... | reverse complement strand
GTCACCCCTAAAAAACCAAAATACACCCTAGATTTAGGGATATAAAAGCACTTTTTAGATAAAATTTCGACTAATAAAGTTAAAAAAACAATCCAATTCTTGGTCGAAATGAACTGTAAATATGCTTAAAAACTCCTCTAAAAAACAACAACTCAATCTTTTTTGCGCACCACTTTCACAAATGCTTGATATGAATGATCCACTCATTGCTTTGGCAGACACGATTGACTGGAAAATCTTTGAAGATGATTTTGAAAAATACTATTCCAAAGATGGAAGACCTGCTAAACCTATACGACTAATGGTAGGGATACTTTTACTCAAACAGTTAAAGAATCTTAGTGACGAAGAGATAGTTATCCAGTGGAAACAAAATCCTTACTTCCAATACTTTTGTGGCTTTGATGAGTTACAAATAACAGAGCCCTGCCACAGTACAGATTTGGTCTACTTTCGTAAACGAATAGGTACAGAGGGGATGTAACTTATTTTTTCTGTGAGTGTCAATCTGCACGGTGACAGCAGAACTTAACAACAACAGTTTTCGCCAGTTATAACGACTCTCTTTGATAAATCTATAGTAGGTATCTTTTCCATATGCACTATTACTCTGTTTTATAAAGCTTGATTGCCTTTTTTGCATCACAAGCATATAGAGAAAGTGGAGAATGATTTGAAAAGGTGGATATCCAACTTCTCGTTTTATAAAGTTACTTTTCTGAAGTATTTTTGTGATTTTTATCTCTTGAAGCACTTCTAATATTGGATTCTTTATAAACTCTTCATAGCATAGTTGATATAATTTGCAAGTTCCATAAAATAGCCTTTAATACTCAACTTAAGTTTATGGATTTAGTGGAATTTATGTGCGAAAGTTGAGTAATTAACTCTTAAATTGATTAATAGTTGCTTTTAGAGATAATGCTATTTCTACAAGTTTATGTAGATCACTTTCTATACTAATTACACTAGTGCTATTTGCACTTGATAGAGCTTCGATATTGGCAATATCATTGATAATCTCTTGTATGTCTTTTGACATCTTTAAATTATCCTGTCTTGTCTCTTCAGCTACACGACTCGATTCTTGTATCACTTCACTTGTTGTATATATTTTACTTTCTACATCATTTGAGATTTCAGAAAGAGTTTCTATATTTACTGCATTTTGGTTCATTTTATCACTTACATCATTGATAGACTGAACAATTGTGTTGACACTTACATCAATCTCAGTTAGAGATTTTTGTGTTCGTTCTGCAAGTTTTCTTACTTCATCTGCTACAACAGCAAATCCGCGACCATGTTCACCAGCTCGTGCTGCTTCAATCGCAGCATTTAAGGCTAAGAGATTTGTTTGTTCAGCAATATCTTTAATGACATTAAGAACATCTTTTACTTGGTCTGCATTTCCTTTGAGTCCATATAACTCTTCTGAAAGTTCGTTTTCAGTTTGTACAAAAGAGCTTACTTCTTGACTTAAAGAGCTTAGTGCTGTTCTTGCAGACTCTAGTTGTTGGCTAGCTCTTTCAACAGAGGCTTGAGTTTGTTCTGCCATCTCAATAGTTTGTGTAATTGTTTCTTTTACTGCTTCACTTTTTTGTGTTGTTTGAGAAACGATCTCTTGTTCTTGCTGAGTCCCTTTTCTAATGACATGATTTGACATTTCGATTTCAGATGCGATTGTACTATTTTGTTCTCCTAGGCTCTTTACTTCATTAACAGTTGTCTGAATCATTTCAATAAATTTGTTTACCTCTTTGGCTGCGTCTCCAAACTCATTACCCTCTTTGTGTTCAAGACGCTTTGTTAAGTCTTTATCCCCGCTTACTAAAGAAGCGATACGCTCTTTTAAATTTGTTAGTGGATGGAAAATTTCTTTAAAGAAAAATACTGATGATAAAATGGCAAAAAGAATACCAGCTGTGATAAGGGAGATAATCAATGTCATGTTTGTTTGTGCAATAACTTCATCATTTGCATCAAGGGAAATAACCAAGTCCATCGCACCTAAAGTGTATCCGATGTTAGCATTGTAGTGGCAAGAGAGACAGCGTTCTTCTGCAACCATAGGTTTAATCATACGTATTGTATGATGATTATTGATATTTTTTTCAATAACTTTTGTTGTTTTGTTTGTTAGTACATCAATGATGAGAGGGTCTGTAGTATATTTTTCTTCAGGAGCATAAACTTCAAGAACAGCTTTAGATTTTGAAATACGTAAATTTTCAATCCCATCTATACTTTTTGCTTTATGAAAAGCATCCTTAACAATTGCAGGATCACCCATCATCATACTACCTGTCATTGTTTGAAAAATTGATTCGCTTAACATTTTTAAAGATTTTTTTGTTGTAGTGTTTGAAAGTGAATGAAGTGTTGAAGAAAGATAATAACTAATTCCAAAGAGTCCCACTACACTCAAGGCTAAGATGGAAACGATTACTTTTGATTTGACAGAACTAAACATATAGATTCCTAAAGGTGATTTTATTGATAATTGTATCGAAAAAATGTCTTTAAAATGTCAAAAAGAATGAACTTTCCCTTAGAAAAGGGAAAGTTGAAGTTATTTTACTGAATTTTCTGTTGGTGCTGGCTGTGCTAGAGGAATGATGGTTGAGATTTGTGCATCTCGTAATGTTTGAAGACGATGTTCAATTTGGAAATATCTGATTACATCAGAAGATGGCATTATTTTTTTGAATTTTGCCATATACTCTTTTGTTAAGACGATTTTAGATTCTTCTTGTGTAATCCATTGCTTAATAAGTTTATCCGCTTTTTCATCTGTTAAATTTAAGTATCCCTTTGCATAAGATTCTATAAGTTGGATTTGATCCATATTTTGCTTCATGAGTTTTTGTTGGTACTCATCGTAAAGTTTTCCAAATTTTTCTTTTACATCCCCTTTTAAGTCCATTGTCGTAAGAACTACAGCCTTTTTTTCTAGTGCTTTACTCATAAGAACAAGATCTACTTCATCATTTGGCATTGCAAAAAGTGTTAAGGAGCTAAAAAGTAGCCCTGCTATTGTTTTTTTAATCATTTCTGATCCTTTTTGTTAAGGTTGAAAAAAATTGTAGCATCTTTATGATAATCGTTTGATAATATTATAGAGATACCTGATAGTAACCTGTATAAGGGATTTGTATGTTAAAGGCTTCTTCTAGTGTGATTTGATTGATATATGAGAGAAGAGTATATATAACACCAGCATGAGTTACAATTAAGATAGTATTTCCTTGTGATTTTAGGATCGTTTTTTTAAAATATTGTATGAGTTTTTTGGAAAATTCGTGTTGATTCTCTCCCCCTAAAGCATCTATCCATTGTTCAAAGTTATGGTACATAATCCCTTTTTTTGTTATTTGTTGAAACGATAAGCCTTCATTTTCCCCCCAAGACTTTTCCCGTAGAGCTTTTGTGTAGATTGTAGAACATTGTATATTGAAAGCTTGTAGCGTTTCTTTTGCTCGTACAAGGTCGGAGCAAAAAGCTATATCAAATGAAAACTGTTCCAATTCTTGAGCAAGATTTTTTGCATCCATTTTACCTTTTGGAGATAAAGGAATATCCAAATGTCCATTATAGCAATGTTGATAAGGCTTTATAACTTCGCTATGTCGTACAAAGATGATGTTTTTCATGAGCTATAGAACAAAAGGAGAGATTCTAACATAATCAATTCGCTTACTTCTATGATAAAACCGTATATATCACCACTTAAACCACCAAGCCTTTTTGCAAAAAATATACCTGCTAATAGTAAAGTACAAAGAGAAATAAAAATAAGTAGGTATGTATGAAAGAGAAAGCTAAAAATAATGGCAATAGCAAGTGCACATAGCACTTGCCATAATTGAAGTTCTTTTTTTGTAAGGGCTCCCATACCTCCTCCACTATATTTGAAGAGATAGATGGCAAGTGTTGCATTGAGTCTTGACAACAATAAGACAAGAGGAAGATAAGCATAAAAATCTGTTGTACAAAGAAGTGAAAATTTCAATAAAAGGAATGTAAAAGTAAAAATAGCACCCATCCCACCAATGTGACTATCTTTCATTACTTCAAATGCTTTTTCTTTTGGAACAAATAAACCATCTATTGTATCACTTAGCCCATCAAGATGAAGTGCACCTGTAAGAAATATCCAGAGTGCAAAAATTATTGCTCCTAGATGAAAAGATGGAACAAAAGGTGAAAGCAAAGAGGAAAATAGCCACAGTAAAAGACCAATAATAAGTCCGATTAAAGGGTAAGAAAGAGCACTGTATCCATTAATTCCTTTAAAAAAATTGTGTACTTTAAAAAAAGGTAAGATGGTCAGCATGGAAAATGCAAGTGCAAATCCAGAAAAGAACTTCATTTGATCTTCACCCCAATCCCTGCAACAACTTGATATACTTCATTCGCTTGTGATGCAAGATTTTGAGCTGCTAGGCCACTAAGATTGACAAAACGTCTAACAAGAGGATTATCACTTACTATAGTTGTACTAACATCGTTAAGTACAAAGACAATATTCGTCGAGATATTGATACACTCTTGAAGTTCTTCTAAGATAGCTTCATTTGAATAGTCATGGTAGATAGCATTATTGATCCACATACTGACACATTCTATTAAGACAAATTTATCTGTTAGTGTTAGTAGTGTTTGTTTAAGTTTTAGGGGCTCTTCAATTGTGTAAAATCTATCAGCACGATTTTTTTTGTGCTGATTTATTTTCTTTTGCATCTCTTGATCGATGAACTCTGTTGTTGCAAGATAATAGGGCTTTTGTGCTGAGCGATTCAAAATATAATGTTCAGCAAAAGCACTCTTACCACTTTTAATACCACCTAAGATAAGTGTTTTCAATTTAACTCATACCATACATCATTAGTTCAATAGCATCTAACACTTCTTTATTTGTTAGTGTGTTAGTTGTTGCATAGGACAAAGCAGCTCCAGCTCCAACACCCTCTTTAGCTTCCCCCTCATCATATTTTTTTAAAACAGGAATCTCTGCTTCTTCAAAGCTAAAAGTTGTATAGAGTGCATGTGGAGTATAACTGAGTTGCTCTAATATATGTGTAAGATTTGCTTGTTTATCTCGTGCAACCCATGCTGTTGTTGCAAGAGTAAGATTTTCTTGTTTGAGTTGCATTAAAATATCTTCTCTTAACTTATCTGCTATGAGAAGAACTGTTGCCATTTGTGTGCCACCAGCAAGTACAACATGAAAACGTCTTGTAGCTTCAAGTAAAAAACCAGCACAAAATAGCAACATATTGTCACTTACTACTGAAAGCTTTTCAAAGTTATTCATATCTTCATGAAGATGAGACAGTGCTTGTTGTATGGTTTTTGTTTTTATTGTAGATGGAACATGAAGAAAACTAGAAGAAAAATCATCAGCAACATCATAACCAAGTGCTAGTGCTGATGCAGCAGCTGTTGTTGTACCACTTGGGGTAGATTCTGCAAGGATGAGATAGTTACCTTTGAGCTCATAAGTTCTACCAAATTCCATCCCCTTAAGAAAGATTTTTTTTGCATCAATTTTTGCATTTTGTGCAATATTACAAGATGGTTTTATAGAAAAAGAGTGTAGATTTGTTTGTTGAGGTTGTATTTCAAGCCCCAAGTCTAAAATCTCAAAAGTGCTAAAAGAGTATAAGTTATGAATAGCACGAGTGATAAGTGCAGGTGTTGGAACACCTGATGGTGTTTCTGCTATCTCTGGCATTGAAAAAAGTTTTTCATTTGTGATGAATTCTGCATCGAGTGTGGGAGTGTATGGGATTTTCCCAGGTATTCCTGCTTGTGTAATTCCCTCTATTTCACAAGTTTTTGTCACAGATGCAGCGAGTAAAAAATCAGCTCTACCTTGAGGAAGTGTATCTGGTTGATGAGTAAAAAGATTAAATGTTTTCATAAAAAGATTATATCAAAAATCTTAGTTAGCTGTTAAACCTTAAAGTGTATAATTACGAAAAAGTAGATATTAAATCGATGAAAATAGCTATAGCAACTATCAATGATCCAAGTTTATCAGCAGCCAAAAAACTGCTACCATACCTAAGTGAGCATGAGTGTCATGTGTTTAACAAAACACAAGAGGGTGTTGAGTCTCAAGTTGTGTTTCATATATTTAAAAAGGTAGATGATATTTTGCCTACTGCATGGGCTGCGTTTGATGCTATTATTTTTATTATGGCAACGGGTGCTGTGATTCGTAAGATTGCACCACATTTAAAAGATAAGGCGAGTGATCCTGCTGTGTTGATTATGACACTAGATCTTAAGCGTATCATCCCGCTTCTCTCTGGGCATCTTGGTGGTGCAAATGAGTTGGCAGATGAGATAAGCTCGAAGATAGATGGGTGTGTAAACTTTGTTACAACTGCATCAGATCAGATAGAAGTGCTTGCATTTGATATGTTTGCAAAAAAGTATGATTATTCTATAAGCAACTTAAAATCTCTTGCAGAGGTATCAAATGCAATTATCAACAAAAAGCAAGTGCAGGTGGTTACCTACCCTTGTGAGGTGGAAAAAATTAAAAACTTTACAGGGTATCGTCAAGAGAATTTTGTGTTTGTAAGTCCAGATGATTTGACTGCGTTTGATGCAGATCTGCCAACTCTTTATATCACCCCACAAAAAATTCCAAATACAGCTTTACAACTTCACCCTCCAAAGATCACTCTTGGTTTAGGGATGAATAGAGACACATCCAAAGAGGAGATCACAAACGCAGTAAAGCGTTTTTGTTATGAGCACTCACTAGACTTTTCACAGGTGGGTAAGCTTGCAAGTTTTTGTGCTAAGAGTGATGAGATGGGGCTTTTGGAGTTTGCAAAAGAGTCTAAGTTAGAGTTGGAGTTTTTTGATGAAGATGCTATTAATGCACTTACTCAAGAGTTTAGCCCCTCACAAGCTACAAAGTTTTTTAACATCAAAGGGGTAGCAGAACCAGCTGCTCTTTTGGCAAGTACAAATAAAACACTTTTTTTAAGTAAAAGAATCTACGGCTCTGTTACCGTAGCAGCCGCATTTTAGGAGATAGTATGTCAAAACTAACGTTAGTATCAACAGGTGCAGGTGGAAGTCGCTACCTTACAAATGAAGCAATAGAAGCTATCAAAGAAGCAGATCTCATTGTTGCTTATACAAAGTATGCTAAAGATTTGCCAGAACTTGTTTCAGAAAAAGAGGTGTTTACGACACCGATGACTAAAGAGATAGAACGTGTACAATATGCTATAGATGAAGCGAAAAAAGGTCGCACAGTAGCATTACTTTCAAATGGTGATGCCAATGTTTATGCGATGGGAAGTCTTGTTGTGGAGCTTTTAGATACACTTGATTTATGGGATAACATAGAGTATAGAGCCCTTCCTGGAATCAGCTCAGTTTTAGCTCTGGCTGCAGAGGTGGGAGCACCACTCTCTCAGGACTTTTGTCTCATCTCGCTCTCAGACAGGCTTACAGATGCAGCACTGATCCAAAAACGGATCAAAGGAGCTTTGGAAGCAGACTTTATTATATCTATCTACAATCCAAAGAGCAAAAGTAGACTTGAACCTTACCAGGGGATGTTAGATCAGCTTCAATCTTTAGGTGAGGAACGCATAGTTGTGATCGCAAGAGATTTGGGGCGTGAAAATCAGATGATTAAAATTATCAGCTCCTCTGAACTTATAGAAGCAGGGGTGCAAAACAGTGATGTTAATATGTCAACAACACTTCTTATTGGTAACTCTACAACCAAGCTTACAAAAGATGGCAGAGTGCTTACCCCTAGAGGCTACTTAAACAAGTACGATCTTAGTGGTGTGCAAAAAGGGGAGTGGAAGAAGATCAACTAATTGAGTAAAAAATGTGCTTGATAGGCCAGACTAAGTACACCAATGGCATAGTTTGATGAATTATTATAGCGAAGGATCTTTTTTACATATTCTTTAAGCTCTTGAAGTTCAGGTTTGTTTTTTGTAAAACAATTATATACTTTGTTGTTTTTACCAGTTTCATAAACAAAAGAGCTGTTTTTATGTTCAAAGGCATAAGTGTACCACTCTTGTTCTATTTCTGGAATATTGCCAATAGTGTTCCAATCTATAAGTTTTGTAAAATTTGCTTTTTTATGTAAAAAGTTTGCAACTGAGACAATGGCATCTTCCATTTTAGTAAGACTTGGTTTGTTACCTTTGTATGCTCTAGCATATCTAAAGCTACTTGGCATAAATTGAGGTATGCCAACGGCACCTGCATAGGAGCTTGGAAGATTACACTCTAGTGGTGTGAGATCTTTTTTATAGCAATACTCTATGATATGAGCCATATTGGATTTTCCCATACGAAGTAACCATTTTTCTCGGGGTGTTTGTGCTTTTGTTCGTACCACCATTGTGTTAAAAACTAAAAATGCATCGTGTGTTGGTTTGAGTTTTCCAAGTTTTGTCTCTTTGAGTAAAATGGCTGCAATCACTTCACGATTAACATGATATGTTTTTTCAACATAGTCATAAACTTTTTCAAATTTTTGTAAGTGTTGTACCATTTTTGGAAGATAGTTTACTAAAACATTATTTGCTTTTTTTTCATTTTTTCTATGGTATTGGATCTTGGAAGGTTGGAGATATTTCCAGCTGATTTCGTCAAATTTTTGTGTTTTAAAATAGGAGAGGAGAAAACGGTTTGCATAGTCGTATGAAACTCCCTGTTTTACAACTTGATTACAAACATCAGTATAGTTTTGATTTTTAAATTCACAGTTTGTGTATTTTGCGAAGAGAGATATATTTAGAAGCAAGATGAGGAAGATTTTCATAAATGTTAATACTTTTTAGACGAATTATATCATTTTATAATAATATTTAAGTCACATTTTCCCATTTTTACATCTTCAACAAATTTCTTTCCAGGGTCATGTTTTTTTGTTCTGTAGTTTTGATCTATTTCAAGCCATAAAGGGGTGTTTTCATATTTACGATATTCATAATGACCAATAATATATGAAATTTCAGGGTACTTTTTTTGTAGGTAACACTTTAGTGCGATATTTGCATTTTTTTGTGCTGCAGTGAGATTGTTTTTTCCTACATTCTCAATGCCAATAGAGATATAGTTTAAGCCTATTACATGACGAGCCATAATGTTGTCTGGCATAAGTTGATAAATAGTTCCATCTCTATCAACTAAAAAATGTGCAGAGACATTAAGAGATGATGCCCGAGAGATATCTTTTCGATCACTTAAAAGTTTTTCAGGATAGAATCTTTGAAAACTTTTGTTGAGATCTTCTAAAGCAGTCCAGTGCAAAACTATCATTTTTGGTTTTATAGTAATTTCATCTACATTAATATTATAGTGTTTTTTTATATATTCTTTTGTCAGATTGATACGTTTTTGTGAAAATAAGATAGGTTGTTGAATAATAGTAAAAGTATTGTGTGTTGAGGCAAAAGATAGTAAAGGGAAAAAAAGCACACAGCATATTTGTATTATAAAAATCATTTTTTGCCTTAGTTTATCATCTCATCCACATCATAACTCTTTTGAGCCACTCTACCTACAATTTCATCCCATCTCATAGGGTTTATTCCACCCGCTGGGCGTTTGACTGTAAGGTTAGATTCACTTAAGAGTTCCCCTTTTTGTATCGCTTTTGAGGCTACGATGCTTTTTCTAGCTACCAAAATATTTGGCGTTTCACTAGGAGAGGGCTTTTTCTCAAAACTTCCAAGAGCTTTTTCTATGTTGCGAATAGCCTTTACCATCGCTAGAAGCTCATGCGGTTCGAGTGAAGCTTTATGGTCTGGACCTTCCATCTCACGGCTAAGAGTAAAGTGTTTCTCTATCACACTTGCACCCATTGCAACTGCAGCAGTTGGCACTTCTATGCCGAGGGTATGGTCGCTGTAACCCACCTCTACATCAAGCTCTTTTTGGATGGTGAGCATTGCATTGAGGTTTACATCTTCCATAGGTGTTGGATACATGGTATTTGCATGAAGTATGATGATATTCTCTTTTTGTGTTCCATTTTGAACCAATACTTCAAAAGCATCTCTTACCTCTTGCAGTGTAGCCATACCTGTTGAGAGAACAACTTTTTTATTGAGTTTTGCAATAGCTACTAAATAGG
>Ga0256837_1002913_pt1 | contig 10146 bp, 11 predicted proteins | sample 4562384metaG_FD_185976 | JGI IMG/M metagenome (GOLD analysis project Ga0256837, IMG submission 185976) | Hydrothermal vent microbial communities from Guaymas Basin, Mexico - 4561-384 | ecosystem: Environmental > Aquatic > Marine > Hydrothermal vents | place: Mexico: Guaymas Basin | collected... | reverse complement strand
CAAAGGATATAACTATCAAAAAAGAAAAAATTGAAAATCAAAAATTTGATTATCATATTTTAGTAGTAGAGGATAATATGGCAAATCAAATGTTTATGAAAGTAATCCTGAAAAAAATGGGAGTAACCTTTGATATAGCAAATAATGGATTAGAAGCTGTTGAAATGTTTGAAAAAAATAGATATGATTTAATTTTGATGGATGAAAATATGCCTGTAATGAATGGAATAGAAGCTACTAAAAAAATTAGAGAGATTGAAAGAGAAAAAAAATTAGACTATACTATTATAGTAGCACTTACTGCTAATGCCTTAGAGGGTGATAAAGATAGATTTATTTTAGCAGGTATGGATTATTATTTATCTAAACCTCTTGATATTGAAAAATTAAAAGAAATATTTACAAAAATATAAGGATAAAAAATGAAAGTTTTAATTATAGAAGATGATGAAGCTATATTAAATATGCTAAAAAGAGGACTTGAAGATGAAGATTTTGTAGTAGATGTAGCTACAAATGGAGAAGATGGGGAATATATGGCAGAGAATAATAATTATGATGTGATTATTCTTGATTGGATGCTTCCAAATAAAGAGGGTATAGAAGTGTTGAAATCTATCCGAGAAAAAGGGATTTTAACTCCAGTTTTGATGCTTACAGCAAAAGATACAACAGATAATAAAATTCAAGGTCTTAATAGTGGGGCTGATGATTATTTACCTAAACCTTTTAGTTTTGATGAACTTTTAGCAAGACTTAATGCAATTTATAGAAGAAGTGCTTTAAAAGGAAGTAATAAAATAGTTATTGGAAATATAGAGATAGATTTTGACTCTAAAATAGTAAAAAAAGATGGAAAAATTGTAGATTTAACTGCAAAAGAATACGAACTTTTAGAGTTTTTAGTAGCAAATCGTGGAAGTGTAGTTTCAGCTGAAATGATTCAAGAACAACTTTGGAATAGTGAAGAGTTTATTACAAGTAATGTAATTCAAGTAATTATTTATAGACTTAGAAATAAACTTTCAAAAGATTTAATAAAATCAAAAAGAAATTTAGGATATTTTATTGAATAAGCATAAAGAAAGTTTAAAATCCATAATTTTATGGTGGTTAGGGACTTTTATAGCCTTACTTTTGATTATTTTTAATACTATTTTTTATGAAATGTTAAAAAAATCTTTTTATAAAAAAGTTGAAAATTCTTTAGCAATAATAGCAAATCAAACAAAAGATAATATTACTCCAAATACAGATAAAGTTATAACTATTCCTCAAAAACTTGATTATCCAATCTCTCCTGTAATGATATCTGTATTTGGTGCAAAAAATATGAGACTTATTGCTAAAACTGCAACTTTAATGGATATACCAATATATCCTTATTTAAAAAGTAACAAAAATTTTTTTATTATTAAAAATAAACAATATGGAAAATTAGCTGTTTTTATATCAAGAATAATATCTCCAATAAAAGGATATATTGTAGTAGCAACTCCTATGTATAGGATAGATGCAAAACTTCAAGATATTTTAATAAAAATGCTTATTTTAAATCCTGTTTTATTAGTAGTGTTATTACTTGGTGCTACTATGATTATAGATAGAATTTTAAATCCAATCAAAGAGATTACAAAAGTAGCAAATGAGATTAGTGTAGGTGATTTAGATAGAATGATTCCACTTCCTTCTCAAAAAGATGAAATATATGAATTAGTTCAAGCTTTTAATAAAATGGTTATAAGACTTAGAAATGGTATAGAGATGATAGAAAGATTTAATAGTGATGTTTCACACGAGCTTAAAACTCCTCTTACTGTATTAAAAGGTGAAATAGAGATAGCTTTAAGAAAAGATAGAGATATTGAATATTATAAAAATAGCTTAAAAATAGCTTTAAAAGAAGTAAATTATTTAATTGAAATGGTTGAAGAGATGTTGTTTTTTACAAAAGTAGAAAATGAAAGAAAAGTTGAATTAGTAGAATTAGATTCTTTGCTTTTAAAAGTTATTTCAAATCTTAAACATAAAGCAAATAAAAAAAATATAAATATTCATATTAAAAAAATAGAAACTATTCAAATATCTTCAAACCCAATTTTATTACAAACAATTTTTATAAATATAATAGATAATGCAATTAAATATACATTAGAAAATAAAAATATTTATATTTCTTTATACAAAGATGATGAAAATATTATATTTGAAGTTGAAGATGAAGGAATAGGTATAAAAAAAGAGGAAATCGCTAAGATTACTGAAAGATTTTATCGCTCAGAAAAATCAAGAAATAGAAATATTAAAGGTTTTGGACTTGGACTTTCTATTGTAAAAAGGGCTTTAGAAATATTAAAAGGAAATATTATTATAGAATCTGAAGAAAATAAAGGCACAAAAATTAAAATTTTACTTTAAAATTTATTTATAATGTGTTATAATTTCAGTGGTAGCAAAGATATTTTTTTATTTACTATTTTTTTCATACGACACTCCTTTATAAATTTAGTAATTATTATATTTTTTCTTTGTTACCATTTTCCCCTCCCCCCTTTTTTTTGATATAATTTTAAAAAAGGCTTTTTATGTCTCGTATTAGTGAAATCATAACTGAAATTGAAAAACTTGAAAAAGAATTAAATGAAGAATTAGATAAAAAAATATCTCAAAAAAAAGATTATAAAAAACTTACTTTAAAAGAATCTTTTTTATATTTTAAAAATATCTCTTTTTTAACATTTATTACTTCTCCTATAATTTATGCAATGGTAATTCCTGCTTGGATTTTAGATTTGTTTTTATGGGTATATCAAAATATAAATTTTAGAGTTTATAAAATTCCTTTTGTAAAGAGAGAAAATTATATTGTATATGATAGAGGAAGTTTAGAGTATCTACATCCTATTGAAAAACTTGGTTGTGTTTATTGTAGTTATTTTAATGGACTTATGGCATATTCTTCTGAAATTGCAGCAAGGACTGAACTTTATTTTTGTCCTATAAAACATAAAAAAAGATTAGCTTATAGACATAAATATTATAAATATTTTGTAGAGTATGGAGATAGTGAAGCTTATAAAGAAAATTTAGAAAAACTTAGAAAAGATTTAAGAGAATATAAATTTTCTTGCGAAAAACCGAAAAATATGATATAAAAAATAAAAAAGGCTTTTTAATGAAAGAGTTTATTAAAAAAAGATTTTTGCTTGAATTTGATGGAAAAGATTTTGAAAAATTTTATAATGAATATCAAAATATAAAACCATTTAAAGCAAATGAAAATATCTTTGAAACAGGTCAAAAAATATCAAAAGAGGCTCATTACATTTTAAGACTTAGTGCTACTTATTATATGAGAGAAGTTTTAAAAGCTTTAAAAATTGATTTAGATGATTCTAATGTTAAAGAGGAATTAGAATTAGGGAATATTGGAACATTTGGAAGAATTGCTAAAATGTTTAGTGGAGCATATTTAGATGATACTGATGAATTGATGAGTGGTAGATTTAACCCACCTCCAAGAATGGCTGTTTTTCCAAATGAAAATGATAATCATAATCCTGTATTTGTGAAGACTGATTTAAATGCAGTTTGTTCGCACCATTTTATAAGATTTGGAGAAGATTATTTTGATGAAAATTCTTTTATAGTGATTGGATATATTCCAAGAAAGTATTTAGGTGGAATATCTAAAATAAATAGATTTGTAAATTGGTGTGCAAGAAGAGGTTGGCTTCAAGAAGATTTAACTAAATACATAGCACAAAAAATTGAAGAAAATTTTAAAACTGATAGTGTATATGTAGGACTTTTTAATCTAAAACACGGATGCACGGCTTATAGAGGGGCAAGAGATACAAGAAGTGGGACTACTACTATTTATGTAAGTGGAGAGTTTAAAACAAATCCAGATTTAATTCCACCAAAGTATAGGGGTTAAAATGAAATGGATTATAGATAAACAATTTGATTTTTGTTATGGTCATCGTGTATGGTCGCAAGAATTAAATAAAGAATTTAGTTTAGATAGTTGTCTTGCTTGTCGTCATCTTCACGGACATCAAGGGAAAATAAAAATATATTTAAAAAGTGAAAAATTACAAAATGGAATGGTAACTGATTTTAAACATTTAAATTGGTTTAAAGAATGGCTTGATAATGTGTTAGACCATAAATTTATAATAGATAAAAATGACCCTCTTTTTTTTGATTTAATGAGTCATTATAGTAAAAATGAAAAAATGGATGAGAGTAAATTTTTTTATTTTGAAGAAGGATATTGGCTTTGTGATTTAAATTTTTTAGAAAATAAAGCTTTAATCGAAAAATATGAGGGGATGGTTGTTGTAGATTTTGTGCCAACAAGTGAAAATATTTCTGCTTGGCTTTTAGAAATAGCAAGAAAAAAGATGAAAAAACTTGGAATAGATGTTGTTGCTATTGAATTTTGGGAAACTCCAAAAAGCCATTGTAGGGTAGAAATATAAAGTTTTGGAGTTATAAAGGAAGTGTAAATGAAAGAAGTAAAAATAGATGATATAGATGAATTAAAAGAAAAAAATAAAAAATTAGAAGAAGAATTAAATTATTTAAGGCAATATAAAGAGGCATTAGATAGAACGACTATTATTTCAAAAACTGATTTAGAAGGTAATATTACTGATGCAAATAAAATGTTTGAAAAAATATCTGGTTATACAAAAGATGAATTGATGGGTAAACCACATAATATAGTCCGTCATCCTAAAATGCCTAAACTGATTTTTAAAAAAATGTGGGATACTATTAAAAGAGGGAAAATATTTAAAGGAGTTATTAGAAATAAGAAAAAAGATGGAGGAGACTATTATGTTGTTGCAAATATAATTCCTATTAAAAATGAAGATGGTGAAATAACAGAGTATATTGCTATTAGACAAGATGTTACTAAAAGAATGCAATTACAAAAAGAACAAGAACAATTCCTAAATAATTTAATCTCATATTTTCTTGATAAAATTAAATTGCCAAATTTTGTTATAAATAAATACTCGAATTTAATCGAAGATGAATTAAAAAAAGACACTCCTTCACTTGAATTGATAAAAAAATATAATAGTTATATTAAAAAAGAAGCTTTAATGCTTCAAAAAAGATATAATAATATGAAATTATTTTTACAGTTTAAGCAACATAAGATTAAATCTGTAATTGAACCTATTCAAATAGCAAAAGTATTTCAATATCTTTTTAAAAAACATAATAAAAAATTTGATAAAAAAATTATATTTAAAATTCCAGATAAAAGTATTATTATAAATACAGATAAAGTTTTATTTATAACGATGTTAGAGAATTTATTTACAAATTCTTTACTTTATGCAAAATCTGAAGTTTGTATGTCTTTACTTAAAAAAAATGGAGTTCCTGTTATAACTATTGAACATGATGGAGATATTCAAGAAAATCAAATTGAAAGTTTTAATTTTTTAACTCAATTAAAAAAAGATAATAGTAATACAGAAGAATTAGGAATAGGTATGTATATAGCAAAAAAAATAAGTGATTTATTTAAATATAATATTACATTTAAAAATGAAAATGGGAATAATTGTATAGAGATAAAGTTAAATGTATTACCACCTAAAAAGTTATTATGATAGAGTCTATTAATTGAAATTACTATTTAAAATAAGTTGAACATCACTTATCTAAGATAAAATTTGATTTTAATTAAAATTTTTGATAGAATTTCGCACAAATTTTTTTAAAAAGGAAAATTAAATGAAAAAAGATATCCATCCAACATATATTCCTTGCCAAGTAACTTGTGCTTGTGGAAATAGTTTTGAAATTTATACAAATACTGATAGTTTAAAAATTGAGCTTTGTGATCAATGTCATCCATTCTATACAGGAAATGAAAAACAAATTAGTGCAGGTGGAAGAGTAGATAAATTTAAGAAAAAATACGGACTTAAATAATTGCTTACACTTGTGCCGACTCCTATCGGAAATCTTTCCGATATTTCAAAAAGAGCTATTCAAGCTCTTGATGAAGCTGAGGTAATTTTTTGTGAAGATACAAGAGTTACAAAAAAGCTTTTAAATTTACTTCAAATTGAATATTCAAATAAAACTTTTTATTCTATGCATTCTCATAATGAAAATGAAATTATTTCTAAAATAGATATTTCAATTTTTGATAAAAATGTTGTGTATGTATCTGATGCAGGAATGCCAGGAATTAGCGACCCAGGAAGTAAACTTATTCAATTTGCTCAAAAAAATAATATTAAATATGATGTCCTTCCAGGTGCAAATGCTGTGCTTACTGCTTTAGTAGCAAGTGGATTTGAAGGTGAATTTACTTTTTTTGGTTTTTTACCTCATAAAGGTCAGCAAAGAGAAAAAAAATTAAAAGAAATAATAAATCACGATAAAATTGCTATTATTTATGAATCACCTCATAGAATAGAAAAATTATTAAATGAATTAAAAAAAGAGATACCTAAAAGGATAGTGTTTTTTGCAAAAGAACTTACTAAAATTCATCAAACTTTTATAAAAGATGAGGTTAAAAATATAACTCTTAATAATACCAAAGGGGAATGGGTAGTTGTAATAGATAAAACTATAAAAAATGATGTTTTGACTTTAAATTATGAAGATATTTTATCTTTAAAACTACATCCAAAAGAAAAAGCTAAGCTTTTAAGTCAAATTTCTACAAAATCTACCAAAGAAATATATAACGAACTTATAAAATTATGATAAAATATCATTATGATAGTTTATGGAAAAAGAATTTTTTATTATATATTAGAAAATCACAAAAATATTGTTAAAGAGATAATACTTTCTAAAAAATTAGACAAAAAAGAGTTTGCTAAATTACAAAAATTTAATATACCTATTAAAATAGCAGATAACAAAAAAGCTCAAGCAATGTCGAAGGGTGGAAATAATCAAGGATATTTTCTTGATATTGATTTTATACCAAAAGAGAGTAAAAATATAAAAGAGTTAAAATCTGTGCTTATTTTAGATAATATTACAGATATGGGAAATATTGGTGCAATTATTAGAACTGCTTATAGTTTTGGAATAGATACTATTATTGTAACAGGGATAAATGAATTAAAATGGGAAAATGTTATTCGTATGAGTGCAGGGGCTGCTATTGATATGCCGATTTTAGTTATTAAAAATATACTTGATGTAATTAATGATTTAAAAACAAATAATTTTACAATAGTTGGTGCTGATATGAATGGGAAACATTCAATATCTAAAAAAGAAAAAATAGCTCTTGTTATGGGAAGTGAAGGGGAAGGTTTATCAAAAAGAGTTAAAAATAAACTTGATGAAGTTATTTCTATTGAAATGAAAAGAAAGTTTGATAGTTTAAATGTAAGTGTTGCAAGTGGAATTTTAATGGATAGGATTTTTAATGGATAGGTTATTAAAACAATTTTCAATTGCAGAGGTATCACAAAAGACACATATTTCACCTTTAATTTTAGAAAAATTAAAAAATAATGATTTTTTTAAATTAACTAAAATTAAACTTATAGGATTTGTTAAAATATTAGAAGAGGAGTATCCTAATTACGATTTTTCTAAATTAAAAACAAAAATAGAAGAATATTTTGATACTTCAAAGCAAGAGATAGCAGATATTGCTTTACAAACTAAACCAGAAAATAATTCTTTTAAAACATATTTATTAGTTTTAATATTATTAGTAGCGATTAGTGGGCTAGTATATTATATGCAAACACATCAAAAAAAACCCAATGTTATAACTAAGCATGAAAAAAATATAAGTTTTATAAACACAATTGAAGATAATATTACTCCTATAAAAGAGACTATTGAAGTTAATGAAAGTAATGAAACTAATCAAAGTGATGTTGTCATAAAAAATTCAGATATAACTAAAGATATAAAAAAAGAGATAAATTCTACATTAGCTATAATTCCACTAAAAAAAGTATGGTTTAAAGCTACTTATTTAGATGACTTGAAATCAAAAGAATATTTAACAGCTAAAGAGATTGAATTAAATGGAAGTAGGCCTATATTTATCAAATTTGGACATGGTTTAGTAACATTAAAGTATTATAATCAAACATTAACTCCAAATACAAAAAAAGTTATAAGAGTTATAATTAGAGATAAAAATATAAGTGTTACTACAAAAAGATTAGGTGCTTTTAAATGAAAAAAATAATAATTTTTTTAATAGCTTTTAATTTGTTTGCTTTTAGTAATTCTAAAATAGAAAATTTAATGGGAAACGATAAATTCCAAGAATACAATCAATTATTAGGAAAAATATTTACTAAAAATAATTATTCTATTGAACAAATTTTAGAAACATTAGAAAATAATGGTTTATTAGAATTATTTTTTGATACTCCAAGGGTAATTCATACAAAATTTATATTTGAGAACACTCAAAATATATTTAATATTAAAATTTTAAATAATACTTTAACATCATTAGGATATTATTATTTTTATCCTTCAGAAATTATTAAAAAAAACAATCAACTTATTTTAAATATAGAATTTAAATCAGAGCATTTCATAGACCCTGTTTCACTGATAAATGAAATGAAAAGTAGAGGATGTAATATAATAGATGTATATAAAAAAGATAATGATTTTAATTATCAAATATCTTGTGAAAATGCAAAAATAAAAGAAGCTAAAATTTTACAAGATAAAAAAATTAGATATATGGATACAAATGGAGTATATTGGTTAGAAAATAAAAATTTTAATCAAATAAATATTCAAACAAAAAGAATAGATTATTGGCATCCTTCAGTTTGGTTTTATGATGAAAAATTAAATATTTTAAATAATGTAAAAATAGATAAAAAAACAATAAATATAACTCTTAATATTCCCGCCGGTTGTAAATATATAAAAATTACGGATATTTATAGTGCAGAGAATTTTAAAAGAGGAATTATAGTAAAAGGACTAAAATGAATGAATTTGAAAGAATAGAAAGATTACCAAATTATATTTTTGCAGTTGTAAATGATTTAAAAATGCAAGCTCGTCGTGCTGGTGAAGATGTAATAGATTTTTCGATGGGAAATCCAGATGGAATGACACCAAAACATATTGTTGATAAACTAATCGAATCAGCTCGTAAACCTAAAACACACGGATATAGTGTGAGTAAAGGTATTTATAAACTTCGTGAAGCTATTACTAATTGGTATGCTGATAGATATAATGTAACTTTTGACCCGGAAACAGAAGCAGTTGCTACAATGGGAAGTAAAGAGGGATATGTTCATTTAGCCCAAGCAGTTACAAATGTAGGAGATGTTGCGATTGTGCCAGACCCTACTTATCCTATTCATTCATATGCTTTTATGCTTGCAGGGGCAAGTGTTAGAAAGACTGAACTTATTTATAATGATAAATATGAACTTGATGAAGATAAATTTTTTGAAGATTTAGAAAAAGCTATGATTGAATCAGTGCCTAAACCTAAATTTTTAGTAGTTAATTTTCCACATAATCCAACAACGGTAACTGTAACGAAAGAATTTTATCAAAGAGTAGTTGATTTCGCAAAAGAAAATGAATTATGGGTAATTAGCGATATTGCTTATGCTGATATTACTTTTGATGGATATAAAACACCTTCTATTTTTGAAGCAAAAGGTGCAAGAGATGTAGCAGTTGAGAGTTTTACATTATCAAAAAGTTATAATATGGCTGGATGGAGAGTTGGATTTGTAGTAGGAAATAAAACTTTAATTGGTGCAGTGCAAAAATATAAATCGTGGATTGATTATGGAATGTTTACACCTATTCAAGTCGCAGCTACAGTAGCTTTAAATGGACCACAAGATTGTGTAACAGAGATAACAAAAAATTATGAACATAGAAGAGATGTATTACTTGAAAGTTTTGCAAATGCTGGATGGGAAATAAATAAAAATAATGCTACAATGTTTTGCTGGGCAAAAATTCCTGAAAAATGTCAATTTATGGGAAGTTTAGAATTTTCAAAAAGACTTCTTACAGAAGCAAAAGTAGCAGTTAGTCCAGGAATTGGATTTGGTGCTTATGGAGAAGGGTATGTAAGAATTGCTTTAATTGAAAATGAAAAAAGAATCCGTCAAGCAGCGA
>Ga0256837_1002912_pt1 | contig 10155 bp, 9 predicted proteins | sample 4562384metaG_FD_185976 | JGI IMG/M metagenome (GOLD analysis project Ga0256837, IMG submission 185976) | Hydrothermal vent microbial communities from Guaymas Basin, Mexico - 4561-384 | ecosystem: Environmental > Aquatic > Marine > Hydrothermal vents | place: Mexico: Guaymas Basin | collected... | reverse complement strand
ATCAGCCACCCAAACAGAGAGATAAAAATAGAAGGTAAGAGGGAGTTGAACATCAAAGCGGACAAAGCACTGCTTGGTGTGTTGGTAAGCAACCTGCTAGAAAATGCGCTCAAATACTCCGAAGATGATGTTGAGGTGCATATCTCTAAACACTCCTTATGTGTGAAAGATTCTGGGATAGGGATAGGTAAAAAAGATCTTGCAAACATCACAGAGAAGTTCTACAGAGTTGATACCAACAGATGGAACAACTCTCTTGGACTTGGGCTGTTTTTAGTCAAAAACATCACCACACTCCACCACTTCACCCTGGAGATAGAGAGCATACAAAACGAGGGTTCAACTTTTTGTGTTGTTTTTTAAAAGCTAGTAGAAAGATTAAGAAAAGTCAAACTATAATAACTCACAAAAACAACTCAAAATATACCTTGCGCAAACACTTGCTCTTGATGTGGACTTTTTTGAGAAAAAAGAGCTGCTCAAACTCCTCAACCACAAGATGAACTATGCAAAAAACGAGAGGGTTTTCAAACAGATGAGCAACCCAACATTTCGCCGCCTCATAAGCCTTCTCAATAGAGTGAACAACTTCAACGATGAAGATGAGTTTGCAAGTATTTTTCGCTACTATAGTAATGTTCTTAGATAACAAAATCTTCTCTCTACACTGCAATTTTGAAACATTCAGAGCAAATGCTTATTTTTTCATCAAAATTAAGCCGTTCATTATTAAATATTGGGATATACTTATAGCAGAATAAATTTCAGGAGATAATTAATGGGAAAATTCGTTAACAACGTAGAAGAATTCTTCAAGTTTTGTGAAGAAAATGATGTTCAATTTGTAGATTTTAGATTTACAGATATTAAAGGTGCTTGGCATCATATCAGTTATAGAATGAGTGCTGTAAGTGCTGAACAACTTGAAAATGGTCTTCCATTTGATGGTTCTTCTATCGAAGCATGGCAACCAATCAACAAATCAGATATGCTTTTAAAGCCTGATGTGCCAACAGCTTTCTTAGATCCGTTTACTGCTGATCCAACTATCATCGTATTTTGTGATGTTTATGATATCTATAAAGGTGACCTTTATGAGAGATGTCCACGTTCTATCGCAAAAAAAGCGCTTAAGCATGCTGAAGATTTAGGTATTGCTGATGCTGCATACTTTGGTCCTGAAAACGAGTTCTTTATGTTTGACTCTGTAACTTTTGTTGACAACATCAACGAAGCTGGTTATAAATTTGATACTGAAGAGGGTGAGTGGAACTCAAACAACCCATACCCAGATATGTACAACACAGGTCACAGACCAGGAACTAAGGGTGGTTACTTCCCAGTTGCTCCAACTGATTCTGCTGTAGATATCCGTGCTGAGATGATGCAAGTTTTAGAGCAAGTTGGTCTTGAAGTTGTTCTTGGTCACCACGAAGTTGCTCAAGGGCAACACGAAATCGGTATCGTATTTAGCGACATCATCGGTGCAGCTGATAATGTTCAAAAATACAAATATGTTGTAAAAATGATCGCACACCTTAACGGTAAAACTGCTACATTTATGCCTAAACCACTATATGGTGATAATGGTAATGGTATGCACGTACACCAATCATTATGGAAAAATGGTAAAAATCTTTTCTACAAAGAAGGGAACTATGCAAACCTTTCTGAGATGGCTCTTAACTACACTGGTGGTATCTTTAAACATGCTGCAGCAGTTTCTGCATTTACTAACCCATCTACAAACTCATACAAAAGACTTCTTCCAGGTTTTGAAGCTCCAAGTATCTTAACTTACTCTAGCCAAAACCGTTCTGCTGCTTGTCGTATTCCATACGGTGCAGGTGAAAAAGCTACTCGTATTGAGATGCGTTTCCCAGATAGCTCTGCTTGTCCTTACCTTGCATTTGCAGTAATGATGATGGCTGGTCTTGATGGTATTAAAAATAAAACTGTACCAGTTGGTCCAATGGATGAAGATCTGTTTGAACTTTCTCTTGATGAGATTCGTGAAAAAGGTATTCCTCAAATGCCACATACACTTCGTGAAGCACTTGAAGGTCTTATCGCTGATAATGAATTTCTTAAACCTGTATTTACACAAGAGTTTATTGATGCTTATCAGCACTATAGATTTGAGCGTGATGTATGGCCAGATGAGGGTCGTCCAACTGCTTACGAAGTTAAAACAACTTACCAATGCTAGGCTTTTTAGCCTAACATTTTCTCCACATTTTGTGGAGAAATCTTACAAAAAAACTTTCCTTAAACTTTTTCTTATCTACTAAACTTTTTTATAATCATAAATTTGCTATAATTCGCCACTTATTAGTTTATGTAAGAGTGGACTAATAAAGATTTCAAGTAAAAAGGGTTCTTATGAATCACATCCCAACAGGAAAATACAAACCATATCCTAAGATAGACTTGCCAGAGAGAACCTGGCCAGACAATACCATAACAAAAGCTCCAAAGTGGTGTAGTGTTGATCTGCGTGATGGAAATCAGGCACTTATCAACCCTATGAGCATGGAGAAAAAACTTGAACTCTTTTCACTCTTACTCAAAATCGGCTTCAAAGAGATAGAGGTAGGTTTTCCTTCTGCTTCCAAAGTAGAGTTTGACTTTTTACGTTGCCTTGTAGATGAGAACCTTATACCTGATGATGTAACAGTTCAAGTACTTGTTCAAGCTCGCGAGCACCTTATAGCAAAAACATTTGAAGCACTCAAAGGTGTTAAAAAAGCAACTGTGCATCTTTACAACTCCACATCTGTAGCACAAAGAAAGATCGTCTTTGGCAAAACGCAAGAGCAGATCATAGCTTTGGCACTAGAGGGTGTGGAGCTTGTTAAAAAGTATGAGAAAAACCACGATGGGAAAATCTTTTTAGAGTATTCTCCTGAGAGTTTTACGGGAACTGAGCTTGATTTTGCTGCTCGTATCTCAAACGCGGTAACTCAGTGTTGGGGTATCTCAAAAGATCGTCCTGTTATCATTAACCTCCCTGCAACAGTGGAGATGGCAACACCAAATGTGTATGCAGATCAGATAGAGTGGATGAGCAGACACCTTGATAATCGTGAGCATATCCTCATCTCAACACATACCCACAATGACCGTGGAACAAGTGTAGCAGCAACAGAGCTTGCACTCTTGGCTGGAGCTGACAGAGTGGAGGGGACACTTCTTAGCAATGGTGAGAGAACAGGAAATGTAGATATCATCACACTTGCACTCAATATGACAACACAAGGGATCGATTCAAAACTTGATTTTAGCGATGTTGACAAAGTGCTTGATGTTGTTGAGAGATGTACTGAGATACAAACACATGTGAGACACCCTTATGTTGGTGAGCTTGTTTATACTGCATTTAGTGGAAGTCACCAAGATGCCATAAACAAAGGGATGGCGTACCAAAAAGCAAAAGATGACCCTTTCTGGGAAGTACCATACTTACCAATAGATCCTGCTGATGTTGGAAGAACGTATGAGTCTATTATCCGTATCAATTCCCAATCAGGAAAAGGTGGTGTTGCTTATATTTTAGAGAAAAACTACGGCTATCAGCTTCCAAAAGCGATGCATCCTGAGATTGGGCGTATTGTTCAAGCTTTGAGTGATGAAAAGGGTGTAGTGCTTGAAGCAGACGAGATCTTAGAGGTGTTTAAAAAGACATACTTTGAGGTAAAAGAGCATATAAGTTTTATAGACTATACACTCTCAACAGATAAAGGTCAGGCACAATGTACACTCACATATAGTTATAATGGTGAGACGATCCAAGCTCAAGGGAGTGGAAATGGTCCGATAGACGCATGCAAAAACGCACTTATGCAAAACTACCCTAATGCGTTTAGTATCAAAAGCTACTCTGAGCATTCATGTGGTGACAAAAGCTCTGCAAAAGCAGTAGCATACATCGAGATACAAACAAAAGATACACTCTCATGTTTTGGTGTGGGAGCCGATAATGACATTACGATCGCTTCTATCAAAGCAATGTTTTGTGCGATAAACAGAGCATTTTTATAAGATAGGTTTGTCTTTTTCACTTATCACTCCATCAGTTGTATGGAGTGTGAGTTCTACTTCACAGGAGAGATACTCAGAAGTTGTTATGGGGGATTGTGTTTCATCTTCAAATGCAGCTTTTTTTGCTCCAATGATAATAGCATCAGCCAAAGGGATACCCACTTGCTGATTTGATCCTCTTAGCTCTCCTTCAAAATAAAGTTTTACATCTGTTGGTACTATTTGATTTAGGAGAGGATGCTTGGCAATGAGAAGATCTTTTTGGATAGTATTTTTTGCTTCAAGAACTTCTTGGATAGAATCTCGTGCGAGTTGAAGTAAAACAGAACGGCTCATCTTACATCCCCTTGGGTATCAAAATTGTTTATAAGCTTGATAGTAATCATAACACTTATCACCTGAAATAATGCCGCTAAGATAAATGCATAGTAGTGGAGTTTGTCAATAGAGTTTGCTCCAAATGCAAGTGTTGCCATTGCAATGAGAAGGGTGAGTGGCATAGAGTGTGAAAGTCCCATCAGGATGGCATCTTTTAAACCAAGCTCTTTGATAAAAACAAGTGAAGCAAAAATACGCATAGCGATCATCACAATAGCGATAGTCAAAGCTTTTGTGATGAGTCCTTCCATAGCAAATGCGCTAAGATTAAACGAACTTCCAATATGGATAAAAAAGATAGGGATCAAAAATCCAAATCCAAACGATGCAAGCTTCTCTGGCAGTTCATGTTTATGCTCAAAAAATGTAGGGATGAAGATTCCTGCCAAAAATGCCCCAAATGCAAGTTCTAGGTGCAGATAGAGCATCGCACCCACAAGTAAAAAGAAGATCCCCATACTTAGGCGAATATCTTGTTCTTTGTTGTCATCATGAGGCATAAGTGCAGTAGATACCCTTGGAAACCACCAAAAAAGTAGCTGCATCGCTCGAAAGAGTAAAAACATAAAAAGTAAAAATGCAATAAGTGAGAGGATCGTTTTAAAAAACATAAAGCTAACCCCCTCTGCAAGTGCTGCTGAGGTGATGGTAAGAATGCCGATACTTACAACTTCACCAATCCCTCCTGCTGTCATAGATAGTGTAAGCCATGGTGTTTTTCCATACTCTTTAGAGAGTGATGCTACAAGCCCGACAGAGATGAGAGGAAGGAGAACCATAAAAGTTTTTCCAAGAGCAAAGTAGCTTGAAAATGCGATCGAAAAAGCATATAAAAATGTAAGATAAAGTACTACTTTTTTGATAAGATGTGGTGGTGTTTTGAGTACATTTTTGAGGTTGATCTCTGTTCCTGCGATAAACATCAAGTATAAAAAACCAAGCTCAGCGACAATATCAAAAAGATGCTCAGAGTGGATAAATCCAACATAACCAAGGAGTGACCCAAGAATAATCTCTATAGGTGTTGTTGGAAGTTTGAGTGCCTTTGCAAAGAAAGGGGAGAAGATAATAATGAGTGATATAGTGATAATGAGAACAATATTATCACTCATAATTTTCCCTTACTTTACTGAAGTAGCGATTTGAAGATTTAGCTCTTTGAGCATCTGTAGATCTTTGTTCATCTCTCGACCAGCTGTAGTGAGGTAGTTGCCAATCACAATGGAGTTTGCACCATACTCAAAGATCTCACTTTGACGTTCACCAAACATAAGCTCACGTCCACCGGCCACCATAATGCGCTGTGCATTTGGGATCATCTCACGGGTGAGTTTAATGAGTGAAAGTGCTTCATCTGTTGTGAGTGGGTTTGGTTGGAGCTGGAGTGCTTCGTTGTGATGGTAAAAGTTGATAGGCACAGAAGTTGGATTGAGTGAAGCCAAAGAACGAAGCATACTTACTCTGTCCTCTTGCGTTTCACCAAGCCCAAAGATCCCACCTGTAATGAGCACCATCCCAGCTGCGTTTACATTTTGACAGGTCTCATAACGCTCACTCCACGGATGGGTTGTGCATATTTGCTCATAAAAAGCTTTACTTGTCTCCAGGTTGTGGTTGTATGCTTTGATCCCTGCATTTTTAAGCTCTTTAAGTTGTTCAAGTGTTGCTGTGCCATTGCAGGCGATAAGACGAAGCTGAGGAGCTACTTTTTGCACCTCTTTTGCAACACTGCATACAAACTCTAGAGTTTTATCATCAAGCCCCTTATCTGCCGTTACCAGACAAAATCCAAGTGCTCCACTATCTCTTGCACTTATCGCTTCTTGTTTGATAAGCTCTATATCTTTTTGTTTGTAACGCTCAATGTCAGCTTTGTAGCGAACACTTTGGGAGCAAAATTTACAATCCTCTAAACATGTTCCACTGTTGATGTTGCAGATGGAGCAGAGAAAAATCTTTTCTTTCACTGTTTTTTCCTTTGAAATGTGAAGCTTTTGGCATCAAACTCTTTTGCACCTTTTGCTCTTGTATAGTGTGTGACAAAAAAATCATCTGGCGTGACTTCAAGCATTGCACACTCTGAGACGGGTTTGTTTCTTGCACACACTTCACCAGGGTTAAGATAGAGAGTTGAGCCTTGCATAGCAACTTCAAACTGATGTGTATGCCCAAAAACAACTACTTCTGCATCTGCTGACATATAAAATGGCAGGTGCATAAGTTTGAACTTTGTGTTGGCAACTTTGAAGTAGTTTGGCTCTTTGACAAGGTTGTAGCTGTTGTGATACTCAACTAGATGTGCATCGTTGTTGCCATAAACTGCAACATACTTTTTGCCAGAGTTTTTTAAAAGCTCTAGTGTACTTAGCTCCCCAACATCTCCAGCATGTATAAAAAACTCAGCCCCTTCAGATAGTAGTAACTCTACAGCCTTTTGAGCTTTTTTGCTTTTGTGGTGTGTGTCTGAGAGGATAGCTATTTTCATCTATACCAACTCTTTTAAAATATTTTCAATCATTATTTTGAGCTTTGGCATCTCTGTACGGATAATCATCTCTATGATTTGCTTATTAACACCCTCATAATCATGTGTAATATAGTTACGAGTTAAGTAACTCTCTTTAATCGGGAGTTGTGGATATTGCTCTTGCATCTCATTTGAGAGTTTGTTTAGAGTTTCTCCAATCTGCATAATACACATATTTGTAGCATCAAATCCCATTTTAGAATTTAGAAGTGCTTCAATAGACTTGTATTCTTGTTTATATGAGAGTAAATCCTCAATCTTCTCTAAAACAAAAGCAAGACGTGTTGTATCTGTTGTTTTAGACATATATCAACTCATCTTTCAATCTGTTTTGAAATACTTTGGAGTTGTTATCAGCAGAAGCTAAATCAACATCTTTTCCTAAACTCTTTTGTATCTCCTGTTTAATCTTCTCTATCTCAGAGACAGCACCCCATCCACCAAATTTTTGAAGAAATGAGGCATCAAGGTTATACACTATATCTATATCACTCTTACTGTTTGCATCACCACGTGCCTGTGAGCCAAAAATGCCAATAATTAAAAAACCTAAAGTTTTATAATTTTCTTTGAGTTTTTTGAGTGTATGAAGAAGATGCTTATCCATTGTTTTTCCTATGAATTGTTTTCTATCTCATCACGAGGTGTACGGGTTTTACATTTGATACACTCATACACTTCTTTGTTACGGTAGGTGCGAAGTGCGAGTGTGCCACCACACCCTTTTTCACTACATTTGTACTTGCTTGGCTCAAACTTGGAGATAAACTTACAATCAGGGTAGTTTTCACACCCCCAAAATGGTCCACGGCGAGAGTTTTTTAAACTTATCTTACCACCACAATCAGGGCATGGTATCTCGCTTACTTTCTCCTCTACATTGATGCTCTTTGTGTTTTTACAATCAGGGTAGTTGCTACATGCTAAAAACTCACCGTTTCTACCATTTTTAACAACCATATCTCCACCACATTTATCACACTTCTCATCTGCAGTGGTCTCTTTTTTCTCTACTGGGTTACCCTCATCATCACATGGTTCAGTGTATTTACATTTTGGAAAGCCACTACATGCAATAAAATGCCCAAAACGTCCACTTCTTAAAAGAAGCTCATTCTCTCCACATTTAGGGCAAGTTCTTCCAAGTGGTTTGGCAGTTTTGAGTGAGACGATCTTTTCATTTCCCTCTTCGATCTGTTTCATAAAAGGTACATAGAAGTCATAAAGCAGTTTTTGCCAGTCCACTTTGCCATCACTTACTTCATCGAGTTTCTCTTCCATCTCTGCTGTAAAGTTGATGTCAACTATATTTGCAAAATGCTCCTCTAAGATCTTTGTTACAGTAAATGCCATCTCTGTTGGTATGATCTGCTTTTTTTCTATGCTTACATAGGTACGTTGTGAGAGTGTAGCTATGGTTGGTGCATAGGTAGATGGGCGACCAACTCCTTCTGCTTCAAGTTTTTTGATGAGACTTGCCTCAGAGTAGCGAGATGGTGGCTCTGTAAAATGTTGCTCAGGTTTTACAGACTGTAGTTCTGCTTTTTCACCCTCTTTGAGTGTTGGGAGAAGTTTGTCTTTGTCCTCTGCACCTGTTACTGCATAAAAACCATCAAAAATAAGCTTTCTTCCACTTGCACGGTACTCATTTTCTTCCCCTGTAAAGATGATGCTTTGTTGTTCAAAACGCGCATCTTCCATCTGACATGCCATAAAACGCTCATAGATAAGGCGATAAAGTTTGATCTCATCAGGTTTTAAAAAGCTTTGAGCAACTTCTGGAGTAAACTGAAGCATAGTAGGGCGGATAGCCTCGTGCGCTTCTTGTGCTCCTTTTGCTTTTTTTGTATAAACTTTTGGGTTTTTAGGGAGATACTTTTTACCATAACGGTTCTCTATGATCCCGCGAACTGCTCCAACTGCCTCTTTTGCAAGGTTGAGTGAGTCTGTTCTCATATAGGTGATAACCCCTGAAGTGCCATCTGGTGTTTTTACACCCTCATAGAGTGTTTGCGCTATCATCATTGTTTTTTTAGGGGTAAATCCAAGACGGCTTGATGCAGTTTGTTGGAGTGTTGAGGTCATAAATGGTGGTGGTGTTGAGCTTTTACGCTCTTTTGTTTCTATCTTGGAGATGATGAAACTATCTGCTTTGACACTCTTTTCTATTGCATGAGCCTGCTCTTTGTTTGTTATGCTCATTTTAGAGATCTTCTCACCTTTATGAGTGATGAGGTTTGCCTCTATGTTGGTTTTAAACTGTGTATCGATGCTCCAAAACTCTTGGGGAATAAAAGCCTGGATCTCACGCTCACGATCAACTACAAGTTTTAGTGTAGAGGATTGTACACGCCCACCAGAGAGCCCTTTTTGGATCTTCTTTGCCAAAAGAGGAGAGAGCTTATACCCAACAACGCGGTCTAGTATACGGCGTGCTTGTTGTGCGTTTACCATATCCATATCTATCTTACGTGAGTTTTTAAGTGCATTTTTGATGGCAGTTTTTGTAATCTCATGAAATACAATACGTGGAAGCTCCTCAGGATCTTTTTTTATAGCATGGGCAATATGCCACCCTATAGCTTCCCCCTCGCGATCCTCATCGGTCGCGATATAGATAGTATCTGCTTTTTTTGCTTTTTCTTTGATCTCTTTAACCGTAGGAGCATTCTCTTTTGCAACTGAGTATTTTGGGATGAGATGGTGAGTCTCCTCATCTACGGTGATTCCAAAGCGTGATTTTGGTAAGTCACGGATGTGCCCCTTAGAGGCGATCACCTCGTAGCCCTTACCTAAAAAGTTTTTTATAGTCTTTGCCTTTGCAGGTGACTCCACGATAATTAAATTCAAAATTTATTCCTATATATAGTATAGTGATTTGTTTTCTTCTGCGAAGTGTATCAAAAAAAAGATAAAAAGTAGAAATAGTGAAAAAATAGAAAAAAAATTAAAGATATTTTTTTGGAGGACGATGTTGTTTACATCGAGGCAAGGAAGCTGAGATACAAAATTTAAAAAGGGCGCAAGGCTCTTTCCATAGAAAAGGATTTATTATGGGTTTTAGAATTAACACAAATGTTGGTGCGATGAATGCGCACATGTATTCAACAAACAACAATGTTGCACTAGATAAAAGTTTAGCATCACTTTCATCTGGTTTACGTATCAATAAAGCAGCGGATGATTCATCTGGATTATCTATTGCAAAC
>Ga0256837_1002907_pt1 | contig 10167 bp, 7 predicted proteins | sample 4562384metaG_FD_185976 | JGI IMG/M metagenome (GOLD analysis project Ga0256837, IMG submission 185976) | Hydrothermal vent microbial communities from Guaymas Basin, Mexico - 4561-384 | ecosystem: Environmental > Aquatic > Marine > Hydrothermal vents | place: Mexico: Guaymas Basin | collected... | reverse complement strand
GGACTTTATCTTACAAAAAGATTATAATTTTTTAGTATAATTATATTTGAAGTTGTTCATAGGATTATATAAGATGGCTGGTTACCATTTTATGAATCTTTCTAGAAGAAGGGGCGGCACTTTTTAGTGTTCGTCCCTTTTTTAGTTTATGGGTATATGGTTTGGGTGGGATTCCTCTAGAAAGAGATAAATCCTATGAACAACAAACTTTTAGTAGTATTTATTTTATTGTGTGTGTTTGTAACATTAGCACACTAATAAACGGGGTCTAACCAACCCCGAATGCTACTAAAACAAATCAAAATTAAATTAGAAAAACTTATCAATAAGAAATAATATTCTTGCCTATTTTAAATAGTAATTTTGGTATAATTGTATTTCAAATACTTCATTGGATAAAAAATGATGGGTGGCTCTCATCATTAACCTTTCTAGAGGAAGAAGGGGCGGCACTTTTCGGTGTTCGCCCCTTTTTTAGTTTATGGGTATATGGTTTGGGTAGGGATTCCTCTAGGAAGGGCTAATTCCAATGAAGTATAAAATATTAGTAGTATTTATTTTATTATGTGTGTTTGTAACATTAGCACACTAATAAACGGGGTCTAGCCAACCCCGAATGCTACTAAAAAATATTTTATTTTTCTAACACTTCATTATCATCTAACTTTTAGTAAATTAGGATATTTTCTATAAAAATATATTTTTTAAATGTTATAATTACAAAAAAATAGCAAGGAAAAAATATGAGAGGTTATAAAATCTTTTCTGGGACAGCAAATCAAGAATTAACTAAAAAAATAGCAGAACATTTAGGAATGAGTGTAGGAAAGGCAGATATAAAAAGATTTAGTGATGGTGAAATTAGTGCTCAAATTCAAGAAAGTATCAGAGGTAGAGATGTATTTATAGTTCAGCCAACTTCTGCTCCGGCAAATGATAATTTAATGGAACTTCTTATTATGACAGATGCTTTAAGAAGAGCGAGTGCGAATAAAATTACAGCACTTATTCCATATTTTGGATATGCAAGACAAGATAGAAAAGCAGCTCCAAGAGTGCCAATTACTGCTAAACTTGTAGCAAATTTAATAGAAAAAGCAGGGATTGATAGAGTTGTAACAATGGATTTACATGCTGGACAAATTCAAGGATTTTTTGATATTCCAGTAGATAATCTTTATGGAAGTATTTTATTTAAAGAATATATTGAAAAGAAAAATTTACCAAATCCGATTATTGCATCTCCAGATGTAGGAGGAGTAGCAAGGGCTAGATATTTTGCTGAGAAACTTGGACTTGATATGGTAATTATCGATAAAAGAAGAGAAAAAGCAAACCATAGCGAAGTTATGAATATAATCGGTGATGTAGAGGGTAAAGATGTAATTTTAATAGATGATATGATTGATACAGCAGGGACTATGACTCACGGAGCAAATGCTCTAAAAGAAAAAGGGGCAACTTCTGTGATGGCTTGTGCTACTCATGGGGTTTTAAGTGGTCCAGCTTTTGAAAGAATAGAAAAATCAAGTTTAGATGAATTAGTTATAAGTGACACAATTCCTTTATCACAAAAAAGTGAAAAAATCACTGTATTAGATACAAGTGAATTGTTTGCCGAAGTGATAAGAAGAGTATATTTTAACGAAAGTGTAAATAAACTTTTTGACCTTTAAGGTCAATTTTTTGTCACTCCTTTTTATTATAATTCAGAAATTTTATTTTATAAATCCAAAATAAAGGCATAATATTGCAAAAGTTTATCACTTCTGTATTTTTTCATGAGCTAAAAAATTCTCTTGCTTCTGTAAAAATTGGTGTTGAGATGTTTAGTAAATATGAAATGACAAAAGAAGGTAAACAATCTCATATAAAATCACTTCTTTCTACAATCAACAATACAATTTATATATTAGAAGAATATATAACATTAGTTAAATTTCAATTTAACAAAACACTAAAATATGAAAATATTAATATTTATCAACTTTTAGAAGAGATAAAAATGGAAGTAATTCCAATAGCACAAAAAAAAGGGATAAATATTTATATTAAAAAATCAGATATAACTATTTATTCAAATAAATTTTGGTTAAAAAGAGCAATTCAAAATATTGTAGTAAATGCTATAAATTATAACAAACAATATGGAAGTGTAAATTTAAGAATAGAAAATAGTTTAAGAGGAGTATATCTTTCTATTCAAGATACAGGAGTAGGAATTTCAAGTAAAAAAATTAAATCTATTTTTAAGGCTTTTGAGAGGATTGATGAAACTAAAAAAGGGTTTGGGATAGGATTAGCTCTTTCTAAATCAGTAATTGATAATTTAGGTGGAACGATTAGTGTAGAATCAAATGAAAATATAGGAAGTGATTTTATTTTGTATATTCCTAAAAAACCAAAAGAGATAACTACAAAAAATCTATTAAAAGCGATGATACCAGCTTCTATTATACTTTTTTTAACTATTTCTTATTTTCCTATTTATTCACAAAATTATGAAAAAAATATAAATGGGGGGTATATAAGTTATAAATTTGAAGATGGAAGTATCTTAAAATTAACTAAAAATTCAACATATAGTATAAAAGCTAAAAAAAATCTTTATAATTCAAAATATATTTTAGATGCTAAATTAGAAAATGGTGATTTCAATCTAAAAGCTATAAAAAACAAAGCTTCTATTTTTGTAGATAATAGGGAATTTAATAATTTAGGGACAGATTTTGAAATAATAAAAGATAAAAATACAAAAGTTGCTGTATTTGATGGAAAAGTAAAAAGTGATAATTTAAAAATAGAAAAAGCACAAGGGGTAATAATAAGTGATAAAATTAAAAAAGTTAAATTACTTTTAGCTCCAACTTATTTAAAAGTGAAAAATAATTATCTTACATTTAAACCAAATCCAAAAGCTATAAAATACAAAATATTAGTATCGACTGATAAAAATTTTAAAAATATTCAAGATAGCTTTTTTACAACCAATCTAAAAGTTAAATTAAATTTTAAACAAGATAGGTTATATTTTATTAAATTATTTGGATATGATAAACATTTATTACCATCTTTACCTGCTACAATTACTTATATTAGTTTAACTCATTATAATAAAGCTATGAATATATTAAATAAAAATATAGATGAAGCATTTATAGAGTTGGAATATTCAGTTTCAACGATTAAAAATTATTCTTCTTTACCTTATTTTGAAATTGCGAAATTATATTTTCAAAAAAAAGAGTATAAATTATCATTATTTTATATTAAAAAAGCATTAAAAATAGAAAAAGATATTAAATATTATCATTTGTTATTTGATAATTATTTAAAATTAAATCAATTTAATGAAATTAAATCTATATTAGATAATGTTTTACAAAAATATCCAAATGATATAAAATTCTTATTTTTTAAAGCTATTATTTTAAATAATGAAAAAGAGTATCAAAAAGCAAGTCAGATATTATTTAAAGTTTTACAAAAACAACCAAATTATAAAGAAGCAAACCTTTTGATGAGTGAGGTTTTAAAAAAATTAAATAAAGAAAAACTATCAAAATATTATAAGGAAATGAGTAAATAATGGAAATTTATCAGAAATTAAAAGAGAGTGAATCGGTAGTAATTGAAGGTAAAAAGAAAACAGGGAAATTGACATTTGCTTTATATTTATTAAGTAAAAAATTTACAAAAATTTCAGTTATATCACCATTAAGTTCTAATAAAACTACTAAAAAACTTGAAGCAATTTCGAGGTCTTTTGAAGATTTAGAAGGGCTTAATAAAATTTTAGATATTTTTGCTTTTAGAGAAGATTGGATAACTATTAAAAATGAATTTGGTTTTAAGTTTTTATTACAAGATTTAGAGTTTTTTATAGCAAACCAAAAAAATGATGTAATTTTATTTCATAGAATAGGTACATTATTTGAATACTCAGATAGAGATTTAATAGACAATTTTTTTACTAATTTACTTGGATATGGTATTAAATATAAAAAAAAGTTAGTTTTTACATTAGATGTAGATGATGTAAATTATGATTTGATGAGTTATTATTTGGTAGAAGCTGTTGATTTGTATATGAAAATAGAAAAAGAAGCAGAAAATAGAGAAATTTCACTATTATATGCTTTGAGTCCTATTTTAGACCAAACTTATATTTTTGAGAATTATTTAAAAAAATTAAAATTAAATACAAAAGATAAATCTGGTTATATAAATAAAGATATTTCGGTGATTGTAATTTCAAAAAATAAAAAAATTCAAAAGTTTCATAAGTATTTGTTAGAAAAAGAGGGGATAGAGTTAAGTATAGTTGATACTATCTCAGAATCATTAGAAGCAATTTTAAAAAATCCAGATTATTTGATTTTTGCACAAGAAGATGAAGAGAATAATTTTTCTGTATGTGAACTTTCAAGTAAATATAATCTTTATACAAAGACTTTATTTCTTTTAGATAAACCATTTTTAAGAGTAGATGATAGATTAAAGGCGATAGAAAAAGGGTGTATTGATGTACTTAATTTTCAAATTTCAAAAATGAATTATGTTTTAGAGTTAGCTAAATATTTAAATAAAACATTTTATAAAAATAATATTATTAAAGATAATTCAGAATTAAAAACAAAAGATGAGGTAATAAAATATATAAACTATTTAATTGAGGAGAAAGTTTTATTTACAATTTTAAAAATAGAGGGAAAAGTTAATGATTTTTCTGATTTAAGAGATTATGATAAATATGTAGAATTAGAACAATATGGAGTTATAATTTTAGTAAATTTAATAAAAAGTGAAGTTGCTAATATTTTATTTAAAAAAATGGAAGAGCATTTTATGATTTTAGAAACACAAGATTGTTTAGATTTATTTTTTGGAGAGAAATTATGTATAAAATAATATTGCTATTTTTATATATTATGGTTTATGCGATAGAGATTGATATAAATTTAGAACAAAATATTACAAAAAATGATATAGCAAGTAGAAATTTATTAGTAAATTATTATTTTGATAAAAATTTAACAAAAGCTATAAAATATAATGATGAAATTTTAAAAATTGATAAAAATAATAAATTAGGGCTTAAAAATAAACAAAAAATTGCTTTAAAAATCAAATTAAAAAAGTTATTAAATGGTAATAGTATAGATAAATATTATCAAAGACTTTATTTTAGTAATAATTACGAAAAAATCAAAAAAATGGATAAATATTTAAATGTAATTTCAAGTGATTATCCAAAGTTAATAACAGCAAGGATTTATCTTTGGGATGGGGAATATAAAAAAGTAAAAAATATTTTAAAACTTGTAGAAGATACTACAAATTATGATTATGTGGATTTAAAAGCTTATATATGTTTTTATGAGGGTGATTATAAATGTTCAAAAAAAGGATTTTCTATCCTTTTTAGTGCTACTGCTAAACTTGAATATGCTTATAGACTAATAGATAGTTTGATTTATTTAGGAGAGATTGATAGGGCAAATAAACTTTTAGTAAGACTTTTAAAATCATATCCAAATGATAAAACATTAAAAAAATATCAAGAAAAAATTATAAAAAAACAAAATATTCAAAAAGAAAAACTTTTAACTCAATATAAAAAAACTAATAAATTTGAAGATTTACAAAAACTAATTTCTCTTTTACTTTTAAAAGGGGAGAAAAAAGAGGCTTATAAACTTTTAACAGAATATATAAAAAAACATTCATTAGATTCAAATGCTAAATATTGGTATGCTACATACCTTTCTTGGGATGGTGATAATAAAAAAGCGATTAACATTTTAGAAAATATTGTAACTGATGGGGATTATAAAGTGAAACTTTTAATGGCAAAAATTTATTCTTGGGGTGCTGAATATATAAAAGCTTTAAATTATGCAAATGATATTATTACAAATTCAAATAATAAAAATTTAATAATTGATGCGAAAGAGTTAAAAGGTTTAATTTACTATTGGCAACAAGATTATAAAAAAGCAAAACCATTATTAGAAGAGGTATTAAAACAAAAAGATTCTCAAACTTCACAAGAAGCTTTAATGGTAATAAATGGAAATTTAAAACCACTTATTAAAAAATATAAAAAACTTTATAAAAATGATATTTCAAATTTGGATTATATTTTAAGAATAGCTGAATATAGTGAAAAATTAGGGGATAAAGATACAGCAATTATATTTTATGAAAAATATTTTAATTCAAAACCAAATTTGAATATAGCTCATAAACTTGGGATGCTTTATTTAGAGAAAAAAAATTATTATAAGGCTTTTAGTTTTTATGAGTACTGGGCATATAAAAAAGGGGATTGTAAAAGTTTGTATGAATTAGCAAAAAACTATTATTATTCAGGATATTCAAAATCTGCTTTAAATGTAATTAAAGATATTTTAGTTATTAAACAATACAAACCAGCTCTTGAATTAAAAGCAAAAATTTTAAGGTATTCACCTAAATTTACTCAAAATAATGATTCTAAAACTATAACTGATGTTTTCAAAGAAAAAAATTCTAGACTTTTAGAAGTAGGAAATAGATTATATTTTAATGGATTTTATTATGATGCGAGTAAATATTATAAAGAATATATACTTTCAAATCCAAATGATACAGAAATAAGAGAAAGATATGCTTATTCATTGGAATTTTCGAGTGATTATAAAACAGCAATGGGGGAATTCTTTTTATTAACTTGGAGCAAAAAAAATTGTAATATTTTATATCATTATGGATTTAGTTTAGAAAAAAGTGGTAAAAAGAAATTAGCAAAACAGATTTATAATGATGGGCTTAATTTAGCACTTAAACCAGCTCCAAAATTTATTGTAGATTTTATAGATAAATGGAAACAAGCTTGGGAGAGTCAAAATGTAAAACAATATAAAAGTTTTTATGACGAAAAATATAGAAAAAATAAAATTTGGGTAATAAGAAAAGATTCTATTTTTAGAAATGTAAAATTTATCTCTTTATATATTCCAAAAGATATTGCTTTAATTTCTCAAAATGAAAATATTTATAAAGTTAAATTTTTTCAGCAATACACAACAAATAAAAAAACAGATAAAGGGTATAAAACATTAACCCTAAAATGTATTGATAAAAAATGTGTAATTATAAAAGAAAATTGGAAAAAAGCTCAATATGTCCTAAATGATTTTAGATGTCAAAAATTGATAAATTTAAGATTAAAAAATATAGATGAAACTCCTACTTTAAAATTAAAGTTAAAAAAAAAAGTCAAGATAAACTCACAAAAGGTGGAGTCTTGATTGTAAATGGAGTAAAAAGACCTTTACAAAATGAAAAAGAGGTTTTAAGTTTAGTAGATATAAATTTAACAAATAAATTTAGTATCAAAAAAGGTAAAATAAAATACTCAAATGATAATGAATTTGTGGAGGCTGATAAAACTAATAAAATAGGGGTTAAAGGGTATTATTATGAAGATAAAACAAAAATAAAAGAGATAGATTATGGTTTGTTTTATGAAAATAAAAACTTCTATTTTGATATAAAAAAATGGAAACTTTGGCAAAATGAAAAAGAGAGGAATGGTAAATATTTAACCTTTCATTATAAAAAAAATAAATTTGAAATAGGTGCTGAGGTTGGAAATTATGAAAGTTATAGTTATTTATACCCTTATTTAGAGTATAAAGGTGATTGGAATTTACTTTATTATCAATCAATTACAGGTAAAGATATGAAAACTTTTTGTGCTGTGGATAATCATCTTTTAACACATCATTTAATTGCTTCAAAATATAAAGGATTTAATACAAAATATAACAAAGAATTAACTAATAAATGGTATAGTTTTGAAGTTTCAAAAATAGATAATAATATCGCATTAACACCTCAATTTAGTTATAAATTTAACAAAAAAGATGAATATAAAAATTTTGAATTTTATTATTATTTAAGTGGATGGTATCAAATGAACTCATCTACAAATGATTGTTATTATTCGCCAAATTTTTATGATTCTACATATTTAGAGATACATCCAGTATATAAAAAATTAGAACTTATAGGAAAAATAGGTTATTCATTTTATACAGATACTCTTCTTTATAGTTATGGATTTAATTTTACAAATGATTATATTAGTTTTGATTGTATGAAAAATCATTCTTATAAATCTGGAATAAATGGATATTGGTATGAAGAATGTAATTTAAAAGCAGGAGTTAAGTGGTGAGAATTTTAATATTTCTTTTAATTGCTACTGCTATTGGGATTTTTTATGTATGGAGTTTTTATGATATAAAACTTGTTTATGATAGTTTTGAAAATGCTTTTTTTAAGTTTGCTATAATTTTGGTGGCTTTTTTTACTTTTATTGTAATTTTTAGATATATCTCGTTTATATTCTTTTCTATTACAAAAACAGCACAAAAAACAGCAAGTTTTAATCTTGTAAATAAAAATTTTAGACCAAAAGTTTCAATTATTGTACCAGCATATAATGAAGATGTAACTATCGCTACTTCCATCAAATCACTTGTAACACAAACTTATAATAATCTTGAAATTATTATTATGGATGATGGAAGTAAAGATAATACTTATAAAATAGCAAAAAAATTTGAAGGTAATTTCAATGGAAAAACTATAAAAGTTTTAACTAAAAAAAATGGGGGGAAAAGTAGGGCTTTAAATTTTGCTATTGAAAGAAGTAGTGGGGAGTTTATAATGTGTGTTGATGCTGATAGTAAGCTTGAAATTGATGCGGTGGCTTTGATGGTAAGATATTTTAAAGACCCAGAAATAGCAGCAGTTGCAGGGAGTGTATTTGTTAGTAATAGAGTAAATACTCTTACAAAACTTCAAGCCTTAGAATATATAGAAGGGCTAAATATGGTAAGAAATGGTCAAGCTTTTTTAAAACTTGTAAATATTATACCAGGTCCTATTGGAATGTTTAGAAAAACTGATATTATGGAAGTGGGTGGATATGCTCACGATACATTTGCAGAAGATGCAGATTTAACTCTCAAACTTATAGAAAAAAATAGAAAAATAGATTTTGAACCAGAAGCAGTAGCTTATACAGAAGCACCAGATGAACTTTTAGACCTTTTAAAACAAAGATATAGATGGACAAGAGGGATTTTACAAGCGATTAGAAAACATAGTCATAATTTGTTTAGTTTTAAAAATTTTAATTTTACTTTTGTTTTGTGGTATATGCTTTTTGAAGCAATATTTTGGCCGTTTATGGATTTATTTGCTTCAATGTTGCTTATTTATATCTCTTTTTCACAAGGAGTAAATACTTTGCTTATTTATTGGTGGCTTTTATTTTCAATAGTTGATGTCTCCGGAGCATTATATTGTATTTTGATTACAAATGAAACTAAAAGTTTATCTTTTTATGCGATTTTGTATAGGCTTTATTTTATTGGAATTGTAAATATTGCTAAAATTTTCGCTACTATTGAAGAATGGTTTCAAATTGAGATGAGTTGGGGTAAATTAGAAAGAAAAGGAATATAAGATGAATTTTATAGCATTTTTAAGTTTTTCAGTGTTGGTTATTATTATTTTAACATTAGTATTTGGGATAGTTGCATATTTTCTCTATAAAATGAGAGAAAGACAAAGAAGAAAAGGGAGTGATATTATTACTTATGAGGAATTAAAAGAGGAAGATGGAAGAAAATATTTGTTTTTTGATGAGGTTCATTTAAGATGAAAAAATTAGTTATTTTATTTTTTGGATTTCTATATCTTTTTGCGAATAGTTATATTTTAAATTCAGAAGTAAATATTAAAAGATATAAAAATTTAGGACTTGATATTTGGACATATCAAGAACATTTACAACTTCTAAAAAAATTGATAAACAAAAAAGGGTATCAAGCAAAAATAATTTCTCCAAAAGAATTGAATATTTTAAAAAATAATGATATTTTATTTGTAATAGATGCTTTTAGTCTTTCAAAATCTACACAAAATAAAATTATCAATTTTGTAGCAAATGGGGGAAGATTGGTTTTTAATTTTAAAACAGCTTTTTTAGATGAGAATGGAAATTTAACTCAAAAAAATTTTTTAGAGAAAATCACAAAATTAAAAACTATTGGTTATGGATATAAACCAAAAACTTATAATCTATTTTTAGTTCAAAATTTATTA
>Ga0256837_1002904_pt1 | contig 10178 bp, 10 predicted proteins | sample 4562384metaG_FD_185976 | JGI IMG/M metagenome (GOLD analysis project Ga0256837, IMG submission 185976) | Hydrothermal vent microbial communities from Guaymas Basin, Mexico - 4561-384 | ecosystem: Environmental > Aquatic > Marine > Hydrothermal vents | place: Mexico: Guaymas Basin | collected... | reverse complement strand
ACAACACTGGAAAAATCCCAATCAGATATATCTCCATCGAATTTCGAATCTTCAAACATATAAGACATAAATTTAACATTAGAAACATTCCATTTAGAAATATCTCCTTTAAATTTAGAATTCTTAAACATACTGGTCATGTTTTCCACATTAGACACATTCCATTTAGAAATATCTCCATTAAATTCCGCATCTTCAAACATACTCCACATATCTTCTACATTAGAAACATTCCATTTGGAAATATCTCCGTTAAATTTTGAATTACAGAACATAAATTCCATATCAATAACATTAGATACATCCCATTTGGAAATATCTCCATTAAATTCTGAATCTTCAAACATATAAGACATATCAGTAACATTAGATACATTCCATTTGGAAATATCACCGTTGAATTTCGAACCATTAAACATATACGGCATATTTTTCACATTAGATACATCCCATTTAGATATATCTCCGTTAAAATCAGAATTAGCAAACAATTCACTCATATCCTTTATCAAAGATGTATCTATCATATTCAAATCGGCATTATTTCCTTGTTTTTTTATTTCCTTTTGAATTATTTCTTTTAGCTCTTTTTTTGTTTTTGGTTTATATTTGTATTTCATATACATCTCCTTATATATCTAACATATCGTTAATCATTTCCCCATATAATGCAGGGTATATATTATATAGGCACTCTATTTCTATTAATTTAGATGCCAAATGCATTATTTTTTCATAAGAGATATTTGCTTTTTTAAATGCATAGCAAATATCTTTATGATTATAATTATTTAGTATGAATTTTATTATATCATTTTCTTTTTTATAATTTTCCACAATTTTGTTTAAATCACATTCATCATTCTTTGATAACTTTAACACAACCGTTAATTTAACTTCATTAGGAATTTTAGAATTAAACAATGACTGCGATGCTTTTTTTACATTAGATAAATCCCAATTCGATATATCACCACTAAACTTTGAATTTTGAAACATACAACATATATTTGTGACATTTGAAGTATTCCATTGAGAAATATCGCCATTAAACCATGAATCAGTAAACATACAACACATCTTTTTTACATTAGAGACATCCCATTGAGATATATCTCCGTTAAATCTTGAATTTTCAAACATACAACACATATCAACAACATTTGATACATCCCACTGTGATATATCACCTTTAAACCAAGAATCCGCAAATAAAAAACTCATATCCGTTATTAAAGATGTATCAATCATATTCAAATCAGCATTTTTCCCTTGATTTTCGATTTCCCTTTCAATTATTTCTTTTAATTCACCTTTCGTTTGTGGCTTATATTTATATTTCATACATGGCTCCTTATATATCTAACATATCGTTAATCATTTCCCCGTATAATGCAGGATATAATTCGTATAAACACTCTATTTCTAACATTTTCTTTGTCAAATGCATTATTTTTTCATAAGGAATATCTGCTTTCTTAAATGAGTAACAAATATCTTTATGATTATAGTTATTTAATATGAATTTAATTATATCATCTCCTTCTTTATATCCTTCGACTATCTCATCCATATTGCATTCTTCATTTTTTGATAATTTTAACATAACTGTTGCTTTTACATCATCAGGAATTTTTGTTCCTTGTAACATTTCAAAAGCGTTTTTAACATTAGAAACATCCCAATTAGATATATCTCCGCTAAATTCCGAATCTTTAAACATGTAAGACATATTAACAACATTAGATACATTCCAATTAGATATGTCTCCATTAAATCTTGAATTTCGAAACATAGCCCACATATTGGTGACATTGGATACATTCCATTGGGATATATCGCCATTAAAATCTGTATCAACAAACATGGCACCCATATTTCTGACATTAGATACATTCCATTTTGATATATCACCATTAAATTTCGAACCATTAAACATAAAAAACATATTTGTAACATTAGATACATTCCAGTTTGATATATCTCCATTGAATTTTGATCCTTCAAACATCGCCGACATATTTTTTACATTAGAAACATCCCATTTAGAAATATCTCCATAAAAATATGAATTTCGAAACAAAAAACTCATGTCTGTAATCAGTGAAGTATCAATCATATTTAAATCTGCATTGTTTCCCTGTTTTTCAATTTCTTTTTCAATTATTTCTATCAATTCATTCTTTGTTTTCGGTTGATAATCATATTTCATATATATCTCCTTATATATCTAACATATCATTTATCATTTCTCCATATAATGCAGGATATATATTATACAAACAATCTATTTCTATCAATTTAAATGCTAAATGCATTATTTTTTTATAAGGAATTTTTACTTTTTCAAATGCATAACAGATATCTTCTTTATTAAAATTATCTAATATAAATTTGACTATATCTTTACTTTCATCATATCCTTCAATTATTTCATCCATGCTACATTCATTGTTTTTTAACAATTTCAACACTATTATGGCTTTTACTTTGTCAGGAATTCTTGATGCAAACATCATTTTATCAGCATCCACGACATTAGATACATCCCAATCAGATATATCACCACTAAATTCAGAATTTTCAAACATGTGAGACATATCTTCTACATTAGAAACATCCCAATTGGATATATCTCCATTGAATTTTGATTCTTCAAACATATGTGCCATCTTTTTTACATTCGAAACATCCCACTGAGATATATCTCCATTAAATTTCGAACCCCCAAACATATTCCACATACTCTCAACATTAGATACATTCCATTGGGATATATCTCCATTAAATTCCGAATAAGTAAACATTTCGCTCATATTTTTTACATTAGATACATCCCAATTTGATATATCTCCATTAAATTTCGCACCACCAAACATACTCCACATATCTTTTACATTAGACACATTCCATTTAGAAATATCTCCATTAAATTCTGAATTTTCAAACATTTCACTCATATCTTCAACATTAGATACATCCCACTTTGATATGTCTCCATTAAAATTTGAACCTTTAAACATGCTGTTCATATTTTTAACATTAGATACATCCCATTGAGATATATCTCCATTAAAATCTACTTCCCAAAACACTTCACTCATATCAGTAATCAAAGAAGTATCTATCATATTCAAATCAGCATCTTTCCCTTGAATTTCAATTTCTTTTTCAATTATTTCTATCAATTCATCTTTTGTTTTTGGTTGATATTTGTATTTCATAATTACCTCCTTATATATCTAACATATCATTTATCATTTCTCCATATAATGCAGGGTATATATCATATAAACAATCTATTTCTAACATTTCTTTTATTAAATGCATTACTTTCCTATATGGGATATTTGCTTTTTTAAATGCATAGCAAATATCTTCTTGATTATAATTATTTAGTATGAATTTTATTATATCATTTTCTTTTTTATATCCTTTGACTATCTCGTCCATATTACATTCTTCATTTTTTGATAATTTTAACATTATTGTTGCTTTTACTCTACCAGGTATTTTAGATTTATATAACATTTTTTCCGCTTCTGTTACATTGGACAAATCCCACATTGAGATATCTTTATTAAATTTAGAATTAGAAAACATAGAATGCATACTTTTTACATTAGATACATTCCATTTTGATATATCTCCATTAAATTTACTTTCGTCAAACATTCCATTCATATCTTCTACATTAGATACATCCCATTGAGATATATCTCCATTGAATTGTGATCCAAAAAACATGCAACACATATTTGTTACATTAGATACATTCCATTTTGATATATCTCCATCAAAATCGGAATATGTAAACATAGATTCCATATTCACCACATTAGATACATTCCATTTGGAAATATCACCATTAAATGTTGAATCATAAAACATTTTTCCCATATTTTTTACATTAGAAACATCCCATTGAGATATATCGCCGTTGAAATCCAAATCCATAAACAAAGCATACATATCAGTTATTCTTGATGTATCTATTATATTTAAATCGGCATTAGTTCCTTGAATTTCAATTTCTTTTCTAATTATTTCTTTTAATTCATCTTTTGTCTTTGGTTTATATTTGTATTTCATTTGTTCTCCTTATATATCTATCATATCATTAATCATTTCTCCATATAATGCAGGATATATCTTATACAAACAATCTATTTCTAACATTTCTTTTATTAAATACATTACCTTCTTATATGGAATATCTGCTTCCCCAAATGAATAACAAATGTCTTTATGATTAAAATTATTTAATATAAATCTGAATATATCATCTCCTTTTTTATATCCTTCAACTATCTCATTCATATTACATTCTTCATTTTTTGATAATTTTAACATTATTGTTGCTTTTGCTTTATCAGGTGCATTGGATTTATACAACATTTTATTAGCATTTCTAACATTAGAAACATCCCAATTTGATATATCACCACTAAATTCTGAATAAGCAAACATATTTTCCATGTCTATTACATTAGAAACATCCCATTGAGATATATCCCCATCAAATTTTGAACGAGCGAACATATATGTCATTTTTTCTGCATTAGAAACATCCCATTTCGATATATTCCCATTAAAATTTGATTCATAAAACATAAAAGACATATATGTTACATTAGATACATTCCATTTAGATATATCGCCATTAAATTGAGAATTAGAGAACATACTCAACATATTCATCACATTAGAGACATTCCATTTTGATATATCTCCATTAAATTTTGAATTACAAAACATAAATTCCATATCAATAACATTAGATACATCCCATTTGGAAATATCTCCATTAAATTCTGAATCTTCAAATAAATTACTCATGTCGGTAATCAAAGATGTGTCAATCATATTCAAATCAGCATTATTTCCTTGTTTTTCAATTTCTTTCTCAATTATTTCTTTGAGTTCATTCTTTGTTTTCGGCTTATATTTATATCTCACAAATATCTCCTTATATATCCAACATATCGTCAATCATTACCCCATATAATGCAGGATATAATTCGTATAAACACTTTATTTCCAACAATTTTTTTGCCAAATGCATTACTTTTCCATATGGAATATTTGCTTTCTTAAAAGCATGACATATAATATTCTCATCATATTCATCCAAAACAAATTCAATTGCATTATTTCTTTTATTGAACCTGTCAATTATCCCAAACAAATCACATTCATCATTTACAGATAATTTTAATATTATTGTCGCTTCAACTTCATCAGGAATATTTGAATTATACATCATATATTTAGCTTCATTTACATTAGATACATCCCAATTTGATATATCCCCATCAAAAATCGATTGTTCAAACATATGAGACATATCAGTAACATTAGATACATTCCATTTTGATATATCTCCATTAAACTCTGACAACTCAAACATCGAAGTCATATTTTTTACATTTGAAACAACCCAATTAGAAATATCACCGTTAAAACTTGAATTTTCAAACATGAAAGCCATATTTTCTACATTAGAAGTATTCCATCGTGATATGTCTCCATTAAACACCGATTCATAAAACATACTATTCATATCTTTTACATTAGACACATTCCATTTAGAAATATCTCCATTAAACTTGCTTTTACCAAACATTCCATCCATATTTTCCACATTAGACACATTCCATTTGGAAATATCTCCATTGAATTCAGAACCGTTGAACATATACAACATATTTTTTACATTAGATACATTCCATTTGGAGATATCTCCATTAAAATTTGATTTATGAAACATAAAAGACATATCTTTTACATTAGACACATCCCAATTTGATATATCTCCATTAAAACCCGATACCTCAAACAATTCACTCATATCTGTAATCAAAGATGTATCAATCATATTCAAATCAGCATTGTTTCCTTGAATTTCGATTTCTTTTTTAATAATTTTTTTCAATTCCTCTTTCGTTTTTGGTTGATATTTGTATTTCATAATTACATCCTTATATATCTAACATATCATCAATCAATACCCCATATAATGCGGAATATATATCAAATAGGCACTCTATTTCTATTAATCTAGATGCCAAATGCATTACTTTCGTATATGGGACATTTGCTTTCTTAAAAGCATAGCATATATCTTCTCGAGTATAATTATCTAAAACAAATTCATACACATCATTTTTTATTTCATCATAATTTTCAACTATTTCATCCATACTACATTCATTGTTCTTTGATAATTTTAACATTATTGTTGCTCTAACTTTGTCAGGAATGTCTGACCCAATCATCATTCCATTAGCATCCACAACATTGGAAACATCCCATTTGGAAATATCTCCATCAAAATATGAATTTCTAAATATATATTTCATATTTTCTACATTAGAAACATTCCATTTAGAGATGTCTCCATTAAAATTAGAATCAGAAAACATAATCAGCATATCTGTTACATTAGAAACATCCCATTTGGAAATATCTCCTTTAAAATCAGAGTGAGAAAACATACCAACCATAGTTTTTACATTAGAAACATCCCATTTGGAAATATCTCCATTAAATATTGAACTAGAAAACATATTATTCATATTTTTTACATTAGAAACATCCCATTGAGATATATCTCCATTAAATATTGAATTAGCAAACATACTTTCCATATTTTCTACATTAGAAACATCCCATTTTGATATATCTCCATTAAATTCTGAATCTTCAAACAGTTCACTCATATCAGTAATCAAAGATGTATCTATCATATTCAAATCAGCATTGTATCCTTGTTTTTTAATTTCTTTTTCAATAATTTTTTTCAATTCCTCTTTTGTTTTTGGTTGATATTTGTATTTCATAATTACCTCCTTATATATCTAACATATCGTTAATCATTTCCCCATATAATACAGGGTATATATCATATAGACACTCTATTTCTATCAATTTAGATGTCAAATGCATTACCTCATTGTATGGGATATTTGCCTTTTTAAATGCATAACATATATCTTTATAATTAAAATTATCTAAAACAAATTTAACTATATCTCTTTCTTTAAATCCATCGATTATTTCTCTTAATTCACATTCGTCATTCATTGACAGTTTTAACATTATCGTGGCTTTGACTTTATCGGGAATTTTTGACTCATACATCATTACTCTAGCATGTTCAACACTGGACAAATCCCAATCAGATATATCACCACTAAATTCAGAATTTTGAAACATACAACACATATTTGTTACATTAGAGACATCCCATTTAGAGATGTCACCATTAAATTTTGATCTTTCAAACATACAACACATATATTCTACATTCGATACATCCCAATTCGATATGTCCCCATTAAATTCTGATTTCTTAAACATAGCCCACATAGTTGTAACATTTGATACATTCCATTTGGAAATATCTCCATTGAATTTAGAATAAGAAAACATTTTTGACATATCTTCTACATTAGATACATCCCAATTTGATATATCTCCATTAAATTCCGAACGTTCAAACATACTACTCATGTCCTTAACATTAGAAACATCCCATTGCGATATATCTCCATTAAATGATAATCCATAAAATAAATCATTCATATCCGTTATCAAAGATGTATCAATCATATTCAAATCAACATTCTTTCCTTGAATTGATATTTCCTTTTGAATTATTTCTTTCAGCTCTTTTTTTGTCTTTGGTTGATATTTATATTTCTTCAATCCAAACCCCTTTTATTAATAAGTTTATATTTTTTTATTATTTATCATATTTTTTAAGAAAAAAAATATAATATTAATTATAATGTTTTATTTAATTATAAAAAAAATATTAAAATAAATGTATAATAAATAACAAAAAACCGCATATAATGGATTAAAAATGAGCAAATTAATATTAGGAGCAATAAACAAATCAATTGCTAATCCAAAATATCATTTGAAGAATTTTAACAAATTAATTGACATTTTAAACAAGAAGAATTATTCGAAATTAGACAGATATTATTTAAAAGAACTTTATTCAATACCGACACATATTTTAAAAGAAAAATTGTTTAAATACTTAGATAAAGATGAAAAATTAAATTTCATTAGCAAAGCAGAAGAATTTGGAAAACTATCAAAATTTGATAGTTTTTTTAATTAAGTTCAACTTTCTTTTTTCTCAATATTAAAATTGTGAATTAGTTTGTCATAAACCGTTTCACTAATACCATAATGATTGATAAATGTATCTTTTGAATTAACAATAAGCTCGTCTCTAATTTTATTCATTTGTTCATCAGACATTTTTTCAATGTTTTCTAATTCTTCTTTTGTTACTTTAACAACTTTCATTATCACTCCTTTTTTTTCAATTATAACATGTATTAACACTATTGTCAACAATTTAATGGTGTAATTATAAGTATGTTATTATATAGTAACATTTTTTGATTTTTGAAGTGGTAATATGTGAAAAGATTAATTAGTGGCGGAGAGGGTGGGATTCGAACCCACGGTACCTTACGGTACAACGGCTTTCAAGGCCGCCGGTTTCAACCACTCACCCACCTCTCCATGTATTGAAGAATTTTATATTAATGGAGCCGGCGAAGGGACTCGAACCCCCGACCTGCTGATTACAAATCAGCTGCTCTAGCCAGCTGAGCTACGCCGGCGTTTTAATGGTAGCCCCAAGTGGACTTGAACCACCGACCTCACCCTTATCAGGGGTGCGCTCTAACCAGCTGAGCTATGGGGCTAAAAACATTTTAATTATTATTTTAATAAGCTACCAAATTGCTTAACTATGCATCATAGTGGCTGGGAGGGCAGGACTCGAACCTGCGACATCCGGAGTCAAAGTCCGGTGTTCTACCAACTGAACTACCTCCCAATAATGTGTTTTGATAAAAATTTAATCATATAACTCTGTCTTTCTAAAAAAACAAAATTTCTACTAATTCTTCATAATCACATATAATGGCGGAGAGAGCAGGATTCGAACCTGCGGGAGCTTTCGCTCCGACTGGTTAGCAACCAGCTGGTTTAGACCACTCACCCATCTCTCCAATGGCGGTGCGGACGAGATTCGAACTCGCAACCTCCTGTGTGACAGACAGGCGTTCTAACCGTTGGAACTACCGCACCATATATTTCAATGGTGTCCGGGGCGGGACTCGAACCCGCAAGGGAATTTACTCCCGACGGATTTTAAGTCCGTTGCGTTTACCATTTTCGCCACCCAGACATTTTTATTTTCTTAATGGTCGGGGCAGAGGGACTCGAACCCCCAACTTCCTGGTCCCAAACCAGGTGCTCTAACCAACTTGAGCTACACCCCGATATACCCGATTTAAATGGTATCCCCAACGGGATTTGAACCCGTGTCTTCGCCGTGAAAGGGCGATATCCTAAACCACTAGACGATGGGGACATATATTTTTCTTGATGGTGGAGGCGGGTGGACTCGAACCACCAGTCCCGAGCGGGAACGGATTTACAGTCCGTGCGGCTACCAATTACCGGTTACGCCTCCGTATTTTTTCACATCCCTGCCATCTGCTTACTCTTTATAAGGAATAAGCAGGTGGTGGAGATGTCGGGAATCGAACCCGAGTCCAATAATACATACGCCCAAGTTTCTACATGTTTAGTCCATTGATTGATATTCTTACGACATGGTTCAATGGACAAAACCATTCGTCACAAGAAAGTGGTTTTTAATTTCGAAATATAAGCCAACCACTAATGCTTATATTTCTATCCGTTGATTTATTTTAAGAGGAGCAACGGAAACTCCTCCATCAGCGTTTGACCTTATGCTGCTACTTTTTCAGTAGCAAAAGGATTTATTGCGATAACTTCTGTTTCTGCGTTTGTTTTTAATGAGCAGTTTTACAGCTTACTCGGGCTGACATGCAACTTGGGAATATGTATCATTGTCGAACTCCTAATCATCCCCATCAAATTCTTTTAGAAAAAAGAATTTTGTGAGAATGATTGATGGGTAAGTAATATTTAATACGCCGATTGTATACCATCTTAAGTAACTTACCCTATGTGACAATTTTTCGTTGTTTGATTTTTTTATTCAGCTGAAGTAAGCTGAACTCAATCAATGAACTATTAACTGAATTCAGCCGACTTTTAATGGCTCCGGCGAGAGGACTCGAACCTCTGACCCGACGGTTAACAGCCGTCTG
>Ga0256837_1002903_pt1 | contig 10179 bp, 7 predicted proteins | sample 4562384metaG_FD_185976 | JGI IMG/M metagenome (GOLD analysis project Ga0256837, IMG submission 185976) | Hydrothermal vent microbial communities from Guaymas Basin, Mexico - 4561-384 | ecosystem: Environmental > Aquatic > Marine > Hydrothermal vents | place: Mexico: Guaymas Basin | collected... | reverse complement strand
GATACTTTTACCTGCTTTAATATCACGAGCAAATTGCTCTACATCTATTTCTATATTCATTTCTGTGTCCTTGAGTATTTGTTATTTTACCCGATTGACACAGATTTTTGAACGGTCCCCATGTGAAGTCAAATACTCTACTATCTCATCTTCAAAAACTATCTCTTTGTGTTTACTCATTTTAACTCATCTCCTTTACTTTGACCTGTTGATCATATTTTCCAAATTCTGAATCAGAATCTTTAATATTCAAAATACCATTTCCATCTAAATCAATATATCCACTTATCTGCATAACTCCAGACCAATCTTGATCTTTACCCATTGGAGCTATAACTTGCTTTTCCCCTATTAAAGTCCAACATATTGTTAAATTATTATCTGTAAGAAATTTCATTAACTTATCTTTAGATACCATTAGATATGGATTTGATTCATGATATATGCTTGGATCAAAACATACAATCTCTCCCTCTTCATCAATAAAAGACCCCTCTTGTCTTGCATATCTCATTTTGATACCTTTAAAAAGTATTTTGGATGGCTTTTTCATACGCAATGAGTCCTCTTTTGAATAATCAAATTCAGACTCCCAATAATATTGAGAAGAAGTTAAACCAATTTTATGTGGATATTTTCCTTTAGATGAATAGCTATCTATCTCTGACCATTCACTATAACCATAGTATGGATTTTGAAAAAAATCATACGTAGAAGACCAATAAAACTCTCTGTTAAACATTTGATAATGTTCTTTAGCATCTGGCATCCAATTATTCCAAAAACTTTGTTTTTTTGCCCAGGCTTTAAAGTCTTTTATATTTTCATTTGGAATAAAATAAGCATGCAAAATATACCAAACTTGCTTATGAACTATATCAGACTTATCAATGCCTTTTTTAATTGGTTCTATCCAATTAGGATTGGAATCTAAAGATATCCATTCTTTACCATTTTCATCAGTAAAAAATATACAGTTTTCGGGACTTGGTAAATCACCTGTGAAATTTATCCACTCTTTGATTTCCATTTTCCACTGAATATTTGCTTTAGGACTCCACCAAAACCTACTATCAGTCTCAATATACCAATTTGATTTAGTCTCTTTTAGTAAAATTGTAGGGTCAATATCTCTAACATATGGTTCATATGCTCCTTGATACTCAATATATTTTTTCTCATCTCCCAGCCCACTACTTGGATCTCTCATTGTAAAATTATCAGTTATTCGAGCTAGTGTATCATACATCGCTATCCACTGATATTTCTTACCTATTCTCTCTATATTATGGCTATGTCTATCGTAGCTGTATCTATTTTTTTCTTGTATAGCTTTTTCTGCTTCATGAAAAAATTCTCCATCATAGCCATATTCTTCAAATATTTTTTTAGTGGCATAGTTACTTACAAGTTGTTCATCTTTTCTCTCAATAAAATTATCTATTTTATAACCGAAAACATACCTTCCAAAATCTCCGTATCCACCCAATCCTTTTCCATTTCCATACTCAGTCATCATAGATGATATTATGTTACTTTGATGATATCTTTTATCATCCCTATCGTGGTATCGTTCTATCTCTTTATTGGTAGGAAGCTCTTTAATTTTAGGAAAATAGCTTTTATAAGGTGGTTTTACCTTTTCATAATCAATATTGAGTTCAAGTCCAAAATATAAAATATAATCGATTGTATTTTTTGCATAATCTCTAAGTAAGATGTGAGGATATACTTCATTACAATCAAATATAGTTTTATAAATATATTCTCCAAATTCTTTTAGGTTATCATTTTTTTCAACTCTAACGACTACACCAAAAGCAACTGCGAATAATCTCTCATAAATATACGGTTCGTGAATGTCTTTAAACTCTTGTAAAAGTCTTATCACTACATCTATTCTTCCCTGTAAAATAGAAATAAGAGCCTTTGTCGCATAATCCCTTAGCTTTCTGTTTGAAGTAGTCAATAACCAAGATAAAGCAATAGAGACAAGAAAAGCTGATTCATCAGATATATACTTTCTATCTTCAGTTGACCAAGACCAATCAATCAATCTTTTTATAGGATTTATCCCATAATCTAAATATATCTCATTAAGTAATACAATAAACCAAACATCCCTATCTTTCATGGTGAGATCTTTAAGATAACTATGCATTAATTTTGCATTAAGTGGATGATTTGGATTAGATGCTACTAAAAAGAAAATTTCAAATATATTTTTTTTTATATATTCATTTTCTATATTCTTTAAAATTCTTTTAACTGTTACTTCTGAAATACTTTCTGCTTTTCTCCATAGCAAACTTTCAAAAAATGCTTCTATTAAAATGCTATCTTGCGGTATAACATCGATTAACTCAATATTATAAACTTCAGGGAGTTGAATGCTAATAGCTTCAACCACTCCTTTATTTCCCCAAATATTCTCTTCTTCAAATAGGTTTTTTAATGGATTAACTTCAAATGACTTTTTAGGATTATCTTTATCGACATATTTTTCGAGTAGATATTTAACCTTTAAATGATCTTCAAATCTTTCGTAAGCGACATAAACAACTTCATAAGACTCTTTTGTCTCATAATTATATTGCATATTTTGAGTTAAAAACCCTTCAGATACTAAATCATCCAACAAACCACTTTCTAGTCCATACTTTGATGCTATTGTCTCTACTCTTTCACAAGCTTTATCATAAGGTATAATTTGATGATCTAAAGTTTCAACAACTAAACTATCAATTACTTTATTAAGTAAATCCAATCTTTTTATTTGTGGATATTTTTTTATTAATTTATACTCGATCCCCTCAATAAAAAATTTGATTATATTTGAAATTCCCTCATATCCATCAGGAATCCTCGACAAACCTTTTTTGCTTAATCCTTCACAAAACAATTTTAAAAATAAAGGATTAGAAAATTCAGGATGTAACAATGGAATAGAGGGTTGTTCTATTCTGTAATAATCAAAAAATAGTTTTGTTGCATCATACTCAATATCTTCAAAGCCGTAATGAGTTACAAAAGCTATTGTATCATCACTTTTAAGAACTTCAGGAATAATTATCTCTTTATATGAACTTCTAATACTCAATACAATTCCAAGCCATTCATATTGTTTAATAGATTCTATAAAACTAGCTAAGAACTCATTCCAAAAACTTCTACCTGCACCTTCATTAATGGCATCTATAAAGATAACTACTCTTCTTTGTTGAGCTTCTGCTTTAGAGTTTAATGCCCCTAAAAATTCACTTTCTAAGCATTTTAGTCTTAAAATATCATCTAAAATTTGACTCCATGGAGACTTGTCTTGTCTAAAATGTTGTCCGAGTAAAAATATAAAACTATAGCCATCTTCTAATCTTTGATTTACAATATCAGCAAGCAAATGTGATTTGCCTATACCTGCTTCACCATCAAATATCATATATGGATTATTTACTAGTTTATATAATGATTTATCAAATAATATATTATTAAAATCTCTTAATGATGATATTGACTCTCTTATTTCTCTAATTTGACTATCATGTTGCGTTGAAGTTCTGTATCCATGAGAAGTTTTGATTTTTTTTTCTTTTATTTCTTGTGCATTTAATTTGTCTAAATAATCCCATATTGTTTCAGACAAGTCTTTAATAAGATTTAATACCACTTTTAAAGATTCAAAGTCTATTTGATTATTTCCCAAAAAATCTATAGAAAAATATAATTTTTCAAACTTATCAATCTTAAATTGAAGTTGTTTTATATCTTTAAATAATTTATTGTCTTTTGTATAGTTGTGTTGAAAAAACTTTCTATAATTCACCATCAATTCATGATACGAATCATCAATTATGTTTTTAAAATATTCATTTCTACTTAAAGCATTAAAATACTCAACTATTTCTAACTCTACATTTATTTCAGGAGTATATCTCGCACCTAAATCTTTTATAGCAAGTTCATTTTGATTCTTAAGCCATTCATTTGACAAATCGATTTCAGCAAAAAAGAATTTTCTTAATCCTGCATTTTCTTCTTTTGCCAATCTTTCAATTATCTCTGAATTTCCCCAATAAACTATATCAATGTCTTTACAATATTTATCTTTTGCAAACTGCTTCCACTTTTCTACCTTCTCATTCCATTTATCCATGAACCATTGTTGATTATCTTTTCTAGGATCTGCTCTGTCTAAAGGAATAGCAACATAATATTGAATTATTTTAGGATGTTTATCTAATGCAGTTTTAAAAGATTTTTCTATTTGATTCCATTGAGTTTCTTGAGGAGTTGATGGAAACCATTTGGCTTGAAAACCTATTTCATTGTTATTATCTAAAATAACATAACATTCAACTCCCCCATCAGGATTACCAACTTTTATATACTCTTTTTTTTGTTCAATAGGTTCTTTTTTTGCTAATTGGCAAACAAGCTCCTCAAAAGCATTGTTTTGGGAACTGTCTAAACTAATTATGTTATGCCAATTAAAATTATACATGTTACACTTCTTCTAAACTATAAGTTTCATCATACAAATCTCTTAAAGACTTACCATTGTACAACCAATGTCTAGCGGGTTGGACAGCATAATCTAACCCTAATATCTTTTTAGTAGCACGAGTTAATGACATCTCTTCATTATTGTATAAAATCTTTTTACTACTTATTACTTCCACTGTAATTGAACTGTCTTCAATATACTCTAAAATTGAACCAATCTCTATCCCCATCTCTTGATAATTCATTTGTGGTCTTTTCTTAGCTTTTTTTGCTGAATCTTTTTCAGCTTCTGTTACATCTCTGTTAAGACTTTCATTCACTTGAGGTGTAACTTCCTTATTGCCCAATAACTTTAAAATAGCTATAGCTTGTTCTGGTTCAATATTAAAAAATTCTCTTTTAGGATTTACTCGACTTGGGTCAAATGCAATATGTAGTGCCGTTTCAACTTTAGAACAATCCTCCACTTCTACTGCAAAAGCACACTCAAATGGAAGAGGTACTCCCGTCGAATATAACTGACTCATTCTAAGTGATACATCACTTTGTGTAGTTTTACCAATCTTAACAATATTTGGCATCGCAGGATTTGTTAATACATATACAATTTGTTTCTCCATATTTATTCCCCTCCCAACATAAATCCAACTCCAAAAGCAGCTGCTAATGGTAGTAGCCAAGCAGAAGTGCTTGAGTTTTGTACAGATTTAGCTTGATATTTTTGTATAAACTCTATCTGCGTTTGAATATCTGGTGCATACTCTATTTTTGCATCTTCTGAATTATTTTGCAGAGCATCTTTGACATTTACTTGTAGTAATAACAACTCTTTAAGCATTACAGAGCAGATAGAGACAAAAGCATCTATAACCTCTTGTTCTTCGCTAAAATTTTCAGCATAAAAACACCCTATATGTTCATATAATTTTATGAGATTATCTATCTCGGTACCAAGTAAACCAAAAGAGTATGCTATTTTGCTGTCTGCTTCTTGCTCATCTTTATAGTTTTGATTAAGTAGTGGAGTAACTTTATTTTGTAGAGTATCAAGAATTGAACGGTTATAACTATCTAATTTTTTAAACCAATCCTCAATATTTGATTGCATATCAAAAACTACTCTTTTTTTCTCTATGTTTTTTGATAGGCTCTCTTTTATACGAAGTTGGTTTTGGTTGATAGTGTTGTATGTTTTTTGCATACTTCTACTTTACAGCATCTTTTAATGCTTTAAACTGTTTCAGTAACTCTGCAAATGGTGTACCATCTCCATGTTTTCCATCCAGTGTCTCACTAGCATTATGTGCAATCGTATCAATCGAACTATCTAATAATTTTAACAGTAATTTTTGATCTTCTTTATCTAACTGTTCAATTTGTGTTTTATAGCTATCATAAGATTTAGCTAAAGCCTCTTTATGAGCATATTCTTGTTGTAATCTTTGCATCTCACTTCTTCGTTTACTTGCGAATATTGCAAGCCAAATTAATGGTCCATACAGAGGAATTTTATATAACAAATTATTTAAAGTTTTATCTATTGAAGCTGTATCTGCAAATGAAAAAACAAAACCACCATTTTCCATTAATTCAAAATGCACAAAAGATATAAATGTTGCAAAAAACATTAACAATACAGAACCTACAAATATCCAATTCCAGTGTTTAATAGGTTTATCAAAAGAATCTTTCATCTCTTTATATGCGCTTGCAAGTCCAGCACTTGTTGCACCTGGTAATAAAGATTCAATCTTATTGAAAAGTGTAGAATATTTGTCATTTTGCGTTTGCTCTACTAACTTTAGTTGTTCTAACCTTTCATCTAATTGTTGTTTTAATCCTTCTTTTACTTTAGTAGTGCCATCTTCATTTTTAACTTCTTGACCAAAGATTTTTTCATAGAATACGTCTAAATCATCCATTAAATTTTTTAAATGTTTTAGTTTTTTGTTTGCATCAGTAATATTTACTTCATAGTTTTCTTTTATTTTTTTAAGCGCTGTTTTGATAGATTCTATATCTTCTTCTTCATCATCTTCAAAAACTTCTGTATAAAACTGCATCAATTTCTGGTATTTATCTTCAATATCCTGCTCAAGATTTTGAAGTTTTTGCTGTAATGATATCTGTTCATTAGAACCCTCAAATAGTTCCTCTTCAAAATCTAATATTTTAATTTTACTCTCTTCTACACTTTCAAAGTCACTTTGAGCATCTGCTTTGTAAATATCAGTTTTTTTTCTAGCTTCGACAATATTTGAGAGCTCTTTAGATGCAGTTTGGTTAAAATGTTCAAGACTTTTTTCCATCTCATTATTATATGCTCGCACAGCAGCCAATAAAGTTTTTTTCACATTACTTTCATGAATCATATAAGGTCTTATATAACTTAAAAAATTATCTGCATGACTATTAGCTTGCTGAAGATGTGAAATATTTTTACTTGTACGATATGAAGAAATTTGAGCATTGCAATTCCTAGCTTGATCATTAAAGGAGTTTAAAATATTTTGAGGAAATAATTCAGGATCAATATTTTGTAATGCATTATCTATAAAACTAATAACCTTTTTTAATCTTGCTAATTCTTCAACATATGTAGGTGTAGTACTGTCTACTTCAATACTTTTTAAATCGTTTTTTAAACTTTCCCATGTTGCCCTAAATGCATGATTTTCAAATCCTTGAACCCATCTTGACATTGTATCTCTCCTATCTCTTCGTTCGTCTTTTAACAGCTACTATAAAATGGTAAATAAAGACTGTGTAGAACAATAAAAATATTAAACTAACAAACTCCACACCTTCCTTTAAAAACTTTTGGTAAGGGATGATATTTTTAGTAAAATGATTCATACTATTAATTATACTCTGAATTTGTTGATAATTGTTTGGAAGGAACTCCTTTATCGTAAAAGTTTCTGCAAAATCCAGTGTTAGTGTATATGCTATTGTAAGTATGCATAGCCATACAAATGGCAATAAATAACTCTGCCCATAATCTGAAAATATTCTATTTAAAAATAAAATGATTTTTTTCTCAGGATCATTCCAAAATGTAGTCTCTTTCCTTTGTTTATCCATTTCCATCGCAAAATATCTGTTTGCTTCTGTTGTATTGCCAACCTTATCAAATGAGTGTTTTATAATCCTAAAGGTCTCTACATCAGTATTGTCACTGTTGATATCTGCATATAAAAAGTTTGGATACTCTTTAAAGTTTGCTCTACTGAGCTGCAAACCTCCATTAAAAATGGCACTTCTAAAATTAACAAAGTCTCTAAAAGTTACATACTCAAACTTAACACTTGCAGCCTCTTCACGATTAAAAGAACCAAACTTTGAAAACTCAAAACTGGTAAAGGCATCACAAGTAGTTTTGTACATAAAAAACTCAGCAAAAGTACAATTCAGTAGTTCAAATATCGACTCAAAAGAGCTATACATAATCCTCATCTCTTGTACAATCGCTTTTTCCATCTCAAATTTACTCTTAAATACACACTGATTAATATCAAAATATTCTATCTCAATATATTTAAGAGTAAACTCTGCTTCGTGTGTACATTTTTGAAAGGAAAATGTTTCTATATTTCCCTTGAAATGAGTACTGTTTTGGAACAAAGGCTTTTGAAAAACACTGTTTGCAAACTCAAGCTCTGAAAAAGAACAATCCAAAAATTGAGAATGATTTAAATAAATATTCTCCTCACTACTTGCATAACTTACTCTTTCTTGAAAATCACACCCTTGATAGACTACATTATCTACATTTTCAAGCATTGCATAATTTTGCAAGTTCCAACAGTCATAAAACTCACAATCTTGAAAATAAACTTTTACCTCTGGTAACTCCATCCATGCTACATAAAATTTACAATAGTTAAAATGGATTTTTCCTAATTTTTGCAATATCGGAATATAGTTAAAACTGTCTCTCTCATAATACACAGGAAAAGCAATATGATTAAATACTACTGTTACATCTTTTATTTTTGCTTCTAAAAATTCATCAATAGGTGGTTCATCGATTAAATAAGCAGACACATTTTCTCTGTTAAATTTTTCATCTTCTTCTCTCTGAGAAAAAAATGTATCTAAGATATAATTTATAAGCTCTTTTTTAAATAGATCTAAATCTTCCCATGCCATATGATAGTCATGTTGGGCATCCTCTTTAGAACAATGCAATATGCACTCATCGTGATGTTTATGTGCTACTAATGAGCATTTATCATAGCCTTTTAAATTGCATACTTTACTCATTAAACTCTCTTACATCAATTTTTCCAGTAACTACAGCACTAATCAATGCTGTTCGTCTCTCTTTGAGGAGTTCTATCGCTTTGGTGGCTTTTTCTGTAAGTTTAGCAAACTGTTTTAATCTATCATCAATATACTTAGCAATTTGTTCTTGTTCTTCTTGAGGGGGAAAAGGAGCTTGAAACTCTTTGAATGCATCACTAGGTAAACGCCATCTTCCAAACTGTGAGGAACCTTGCCCTAATGGATAGAATATTTTGTTGATATATCCCATTTGAAGTAAAAATAAATAGTAATCAGCATCTGCATTTTTTTCAATAATTGAAAACACACGATAATCAGGGCTTGTTACTCCGTCATATTTTGACAAATCTACAAAGCCCGTTAATAAGTCCATATGATTCATTGCAAAATCACCCTTATATACATGCTGATATTTTGTATAATCTGATGAAAGTTGACCTTTACCGCTTTTAATATCTTTTACTTTTATGCCTTCTTGAGTGATTGATAAAATATCATAGCCCAATTTTCCAGAAATTCGTTTTTTGATTTCAAAAAGGTACTTAAATTTTTTTACTTTCCAATGCTCAGGAATCTCCCCTAACCACTCAATCCCACTATCTTTCATCTTCACATCAGGATTCAGCCCTTTGGTGACTGTGTGAGAGATAAGGGCTTGGCGTTTTTCTTTGAGGAGTTCTATGAGCTGTTCTTGTTTTTGGATGAGAGTGTCTATTTTTGCTGTGGCTTTGTCGAGGTAGTTGGCTATGATTTGTTGTTCTTCAATACATGGGAAAGTAACTATCGCTTGGTATAAATCATCATTAGACATATTCGCTTGAACTGTACCCAATCCACTGGATTTGAAGTATTCTCTTAACTCATAAGAGAGCAAAGTGTATTTCACATAATTAGCATTTACACTTTGGCTAAATTGTAACTTTCCAACTCTTTGATTAAGTAAATATATTTTATCTTCTCTTAAATTCTTTAATGTTGCAGGAACTGCTAGAAATTCTAAAGAGGGGCTCATGTCTGTCATTGCTATAATTACATCATTATTTTTTAAGATATAATTTTTATATTGCTTGATATATCTTTCCGGTAAGTATTTAAGATTATGTGTTAGGTCTATTCTACCACCTTTCTTTATATTTCCCATACGAATATTAATCACTCTTGATTCGTCAATATAATCAGAACTCTTAAATGCATATCCTTGAAAAATATTCAATATATACTTATATCGAATTGTTTTCCAATGCTCAGGTATCTCCCCAAGCCACTCAACCCCACTCTCTTTATATTTTGGATATAGTTTATATTTATACATCTTTATACCCCATCATGGAAGTATCTATCTTATACTTGCTTATAAGCTCCGATAACTTCTGTGACCAACTATTTGTTGGA
>Ga0256837_1002902_pt1 | contig 10181 bp, 10 predicted proteins | sample 4562384metaG_FD_185976 | JGI IMG/M metagenome (GOLD analysis project Ga0256837, IMG submission 185976) | Hydrothermal vent microbial communities from Guaymas Basin, Mexico - 4561-384 | ecosystem: Environmental > Aquatic > Marine > Hydrothermal vents | place: Mexico: Guaymas Basin | collected... | reverse complement strand
CACGACTTGTTCCAAAAAGTCCCATCAATTCCCCTTATATGTTTTATAATTTTTAGTAGTATATCATAAATAGATTTTAATAACTTATGTTATGATAGCGAGACTATAAATAAGGTACTACATATGGAACAATTTTTACAAGAAGCGAAGTCTGCTGCTAGAGTTTTAAATACTCTAAGTGGAAGTGAAAAAACAAAAATTTTAAAAGAGATGGCAACTGCTCTTAGAGAAAATACAAAAGAGTTAGAGTCTGCAAATGCCAAAGATATGGCTGATGGAGAAAAAAGTAATTTATCATCTGCTTTAATGGATAGACTTTTCTTAGATGAGTCTCGCATAGATGCTATGGCAGTCGCTATAGAAGAGATAGCTGGACTTAAAGAGCCTGTTGGTCGAGTTTTAGATGGATGGGTAACAGAGGATGGACTTAAGATAGAAAAAGTAAGTATTCCTATCGGTGTAATAGGTATCATCTACGAGTCTCGCCCAAATGTAACATCAGATACAGCAGCATTATGTTTTAAAAGTGCTAATGTATGTGTTCTTAAAGGTGGAAAAGAGGCTGAAAATTCTAACAGAGCTATAGCAAAAGTACTTCAAGATGTTTTAGAAAAAAATGATTTACCAAGAGCACTTATCTCACTTATTCCTGACTCTTCTCGTGAGGGTGTAAACAAGCTTATCAAGATGGATAAGTATGTAGATCTAATTATTCCTCGTGGTGGTGCTGGGCTTATTAAACATGTAAGTCAAAATGCAACTGTAAGTGTAGTAAAACACGATAAGGGTCAATGTCACACTTACATAGACAAAGATGCTAAACTTGACAATGCCGTAGCCATCGCTATAAACGCTAAAGTGCAACGCCCTGGTGTTTGTAACTCTATGGAGACACTTCTTGTTGATAGTGCTATCGCTAAAGAGGCTCTTCCTAAGTTAAAGCTGGCGTTTGATGAGGCACATACAGAACTTAAAGGGTGTAAAAATACACAGAGTATCATTGATGTTGCTGATGTAAGTGAAGAGGATTTTGACACAGAGTATCTTGCTAACATACTAAACATTAAAGTTGTTGAGGGTGTAGATGGGGCTATTGAGCATATTGTCAAATTTGGTTCAGGTCACTCTGAGGCTATTATTACAGAAAATATTACAACTGCTGAGAGCTTTTTAAATGCCATTGATGCCGCAGCTGTTTATGTAAACGCTAGTACTCGATTTACTGATGGTGGAGCTTTTGGTTTTGGAGCAGAAGTGGGAATAAGTACAAATAAACTTCATGCTCGTGGACCAATGGGGATAGAGGGCTTAACTACTTATAAATTTAAAATCTATGGTAGTGGACAGACTCGCTAATGCAGATTTTTCAAGAGCTAAAAGAGATCAAGTTTTTTGAAAATCTTGATGAGAAAGAGTTAAAATACCTCTCCTCAATCTCTCGTAAACGCCAGTTTAAAAAGGGAGAGATTCTTTTTTATGAAAAAGAGACACCTCAATACCTTACATTACTCTGTAGTGGTGTTTTAAAAGTTTATAAAACGGATGCAAAAAATAATGAAATAGTTATACATCGTTTTATGCCTACCTCTTTAGTTGCTGAAATGGCCGTTTTAGAAGGTATGAACTATCCTGCATCTGCGATGTTTGATAGTGATGGAAGTGTAGTAGAGATAGATTTTAAAAAATTTAAAAATAACTTCTTAACAAATCCTGATGTAGCGTTTAACTTTTTTAAATCATTGGCTCAAAAAATACAGTACCTAGAGAATGTTATATCTTTAAATATAGTCCTAGATTCAACTTCAAGAGTAGCAAAATATATCACTCAAAATACAGAGGCTCTTGTTATGAAAAACAATCAACTATCACAGCACCTTCATATGACACCTGAGACACTCTCTCGTATCTTCAAAAAATTTACAAAACTAGGTTTTATTGAAAAACTTAATGGTGAATATAGAATAATTAATAGAGAAGGATTAACTATTCTTTACGAATAATCCTTTTCTTGATATAAATCAATTTCAATTTTAATAATCTTTATTATAATGCAAAAGAATTTAATAATAAGGATTTGTAATATGTCAAATATTCCAAGTGATGCAGTAAAAACAGAAGTTAACGGTGCTACGGTAGATTTTTTTAAGTTAGAAAAAGATGGAGAGAGTACATACTACTTTGATACTTCAGCAGAGGGACCTCCACATCCAATGGTTAACGCTATGTGTGGTTTAAAAATGATTAAAGGTACAAATGGTACTGTTGTAATGATAAATCACAAAGCTCCTGGTGGACTTTTTGATAAACTTGATGCAGATGTAAAATATGTAGTTGAAGATATTGAAGGTGGACTTGTTAAGGTTGTTTTTACTTATAACAATGATTCAGATGTAGAGTCAGACCTTACACAGACTTCTTGTCAAGGATAATCTAATATATGAGTAGCATTTCTCAAGATTTTGCACCACCATTTAAGCTTATTGCTCCATACTTTATACTAGGGGGATTATTTTATATAATCTCTGCTTTTTATGTTTTTAGTTTTTCAAGTAGTGATCTTTATTTCTCAAATCCGAGTGTGATTAGTTTTACACATCTTTTTTTACTTGGATTTATTATGATGACTATTTTTGGAGCGATGGCACAGTTAGTTCCAGTTGTTTTGGAAGTAGGGCATTTTGGTGTGGAACTTTTTTATGCTATTTGGCCACTTCTATTGATAGGGACACTTCTTATGGTTTTTGGGTTTTTATACTCACCTGCCTTACTTCCCTATGGTGGGGTTGTTGTTCTTATCTCTATGATGATTTTTGTGATGGAAATATTTATGACCATTGCAAAGGTAAAAAAACTCAACCTTGTTATGAGTAGTGTTCTTATCTCAAATACATTTCTTTTCTTTGGAATTATCTTTGGTTTAGTGATGGCACTTACTTATGCAGGGACACTACATTTTGATATTTCAGCACTCCTAAAAGCTCATATTTACTTAGTAATAGGTGGTTATATAAGTATAACTATTATGGGTTTATCTATAGTGCTTGTACCTATGTTTACACTTGCTCATAGTTTTTCTATGCGACCTCTTGAGATATCTATATCTCTTATGAGTGTAGGTGTTTTAAGTGTTGTCTTCTCTTCTCTTTTTAATGTAGAATTTTTATCATATGTTGGGTATGTACTCTCATCTATCTCTTTTATATTTTACTTTTACATTATTTATGTCATCTATAAAAGCCGTCCAAGAAAAGAGAACGATGTCTATGCACTCTCTTTGATGTTCTCTTATGTCTCACTTATTGTGGCACTTATTCTTGGTGGAGTCTATTTTGTAGTAGGAAAAGAGGAGATTTTATTAGCAACTGTATGGTTACTCTTTTTTGGTTTTTTTGGTTTTTTGATAACAGGACATATCTATAAAATCATTCCATTTTTAGTATGGTTTGAAAGATTTTCGCCTTTAGTTGGAAAAGAGAGAGTACCAATGCTTGCAGATATGGTACCTTTTAAAAGTTCACAAGCTCAGATGGTCTTTAGTGCAGTTGGAGTGATTTTAGTAACTGTAGCAATATTAACTAAAAATGATGTTCTTATCAATGCAGGTGCATCTTTTTTAGTAGTGGGAGCATTTGCATTTTTTCGTAGCATGCTCTTTATGATAAACTTTAAATAATAAGGAAAATAGTATGGCAATGTATACAAAAGAGGAAATTTTTTTAGCAGTTTCGACAGTTATTGATCCTGAGGTTGGATTTAACCTTGTTGAGATGGGACTTATTTATGACGCTGAGTCTGATGATGAGGGAAATGTAAAAGTTACTATGACTCTTTCAACAAAGGCTTGTCCTCTTCATCAGATGATTATCCAGTGGGTAAAAGAGGCTGTAGAAAAAATGGCAAACATCAATGAAGTAGATGTTGAGGTGGTATGGGAACCAGCATGGAACATTACTATGGCTGATGACAATGTTAAAAAAGCTTTAGGTGCTTAGATTTCAAAGACTCTAGTGTTACTTTAGAGTCTTTGAAAAATTATCTCTCTTTATTTATAATTTTTAACATCTTTAATAAGATTTTCTAAATGAATTTTATACTGATCTATTAAAGTTAGATAACTTTTCTCTTGAGTATCTGAGAGTGCAACTTTTATCTCATGTGCAATTTCATTAAGAGGATCTGCTCCAATATTTGCAGTAATTCCAATGATATCAAGAAGAACTTTATCAGCCTCTTTAAGCTGTCCATTTTGAAGTAAATCTCCGAGTTCTTGAGTTGAATCGCTGTAAGTAGAAATAAACTCATTTAAAATTTCTTTATAAAATTTCTCATCCCCTCCACATATCTCTAAACCTTTATCACCATTAAGGTCTTTTGTCATAAAAACTTCGATATATTCAGAACTATTTTGCTCTTTTTTCTCTCCACTGTAAGCATAAAATATATCATATAATGCAGCCATTCTAAGAGGTTTTTCTAGCTGTTCTGCCATTCCTGCATTTTTCATTTTTGCGATGTCATCTGCAGCCGTATCTCCACTCAAGGCAACTACTAAAATGTGGTCATAGTCTGGATTTTTACGAATGATACGAGTAGCTTCAAAACCATCTACTCGTGGCATATGTGCATCCATTAGTATCATTAAAAAGTCACTATCTTCTTCTAAAATATCGAGTGCCTCTTGACCATCATTTGCTATAACAACATCAATACCACTTCCTGCTAGAAGACCTGTAAGAACTTTTTGGTTTATAAGGTTGTCTTCGGCTACTAATATTCTTGTACCATTAAACTCTGTAAAGTTTTGTTTGGTGATTTTTCCATGATTTGGTATGGCTCGTTTTTGAATAGTTTTATTGAGTTTTTCTTTTTCCTCTTCTACTTGAGTCTCTTCTTCACCAAAATCTCCCTCTTCTGAACCACTTAAAACGGTATCGTATTCATCTTCTACGATTTCACTGCTCTCATTTTGAATATCTTTAAAATCTGTTTCTACAAGTGATGGTTTTGAATTTGCTAAAAGATCTTCTTGCTTTTTAGATGTTTCAGCTGTTTTGCTCTTGATAATAAAGAAAATTGCCAATACAATTAGTAATGATACACCCCCTATTATTTCGTATAAATAGTTATCTAACATTTATTCTCTCTTTTTTTTGTCAATCATACCCTATATAAATTTAAATATAAATTATTTATTATGTAAGTTAATGTATAATCAATATAAATAAACTATTAGGCCAAAATTTGCAAAATATTCCTCATATTCCAGTTTTATATCGTGAAGTTATCTCTACATTTGAAGATATTGAGAGTGGCATAATTATTGATTGTACTATGGGATATGGTGGACACTCTTCTATGATACTTGAAGCAAATCCAAATATCAAACTCATTGCTATCGATCAAGACCAAACTGCTATAGATTTTTCAACTAAGCGTTTAGCAAAGTATGGAGATAGAGTAAGTATCCGTAAAGGACGTTTTTCAAATGTCATTAAAGAGATTTTACAAGAGCATGATGCGAGTGAGATAAAAGGTCTTTTAGCCGATATTGGTGTTTCATCTCTACAACTTGACCAAAAGAGTAGAGGCTTCTCTTATGAGAGTGATAATCTTGATATGAGAATGGATAAAAGTGCTCCTTTAAGTGCAGAGGTCGTTGTTAACGAATATACACAAGATGAACTTGAAAAGATTATTTTAGAGTATGGAGAACTTCGTAACTATAAAAAAATAGCTGAAACTATAGTGAAAAACAGACCTTTTTTTTCTGCTAAAGAGTTAAGCCAAGTTCTTAAAAATGATCTTCCTCGTGGAAAAAATATTCACCCAGCTACACTTTTAATGCAGGCGATAAGAATAGAGGTAAATGATGAACTAGGAGAGTTAAAGTCTCTTCTTGATTCTCTCTCAAATGCTGGTTTAAACTCAGCTCGTATTGCCATTATCTCTTTTCACTCTTTAGAAGATCGTATTGTGAAGCAGGAGTTTTTAAAATGGAAAAACTCTTGTATCTGTCCAAGTGAAGCATTTAGATGTGAGTGTGGAAATAATCACTCACTAGGGAAAATACTCACTAAAAAACCACTTATGGCTAAAGATGATGAACTCAAAGAGAATGTAAGAAGTAGAAGTGCAAAGATGAGAGTTTTTCAAATGGGTACAAAATATGGGCGATAAAAGCGAAAAAAATGAGCTACTTGATGATATAGATACAGTTTTACTGCCTAATCGTCAACTTGATGTAAATTATTTTATATATATAATTTTAATTCTTAGTTTTATCGCCATGTTCGCCTTTCCTAAAGTTTACATTACACAACAAATCTACTTTAAAAGTAGAGACATTTCAAAACTAAAACGAGAGTACAATACGCTCAAAGAAGAGAACAAGATTATTAGTGCCTCTGTTGAGGAGATCAAGTTTAAAAACCAGATATTAGATACACTTTTTTAGGACAATAAATGATAAGAAAATTTATAGAATTTGCTATAGAAAAACCACTGCTCAACCATATACTTTTAATATTTATCTTTATGCTCTCAATCTTTGCATATATTAACATACCAAAAGAAATTTTTCCACCTACACAGACAGACAAAGTAAGTATAACAGGTGGCTATGCAGGCACATCAGCTGATACTTTAGATAAGATGGTTGTTCAGAGTATAGAGGATGATTTAGATAATATAAATGAATTAGAGGATATTAAAACAAGTATTAAAAATGGCTCTTTTAGTATTACTGCTGACATTAAGAGTGGTTCTGAAAACTCTACTGTTTTAAGTGATGTAAAAGATGTTATAAGTGGGGTTAAAAGAGATTTACCTGCTGATATGAATGAGCCAATAGTAAAGATAAAAACACATGAGTTTCCTTTAGTTCTTATCGCTTTATCTGGTGATGTAGATAAGAAAGTTTTACTAAAGAGGGCTTATGAGTTAAAGAGTGATTTGGGTAGATTTAAAGACTTAAGTGCCATAACTATTCGTGGTGATGCAGATGAAGAGCTAGATATAAAGCTTAACACTCAAAAGATAAAAGCTTATGGACTACAACCCTCTCTTGTTGTCAATGCTCTTAGAAATATTAGTTCTATTTTTCCTATAGGTACTATTAAAGAGAAAGCTCATCATCTTTATATCTCAACTTACAATGGTGAAAAAACAGCAAAAGATGTAGAAAATACTATTATTGGGGTGGGAAATTCACGGGTTCGTATTGGAGATATAGCAGATATCTCTTTCTCTTTAAGCGATTCGGCAGAACTCTCTCACTATAACGGTGTAAGAAATATATCTATCAATATCACTAAGAGTAAAGATGGAAATGCTATTGCTTTAGTTCGAGACATTCGTGTACTGCTTGAAGCTGAAAAGATAAAACATCCAAAACTAGAATATAATATCTATACTGATACCTCCATATGGATAAAAAATCGTCTTAATACTGTCTTTACAAACATTATATTTGGACTTATGCTTGTCTTTATCGCTATGCTGATTTTTATTAACCGTGGGATAGCCTTTGTTGTTGCCCTTGGGATACCTCTAAGTTTTATGATAGGGCTTATAGCTACAGAACTTATGGGAGATAGCTTAAATATGCTTTCACTTTTAGGGGCTCTTATCGCTCTTGGTATGCTAGTAGATGAGGCTATCGTTGTTTCTGAAAATATCTATAGACACCTAGAGGAGGGTATGGATAGGAAAGAGGCTGTTATTACAGGAGCTACAGAGATGTTCCCTGCTGTTCTGACTGCTACTTTGACAACTGTTTTTGCTTTTTTACCTATGCTTCTTATGACAGGTGATATGGGTATGTTTATAAAGATAATTCCTATAATGATTACAGTTTTACTTCTCTCTTCACTCTTTGAGGCTTTTTACTTTCTTCCTCTTCATGCATATGACTTTTTACATGTCTCAAATAAAGAGAGTTTTACTAAGAGGTTTTGGGCAAAAATGTATGTTTGGTATAGTAAAATACTCCACTTTTTATTTAAAAGAAGATATATTTCACTTATCTTGATAACAGTTTCAATTTTATCTATGACTTATGTGATGGTAAAGAACTCTAAGTTTCAGCTCTTTCCAGACTTCGATACTACACAGGTGTATGTTTATGGGAAAGTGAACATTAACAACGACCTAGAAGATACAGAGAAGATAGTCACACTTATAGAGAATAGACTTATAAAAAAATTAAATCCAGATAATGTCTCATCGGTAACATCTGTAATCGGTTTTAAGATGGACTCCAAAAACAGAGCAGAACTTGGAGAAAATATGTTTCATATTTTTGTAGATTTAAATGAGCATGTTCCTGTGAATGCTTTTGATAAATATATAGCTCCTCTTTTGAGTGTTGAGAGTTCGATAAAAGATAAACTGAGAGTTGATGATGCAAGAGTGATAGCTAAAAGAATAGAAAAGCTCACAAAAGATATGCCTACTATGAAAGATGCAAAGGGGAATCCTATCTTTGAAGAGTTTGTTGTTAAAGTTCCAGGGGCTGGAGTGGTGGCAAATGATATAGAGATTTCTTTAAGTTCAAAAACAAATGCTGATGTTATTCCATCTTTAAAGTATATCCAATCTAAACTTTCAAAAATTAAAGGTGTTTATAATATCACTGATGATGCTGATTTAGGAGAAAAAGAGTTAAAATTACGTGTCAATGAGTATGGTCAAGAGTTAGGATTTAATGAAGAGGGTATTTCTGCTGAACTTCGTGCTTACTACCTAAAAGGAGAGTATGGAAAACTCTTTAATAAAAATGGTTTAATCCGTATAAAACTAGAGAGCAATATCAACAAAGATATAGATTCTATAAATAATGTAGAGCTTCAAGTTCCCTCTACCGACAAGTTCGTAACCTTAAAAGATGTATGTGATTTTGTATATGTTCAGAGTTTTGTAACACTGAAAAAAGAGGATGGAAAGCGCATCCGTACTCTCTATGCTTCTATAGATAAAGATATGATTACTTCTTCTGAGATAATGGCAAAATTACAAGGGACATTTGAAAAAATAAGAGCAGAAGGTATAAGCTTAGATATAAAAGGAGAAGAGCAAGAGAACAATAAAAACAAAAGAGAGATGATGCAGTCTGCTGTAATCGCAATATTTTTGATTTTTATTACTCTTGTTTGGCTTTTTGATTCTATCTTAAAACCTTTGGTCGTTTTAAGTACTATACCTTTAGTTTTACTAGGTGTTTATGTAGGTCACTGGATCATGGGACTCAATATGACAATGCTTGGTATGATAGGGATAGTCGGACTTATCGGAGTAGTAGTCAATGATGGGCTTATTATGGTTGATTTTATTAAAAAAGCGAAAGATACAGAAGAGTTAATGAGCCGAGCTAAGACAAGACTCCGTCCTATTTTACTAACATCTTTAACAACTGTTCTAGGACTTCTTACACTTATCTTTTTTGCTTCAGGTCAAGCGATGATTCTACAACCAATGGCAGTATCACTAGGCTTTGGAATAACTTGGGCAACAGTTCTAAATCTTCTCTATGTACCATTGATATACTCTGTGGTGTATAGAATTAAAACGCCAGAACAGTTAAAAAAAGGAAAGATATAATGAATTTAGAGATAACATATGCACAGTTTGGTGTAAGACCACCAGTAACAAAACCGATACCAGAGTTTTTAATAGAGATGGGAGAAGAGGGGATAAGAAAACTTATCTCTGACCATTATGATGCTATTAAGGTAAGTGATATATACTATTTGTTTCCACAAGACCCTGATGAGTTTGAGATGGCTAAAAAACACTCTTCTGATTTTATGATTCAGATATGTGGAGGTTTTCCTCACTTTAATCAAAACAGAGGTGCTCCTCAGATGATAGGTCGTCATGCTCCTTTTGCTATTGATGCTAAGGCAAGAGAGCGATGGATAGAACTCTATAGACCTCTTATCGAAGAGTTAAAAGAGCAGGGTATAACAGAGACATCACTGAACTCTTTTTGGGGATATTTAAATATTTTTAGTATTTGGATGATAAATACACAAAGTTAAGTAAAAATAAGGATATTCTAAGCAACAGTTGTATATAATTGCGACCTACAAATAATTACAACTGTTGGTCTTGTAGAGGACATTAAACTACTTTCTAATCATAGTGTGGGTTTTTAGCTCAGTTGGTTAGAGCCCTCGGCTCAT
>Ga0256837_1002899_pt1 | contig 10184 bp, 8 predicted proteins | sample 4562384metaG_FD_185976 | JGI IMG/M metagenome (GOLD analysis project Ga0256837, IMG submission 185976) | Hydrothermal vent microbial communities from Guaymas Basin, Mexico - 4561-384 | ecosystem: Environmental > Aquatic > Marine > Hydrothermal vents | place: Mexico: Guaymas Basin | collected... | reverse complement strand
AAATGAGTTGAGAGTAAAAATGACACAATTACTAGATAAATTCAGAGAAAAATAGCACTTTAAAACAGTCGTTAAGAGGTATGATGTTTCTTTATAAATAGTTTAATATAAGAATCCAAAAAGCCATAACGGTAATTTATTACCAAAGCCCATTTCAATATCATCGGCAACGATAAAACTATTTTCTATATTTTTTATTTGTTCAAAACTTTTATTTTTTCCACCTATCTCAAAAGTATATTTTTCATCTACCAAAAAGTCACCAACTTTAGGATATGACAAATCATGACCTTGGTTTAACATATTTAAAAAAAACTGTTCTCTGATTGTACCTATCTCATTTGACTGACAATAACTAAAACTCAAGTTTGGATTATTAAGATAAAGTTTTTGTGGCTTAGTGAAAATATTATCCCCCTTTGTTTTTCCTCTAAGGGCTGAGAATATATTTCCCATCATTAAGTAATGGATATATTGATACAATGTATTTCTATTTATACCAATTTTTTTTGATAAATTAGTAATATTAAGCTCATAAGGTTTTGATGAACATATTAAGTTTACAAGTTGTTTTAACTTTTGAATACTTTGAGGTTCAATATTAAAAATAATTGGTAAATCACTTTCAATTACTGTATTAACAGTTTCCTCTAATTTTATACTATAGGTTTCATTATTTTCAAAATAGTATGGAAAATACCCATATTGCAAATACTCTTTAAAGTACTCAAATGGCTTTATTTGACTTGTGATTTCACTTGCTATATCTGTATGCTTTTCTAAAAGCTCTTTTAGTGAATAACTCTTAAATTTAATATCAAGTTTTAATTCTAAAAACTCTCTAAAAGACAATCCCTTCACTCTATAAAGTACCGCTCTACGACTTAAGTCTGCTTTTTTATGCTCCAATTGCAATGCACTTGAACCACTAAAAATTACTTTTAAGTCTAAAAAATCATATATCTCTTTTAGTTCTTTTTCAAAATCTTTATACTTATGTATCTCATCAATAGCCAGTACCTTACCACCACTCTTTGAAAATTCATCTGCTATGTCATAGAGAGATACAGAACTTGTAATAATACTGTCAGCACTAAAATACAATTTTTTGCTTTGAGGTAAATCTAATGAACTTAGGTATTGAATAATAACAGTAGTCTTGCCGACACCTCGACTACCTAAAATACCAACCATTTTATCATTAAAATTTACAGTATGAAAGAAATATCTTTTATACACATAATTTTGTAGTTTTAATATTTGATTAGATTTTTCATAAAGTTTATTTAACATCTATTCTCCCAGTGTATATTATATTAAGCATTATAATATCATATTGTTTATTCTATTATACTTTAATATAGTAGACTGTTTTTGAGGCGAAGTAGGTGTGAGAATTATCTATCATTAAAATCATTTATATTTTCCGTATTTATTTAGCTCCAACTTTAGAAAGTACGACTTTTATTGTTTTCATAAAGATTACAAAATCCATCCATAATGACCAATTTTGTATATACCATACATCTAACTCAACTCTTTGAGCAAACGTAAGTTCATTTCTACCACTAACTTGCCAAAGTCCAGTAATACCTGGGTTTGTTTTTAAAATAATCTCTTCGTTAAATTTACCAATCTTATCTCTTTCGGATATCATATATGGTCTTGGACCAATAAGGTTCATTTTCCCTTGTAAGATATTATAAAACTGCGGAAACTCATCTAAAGATGTCTTTCTTAGAAAATTACCAACTTTAGTAATTCTCGGATCATTTTTATATTTATGATAAGTGTTATAGTACTCTATTTCTTCTGGGTTTTCTTTTAAATATTTATTTAACATATCTTCATTATCTATATGCATAGTTCTATATTTATAACAAGAAAACTGTTTTGAATCTTTACCTAATCTTCTTTGTTTAAATATTACTGCACCATCTGAATCTAATCTAATTAGTAATGATATAAGTAGATGAAGAACTAAAGCAAAAGGAAAAATCATTATAACTAGTGTTTTTTCAAAAATATACTTTATAAAAGTATTTTTATAATTAAGTAACCTATTTTCAATATGAATAGCAGATAATCTTATATTTGCATAGTCGATGATACTGGTATGAGAAAAATCCAAATGATCCATGTACGGGATTACATAGATATCCTTAGTTTCTTTTGTATAGTTTCTTATATTTTCTTGTAACTCCTCAAGAGAAAAACCTTTGGATGATATGATTACCATGTCATAATTGGTTTGAGCATTTTTAAATCCAAAATACCAATTTTTTTCTATCTCTTTATATATTGTTTCATATCTAGAAGAGTTAGCAACTACTTTTACATTTACTCTAAACATATCTAGATTAAATAACAATCTTTTAAACAATCTCTTTGATGTTGGTAATACAAATGCAGATATTATAAAAAATAAAAGAATAAAACTACGAGAATAATCATCTGACATTTTTGTTAAAGTTATAACGGTAAATACTGCCAAAAATGAAAATATAAGACTCTTGAGTACTCTTTTTGTATCACTCCAAAAATCATAACGAACTATATATATTTTTTCAAAAATAAATATAGATAATACCATCACTAATATCCAGTAATATTTTTGTATCTCTAGAGTATTGAAAAATGGTAAAGTATCATTTAATAAATCTACTCGTAAAAATATAGCTAAATCAAGTGAAAATATTAAAGCTAATAAATCTATACAAATTAGTAAAAAGAAATATACATAGGTTTTCATAAGTATGATTATACTTTAAACTATATTTATTTTAACTCAAGTTTAGATTCAATGAACTCTTTTATCTCTTTTTTAAATCTACTTGTTGAGTAAGAGGCTGTATCTTTTGATATTTGAGCATGGTTAAATTCTAATATTTCAAACTCTTTTACCGTTTTTATTATCTCATCTTTAGTTTGCTTTTGAAAATGAATACCATTTATTTTATCTTTTACAGTCTCGGCAGTTCCACCAATACCTAAAGCTATAACAGGAGTCCCACAAGCATGTGCTTCTATTGGCACTATTCCAAAATCTTCAACTGCTGCATATACAAATGCTTTTGCTTTTTGCATATAATTTATTAAAGTTTTTTTATCTTGATAGCCTAAGAGTTTAATATTGTCTTTTTTAATTTTTTTAATTTTTTCATACTCTTCACCATCTCCAATCACTATCAGTTCTTTGTCTGGCATCTTATTAAAAGCTTCAACAATTAATTTTGTTTTTTTATACGGTACAAGCCTTGAAGCAGTTACATAAAAGTTCTCTTTTGTCTCACAAAGAGTAAAGTTATCAACATCTACTGGAGGATAAATAACAATACTTTCTCTGTTGTATGTTTTTTTTATCCTATCTGCTACAAACTTAGAGTCTGCTATAAAACAATCAACACTATCTACCGTTTTTAAATCAAACTTTCTAATACTTTTTAAACTAAGTTGTACTAAAAACTTCTTTGGCTGTTTTAGTTTTGAAGTGTACTCTTCATACAGATCCCAAGCATATCTTATAGGTGTGTAACAATAAGATATATGCAATTGACTTTTACTTTTCTTAATCCCCTTTGCAACTGCCCAAGAGCTACTTATTAGTAAATCATACTCCTTTAAATCAAAACTTTGAATTGCACTAGGAAAAAATGGTAAATAGTTTCTAAAATGCTTTTTAGCAAATGGTAGGTTTTGAATAAATGATGTATGCACAACTCTTTTACCTAAAATCTCTCTTCTATCGTCATCATTTAAAAAATCAACTAATGAAAATATATCTGCCTCTGGGTAGAGTTCTAAAATAGCCTTAAGCACTTTTTCTGCTCCAGCATCTGTAACAAGCCAGTCATGAACTATTGCTATTTTCATATACCTAGGACCTCTTTGAAAAGTTTTAAATGTTCATCTGCAGATTTTTGCCAAGAAAATTCACTTGCTCTTTTTAGCCCTCTTTCTATCATTTTCGATTGTAAATCTTTATCGTTTAAAACTAAAGATATTTTTTCACTTATTTCATCTATATCATTTGGATTAAAGTACTCAACTGTATCTAAACATACTTCTGGAATCGAACTAGCACGTGATGCTACAACTGGAGTTCCACAAGCCATAGCCTCTAATGGTGGTAAACCAAAACCTTCATAAAAAGATGGGAAAACAAAACAACTTGCTCTATTGTAAACTTTTGCCAACTCTTCATCACTTAAAAAACCTAAGTAAAAAATACTATTTTTATTTTCATTTATAAGTGTCATAATCTCTTTATTTTCCCAACCGCTAAAACCTACTAATACTAACTTATACTTGTTTTTTAAATTTTCATCTAACAAAGAATAAGCTTTTAAAAGACCTTTTAAATTTTTCCTTGGTTCAATACTACCTACACATAATATAAACTCACTTGGAAGTTCAAAATCAACTTCATTATTTTCATGTACTTTAAAAACATCATGATTAATGCCGTGGTATATTACTCTTATCTTATCTTCTGAAAAGTCTAACTTTTCAATAATCTCTTGCTTCGAATAATTTGACCCAGTAATAATAAAATCACTCTTGATTACATTTTTAAAAAAGAACTTTTCATAGTACTCTATTCTCTCTTTTGGATGGAACTCTTTGTATAACATAAATGAAAAGTCATGGACAGTAGTTATTAGTTTTTTTGCTTTTACACCATCTAGTGGTATAAAATTTGGCTCCCAATATAGATCAAATTGTGGGGATAAAATTTTACTACTAAAATTGATAAGTTTTCTAATGATTTTTTTGATTTTTTGATTTTTTAATACTAAAGATTTTATCGTATAAGGTTTGCTATTTATGAAGTTTGGATCTATAAGTTTTTTTGAATAATAACCATAATAATAACTAGTATCTAGTATTGTATCATTTTTTAAAAGATTTGCTATCTCATAAGTGTATCTTCCAATCCCTGTTAAAGAAGATTGTAAAGACAGTGCACCTATTATTAGCTTATACTTCAAACATTTCACCAAGCGTTTTATCAAGTGTTTTTTGTTTTATTTCACCGATTAAAGAGAAGAGCTTATCAGATGAACCTGTTAAACTTTTTATTTCACCTTTGCGAACAAAGGCTGGATTTACTTTTACTTCTATTTCATACCCAGAGAGTTTATTCATTTTATCAATTACATCCAAAAGTTTAACACCACGATTTGAACAAATATTAACTACTTCACCATTACAAGTTGATTCTAAAAATCTTTTATAAACTTCACAAACAAACTCAACATCATTAAATTCTCTACTTACATGAAGGTTACCAAGTTCTATTACTTTTTTACCCTCTTTAAAATGTTTTACTATTTTTGGTATCAAAAATTGTTCAGCTTGACCAATTCCCGTGTAGTTAAATGGTCTTGTTATTATTATATTTAGTTTCGAGAAGTAGTTTTTAGCTATACACTCCATTGAGTACTTACTAGCACCATAATGATTTGCAGGCATTGGACAAAGAGATTCATCCAAAACTTCTAAACCTTGGTTTCCATAGATTGTAGCGCTACTAGCTAAAATAATTTTTTCAGGCTTTAATTCTAGGTCTATAATAGAATCTAAAATATTTGTGGTACCTATAGTATTTACTCTATAAAACTCAGCAGAGTCTTCAAAAGCGGTAAAAGAGATTCCAGATAGGTGAATTAAGAAATTTGGTTTAACTTCTAAAAGAACAGATTTTATATCCTCTTTTTTTGTTATATCACAAATATATTTTTTATCTCCATCTTTAAAAAGTGAAGTTCCATATACATCATATCCATTAGCTTTTAAGTAAGTAGCTAGATGGATACCGGTAAAACTATCAATACCTGTGATTAAAACTTTTTTCATTAAAAAGTTGCCCCAACCTCATTTCTTCTAAGGTCCTCTTTTACCATCATCCCACATAACTCTTCAAGTGTACATGAAGGTTCCCAACCTAGCTCATCTTTTGCTTTTTGTGGGTTACCTATTAGAAGTTCTACTTCAGCTGGACGATAAAACTTAGGATTAACTCTTACTACAACTTGACCATTAGCTTTGTTTGTAGCGATCTCTTCTTCACCACTTCCACTAAACTCAACTTCTATACCAGCACCTTTAAATGCCATAGTTACAAAGTCTCTTACAGTTTCTGTACGGTTAGTTGCAAGTACAAAAGTATCTGGTGTTTCAGCTTGAAGCATCAAATACATTCCTTCTACATAGTCTTTTGCATATCCCCAGTCTCTTTTTGCATCCATATTTCCTAGTTCCATACATTGCATTTTACCTAGTTTTATTTTTGCAACTGAATCTGTGATTTTTCTAGTTACAAACTCTTTTCCACGAAGAGGTGACTCATGGTTGAAAAGTATCCCAGAACATGCAAACATATCATAAGATTCTCTATAGTTAATTACCATCCAGTGAGCATAAAGTTTTGCTACACCATAAGGACTTCTTGGATAAAAAGGTGTGCTTTCTTTTTGAGGGATCTCTTGAACTTCACCAAACATTTCAGAGGTTGAAGCTTGGTAAAATCTTATCTTAGGGTTAACAATTCTGATAGCTTCAAGAAGATGAACACAACCAAGACCTGTTATATGAGCTGTTGCTATAGGTTGTTCAAAACTAACACCAACAAAACTTTGTGCTGCAAGATTATAAATCTCATCTGGTTGAATCTCCATAACCATTCTGATACTATTTGCTTGATCTGTTAAATCATACTCGACTAAGTGAAGGTTCTCATGATCTTGTATACCAAGCTCTTCCATACGCCAAAAGTTTACAGATGCAGTACGTCTATAAGTAGCGTAAACTTCATAACCTTTGTTTAAAAGTAGCTCTGCCAAATACGCACCATCTTGACCTGTAACACCTGTAACTATCGCTTTTTTCATTTAATCTCCAATTATCTAATCAAGTAATCTATCTAATAATACAATATTATCAAAATTGTTTATAACAATTAATAAACCTATGTAAGAATTAACCATTTCATATATATTTTCTATATATTTATATCTCACTTCATAAAATTTATTTTTTGCATCATTTAAATCTGTTACGCTTTTAAGACCATGTTCATAACCTTGTTCTACTGCATCTACATAAAGTGTAGCTGATTCAAAAGCATCTTTATACATACCAACAGACTCTACAGAAGCATCAAAAAGTGCTTTTTGTTCATCATACTCAACACGTACATCTTTTTGAGTTTTTAGTAAATCTTCAAAAGCAGCCTTTTTCATTAATTCAGCTTCTAAAACTCTAGATGATGTCATCCCACCACTATAGATTGGAATATTTAAAGTGACTCTAGCTTGAATAATATCAGAATATGGATCAAGGAGAGTTGGATTGCTTGTTTCAAATAGTGATGCACTAGTATCAAAGTCTAAACGAGGATAATGAGCATCAAAAGAGTTATCAATAGTATTTTGTGATAATTCAAGTGCTATCTGTGCTTGTTTTATATTAAGATTTTTGGCAAAAGTCCCATCATCAACAATAGAGTCCTTCATAGCTGTAATACTTGCTAAAATATTTGCATCAGATCTTACATCTGGTAAGTCATACTCAACATTACCAATAAGTTGATTTAATTTCAACTCATATACTTTATATAGTTTCAACTCTTTTGTTAGGTCAATATTTGCTGAATTATATTCAACTTTCATCTCTAAAACATCCATTTTATTTGCTAAACGCTTGTCATACTTTTTAGTAAGCTCATTTAGTCTTGACTCTGAGTATTGTAAGTATGATTTATATAAGTCAATTTTATTTCGTGATTTTAGTAGATTTAAGTATGCTTCAAAAACTCTCTGAGCTAACTCTTCTTTATCAATCTTAATACCTGTTTTATATAACTCAATTCTTGAGTTTTCCATATCTATTTTAGAATAAATTTCTGGATTATAAATTGATTGTTGTAAAGAGATAGTTGCATTAAAAAGAGACTGATCAATCGCATCAATACCACTATTTGAATACTGATACTTGGCTTTTCTATAACTACCAGATAAGTTTACTTGAGGATAAAGTCTAGATTTTTCTTGTTCTACTTTTTGGGAGTTTGCCATCACTTGATAGTTTGCAGACTTAATCTCATTTGCATTTTGCAGAGCAAGTTCATACGCTTGTGTAAAAAGTAATACATCTGCATTTACAAAGCTCGTAAATGAGCTTAGTAAAAACAGTGCTGTTATTAGTTTATTATTCTTCATTAAAACTCTTTCTTAACATATCTGTAAATGGTTTAAGCAAGTAACTTAATGCTGTTCTATCGCCTAGTTGAATCATAACCTGAGCTGGCATACCTGCTACAAGTACAAAACCATACTCTTTTAAGTATCCTTTACCTTCTGGTGTAACTTCGATTTTTGCTTTATAGTAAGGCATACCAGATGCTTCATCAATAAAACTATCAGCAGATACATGGATAACTTTACCCTCGATAACATGAGCCTGTTTTAGATTAAATGCTGAGAACATTATGTCAGCAACAAGACCTACTTTTACCTTATCAATGTCTGTCGTTTGAACTTGAGCCAATACTATAAGTTTTGCATTATCTGGAACAATCTCTAAGATTGGCTTTGATGGGCTTATAACACCACCAACTGTATGCATCTCAAATCCAACTATTGTTCCATCTATTGGCGAAACTATTGTTGTTCTTTTTAGAGTATCTTCATTTGCAACTATTTTTGCTTTTAGATCAGATACTAAAGACTTAACCTCTACATATTTTTGAAGTGTCTCTTTTCTGAACTCTTTTTCACGTAAAAGTTGTTGATTTTGAACCTCTGAAATCTGTTCATTTAGTTTTGAGATTTCAGATAAAGTGCTTGCTAAGTCTCCATCAACCATATTTATTTCACGCTCTAACTCACGAAGTCTTTGCTTATCAACAAGTCTTTGCTCATACAAGTCTTTCCACTCAAGCATCTCTTCATTTAATGATTCAAGTCTAATTTTTTTAGACTTTATTAAAGACTCAAGTCCAGATATTTGATTTTGTAGCTGAATAACTCTGTTTCTCGTAATACCTTGTTCATCTACTAACGTGCGGTTTGTTGTAACAAAAATATTTTTCTGATCGTTTATCGCATTTGCATCTGTTAAAGTATCTGGAAAAGTTATAGTTTTTCTTCCATCTCTTTGTGCTTTTAGTCTTGCAAATCTAGCAAGAGCATCTTGGTACTGAGCTGAAAGTATATCTATCTGTGCTTTTATCTGAACATCACGAAGTTTTAAAAGTACTTGACCTTTTTTAACTTTATCTCCATCTTTTACATAGATAGCTATAACTTTTCCACCCTCAAGATGTTGGATAGTTTTTTTATCTAAGTCAGCTGATACTTGTCCAACTGCAACTGATGAAGAAGCAAGTGGTGCGTAAGCCATCCAGCCACCTAGTACTACAAATACAATGAAAATTACACTAAATCCAAAACCAATAACTTTAGAGTCATTATGTGATGGCATTTTTATCTCTTTATTATCCATAATTAACTCCCTGGTTTACTTAACGATATTTTTGGTGCGGCAGCTTTTGGAGCTACAGCTTTTTGTGCTTGAGGCTGTGCAGCTTTTGCTGCCTCTTGCATTTTTGCTAAAACTTCTTGTGTATTTCCATACATCTCTAACACACCTTGTTTTACAACAGCTAATTTATTTGTAACTTGAAGAATATTTGGTCTATGTGTAATAAGAACAACAGTAGTACCCTCTTCTTTTAAAGTTTGTATAGCTTTTACAAGTGCTATTTCACCAACATCATCAAGGTTTGAGTTTGGCTCATCAAGTACTATTAGAACTGGGTTATCATAAATCGCTCTAGCAAAACCGATGCGTTGTCTTTGTCCACCTGAGAGTGAAGCTCCACCAGCACCGATTCTAGTATCGTAACCATCTGGTAGTCTAAGTATCATTTCATGAACACCTGCTTTATTTGCGGCTTCAACAACTTTCTTAGAGTCAACTTCTGCAAATCTAGCGATATTTTGACTAACCGTACCTTCAAAAAGTTCAATATCTTGAGGTAAGTAACCAATATACTGACCTAAATCTTCTTTTGACCATTGACTTATATCTGCTTTATCAAGTCTTGCTTTACCAGCAGCTAGTGGCCACAGACCTAAAATAATTCTAGCCAATGATGATTTACCAGCAGCAGATGGTCC
>Ga0256837_1002898_pt1 | contig 10190 bp, 7 predicted proteins | sample 4562384metaG_FD_185976 | JGI IMG/M metagenome (GOLD analysis project Ga0256837, IMG submission 185976) | Hydrothermal vent microbial communities from Guaymas Basin, Mexico - 4561-384 | ecosystem: Environmental > Aquatic > Marine > Hydrothermal vents | place: Mexico: Guaymas Basin | collected... | reverse complement strand
AACAATGAACTAAAACTTTTATATATTGCTCCAGAGAGACTCTCTGCAAATGGTTTTATAGATTTACTGCATGAAGTTAAAATAAACTTTTTTGTAGTTGATGAAGCTCACTGTGTAAGTGAATGGGGGCATGAGTTTAGAAGTGAGTATAGAAACCTTTCAAGACTAAAAGACCTTTTTCCAGAAGTCAGTATAGCTGCTTTTACTGCAACTGCTACACATAGAGTTCAAGAGGATATTGTAAATACTTTAAAACTTAGAGATCCTAAACAACTTCGTGGAAAAACATTACGAAAAAACATAACTATAAATGCAAAGCCAAGAGATAGCAATGGTAGAGTTCAGCTAAACAATTTCTTGTTAGATTATAAAAGTGATTGTGGTATTGTTTACGCTTTTTCTCGTAAAGAAGTTGAAGCAGTAGCAAGCTACTTAAAAGAGCAGGGCTTTAGCGTAGGGGCTTATCATGCAGGACTTCCTAGTGAAGTTAGAGATAAAGTATATAAAGACTTTGTTTATGAGCGGATAAATATCGTTGTAGCAACTATTGCCTTTGGTATGGGGATAGATAAGTCAAATATTCGTTTTGTTGTACACATGAGTATGCCAAAAACAATGGAGGGTTTTTACCAAGAGATTGGTCGTAGCGGTCGTGATGGACTTGATGCTACTACTTTACTTTTGTATAACAAGTCAGATGAAACAAAACTTCGTATGTTTATAGATCCTATAGAGAATGATGAGTACAAAGAGCTTCTTTACAACAAGCTTCGTAAAATGTATAGTTTTTCAAACTCCTCAGAGTGTAGGCATCAACTAATTGCGTCTTATTTTGATGATGAAATATCTGCTTGTGAAGAGATTTGTGATAATTGCAAAAAGGGCGAAGTAAGTAAGGTTGATATATCTCAAGAGGCACTAAAACTTCTTTCAGCAGTATATAGATGTGATCAAAAATTTGGCATGATTCATGTCATAGATGTCCTTCGTGGCTCAAAGGCTCAAAAAGTTATGCAGTTTAACCATGATAAACTCTCCGTTTACGGTATCGGTGAAAGTCGCTCAAAAAGTGAGTGGTCTGCGATAGCTGATAGACTTTTTGAATTAGATGCTATAGAGATAGGTGAATTTCGCGCTATAAAGCTTAGAGAATTTGGTTTAAGTATTTTAAAAAATAAACTAAGTATTGAGATTGATGAAGATAAACTAAATGTTAAAGAGAGAAAAAGTAAAAAAGTTTATGATGATAAACCAAAAGATGAAGTTTTTGAACGCTTCCGTGCTTTAAGAGCAGAGCTTGCGACAGAAGCTAGTGTACCAGCTTATATAGTCTTTTCAGATAAAACACTTGTTGATTTTTCTAATAGACTTCCTCAAAACAAAGAAGAAGCACTTGAAGTAAATGGTGTCGGTGAAGTGAAATTTGAAAGATATGGTAAAGAGTTCTTAGAACTTTGTGCAACAATAAAAAATGATATAATTACCACATGAAAAAAATACTTATAATTAGCGATGGTGAAACAGGTGAACACTTTGTTCAAAGAATTGCCCAGACTTACACTAGTGAAAATATTTACTATGTTGTTCAAAGTAGAGCTAAAGAGTATGAAGGTATAAATCCACGTCGTTTTAAGTTTTATGAGTTTGATCCAACATCTCTCTATAAGTTAGCAAACCTTTTAAAGATGGAGTTTGTTCAAGTTCTAATAGTTATGGACAACCAAACAGATGTTGAACATACTATTAAAAACATAAGAAGTGTTAAAAAACAGCTTCGTATAGTTGTTTTAAATAAGTGGAATTTAGGGAGTGAAGATTCAAATATAATTTCAGTAAACTCAAATGAGATTTTATCTTCTCGTCTTATTGATTATTTACCTAATGTCCCAGTTATCGCACAAAATGTTGGTCTTGGTAAGGGTGAAATAATGGAAGTTTTAGTTCCCTTTGGTTCCTCTTTTGTTTATAGGCACTTAGGTGTAATAGAGCAAAAAAATTGGCGAATAGTTGCCATATATAGGGATAAACAACTCCTTCTTCCAAATCGTCGTAGAATGATTCAACCAAATGACTTGCTTCTTTTAGTTGGTGAGGCTAGTGTTTTAAAGTCAGTATATCGTGCGATAAAAAGAGAACTTGGACAGTTTCCAGAACCTTTTGGCTCAAATATTTATCTTTATATAGATATGAATCTAGTTGATTTAAATACACTAGACGAGCATATCCAAAGGGCAATATTTGCTTATGAAAAGTTTAAACATAATCTAATAATTAAGATAGTAAACCCAAACAACATAGAACAAATTTGGAAAATAAAAGAGTACGCAAGTGATAATGTAACAATAGATGTCAAATATGATACACTAGATTTATATACAAGTTTTTATAATGATATAAAAACTTATCATGTTGGTTTAGTTATGGTTTCAAATGATACGTTTAAGGATTATAAAGTTAGAAAAATGCTTTATGAAGCTCATGTGCCTATATTTAAAATTTCTAACAAAGAGATAGATACTTTAAAAGATGCAGCTCTTATTTTGGGGGATAACAGAGATTTGGAAAAAATATCTACTACCATTTATGATATATCTGAACAGATGAATCTAAATATTGACCTTTATAACTACATGAGCGAACATCAGGATGAAAAAGAACAGGTAATTGAGCATTATTATAATCTTTCGGCTATTTTTTCTAAAAAAATTGAGGTTATAAAAGAGAGCGATAATCCTATAAAAGTTTTAAATAAAAAAGACAACTTTATACAACTTTTACCATTTACAAAAAAACTCACTCAAAGAAGGATACTCTCGTTGTTATCAACAGATAGTGAGAAACTCTACCACAAGTTGGATGAGTACCATCAAATATTTATACCTGTTCAGATATAATTTAGCCAAATCTTAGTAATTTTAGAGTATTATCTACCTAATAATTAAATTAATATTTTGGATAAATAATGCAGGTAAACATTGCACTTAAAAAAGTAGTAGACAATTCATACGATATAACAATAGACACACTTCCTAAGCTTCATTTTGATACAAAAGTAGCCATAGTTACAAACAATACAGTTTCAGATTTACATTTAGAATACTTACTATCTAAAATCTCTGCAAAAGAGTTACATGTTATAACTCTAAAAGATGGTGAAGAATATAAGAATCAAGCAAGTATTGATGAGATTTTAGAGTCAATGTTTGAAAATCGTTTTAACCGTAAATCAATGCTTATAGCTTTTGGTGGTGGTGTTATTGGTGATATGACGGGATATGCCTCTAGTATCTATCAGCGAGGGATTGACTTTATTCAAATTCCTACAACACTTTTAAGTCAAGTCGATGCAAGTGTTGGTGGAAAAACTGGTATGAACAATAAATACGGGAAAAACCTTATTGGTGCTTTTCATCAACCTAAGGCTGTATATATAGATCCTTTCTTTTTAACAACTCTTCCTGCTCGTGAGTTTGGTGCAGGAGTTGCTGAGATAGTAAAAATGGCAGTTACTTTTAATAAAGATTTTTTTGAGTACTTAGAGGGTGCAGACTTAAGAGATGAAAAAGTTGTAGAAGAACTAATCCAACAAGCTGTGCAAACAAAAGCAAATGTTGTCGCCCAAGATGAAAAAGAGCATGGAATACGTGCTGCTTTAAACTATGGTCATACCTTTGGTCATGTTATAGAAAATGAAACAAAATATAAAAAATATCTTCACGGTGAAGCTGTAGCTATTGGTATGGTTATGGCAAACGAAGTATCTGTGAAAATGGGTCTAATGAATCAAGATGAGGCAAATAGGGTTAAACAATTGCTTCAAAAGTACGATCTACCGACAAGTTATGTGATAAAAGATACTAATAGTTTTTATGAAACTTTTTTCTTAGATAAAAAAAGTGCTGATTCTAAAATAACTTTTATAATCCCAGTGGGTCTAGGTAATGTTAAAATTACTGATGAGTGTGAAAAAGAGATGATTCTCTCTGTTTTAAATAATTTTGGAGAAAATTAAATGGCTAGGTTACTCTCTTTCTTTTTATTTATCTTTGTTTTAACACTCCCTCTAGCATTAGAGGCAAAAGTATCTAAAGAAGAGCTAGCTTTAGAGGCTAAAATTCAAAAACAAGAAGAGCAGCGGATTGCTAAAGAAACTGAAGAAAAAAGACTAGAAAAAATTGCAGAATACAAAAAAGATTTACAAGAGATAGAGTCTGAAATATCACAAGAAAAAGTTTGGACAAAAAGTTATTCTTCATATCTTACATCACTAGAGGTTCGTGATGGTCTAAAAAAGATTAGAAAAAGAATCAAACTGTTAGAGAAAAAAAGAAGAAAAACAGCAGCTCAAAGAGATGAACTCTCTGCTTTAGTTTCAAAAGAAAAGATAGTTCGTTCAGAGTTAGAGAAGTTAAAAGAAAAAGACACTGCACCATTTTCAAAACTAATTACACCTCCAAATATTGATGAAATTCCTCATATTACCAATCCTTTTGATATTTTTACTGGATTATCACTTGTTGAGAGCTTGGATCGTGGATTTAATGACTATATATTAAACAAAAATAAGCTTATTGAACTTATTGACCTTCTTGCTAAAGAGAAAAAAGTTTATGAAGATATATCTGTTTTAGATATAAATAAAGAGTATAAAAAAGATGCTCAAATGAAAGCCAAGCAGCTAGAGAGATTTGAGATAGCGCTTGACACGATGCTTGTTACTGCAGATGTTTATAAAAAACGGGTTGAACTTTTAGAGGTAACAATCAACAAAGAGATTAAAGTTCAGGTTTTAAAATTAGCAAAAATTGGTATGGTTGTTCTTTTTGTATTTGTTATATTCTTCCTACTTAAACTTGTAGTAAAAAAGTATATTACAGATAATGAACGATTTTACATGGCAAATAAAATTATTACTTTTATAACTTTTACCATTGTTATTTTGGTTGTATTTTTCTCTTACTTAGAAAATGCTTCTTACTTAGTTACTATCTTAGGTTTTGCATCAGCCGGTATCGCCATCGCTATGAAAGATTGGTTTATGTCTATTTTAGGTTGGTTAGTGATAGTCTTTGGTGGAAGTATCCATGTTGGAGATAGAATTCGTGTAGATATGGATGGTATGAAGTATGTTGGTGATGTTATGGATATTTCACTTTTACGTATGACAATTTTAGAAGATATTACTCTAACTGCTATTACAAAAAATAGACGTGCAGGTAGGATTATATTTGTACCAAACAACTATATATTTACAAATCTAATTGCAAACTATACTCACTCATCATTAAAGACTGTTTGGGATGGTGTCCATATAACGATAACTTACGATTCAAATCATAAAAAAGCTCTTCATTTAGCAAAAGAGATAGTTAGAAAATACTCTAAAGGTTATACAGATATTACAAGAAAGCAGTTAAATAAACTTAGAAATCAGTACTCTTTAAAAAACACAAATGTTGAACCTAGGATTTTTTCATTTATTGAGCCTAGTGGTATTAGTATTGACTCTTGGTATCTAACAAATGCTTATGCGACTTTAACTCTTAGAAGTGTTATCTCGCTTGAAATTGTAGATGCTTTTAATGAAGCTGATGATATTACCATAGCTTACCCAACTCAAATGTTACATATGGAAGAATCAGCAAAAAGAAAAAAACCACCATTTGCAGTTGAGCAAGAGGATTTGGCATAGTTTATGAAAAAAGTGTACTTTAAAACATTTGGCTGTAGAACAAACCTTTATGATTCTCAGGTTATGATGGGTGCTCTAAAAGAGTACGAGATTACAGAAGTGGAAGATGAAGCTGATGTAGTTGTTATAAACTCATGTACGGTAACAAATGGAGCGGATACACATGTCCGCTCATACATCTCACAGCTAGAAAAAACAAATGATGCAAAAGTATTTTTAACAGGCTGTGGTGCTCATACAAAAGGTGAAAGCCTTTTAGCGCAAGGTCGCGTTGCTGGAGTGTTTGGTCAAAGTGAAAAACTTAAAATTGACTCTATGCTCTCGCGTGAAAAACCATACTATGAGCCAGGTGATTTAAACCATATAGATAAAACTATCGTTGATGATTTTGTTGGAAAGAGTAGGGCCTTTATAAAGATTCAAGAGGGTTGTAACTTCTCTTGTTCTTATTGTATTATTCCATCTGTTCGTGGAATTGCAAGAAGTATGGATGAAGAGGGGATACTTGAACAGATCACGAGGCTTGCCCTAAATGGTTTTGGTGAATTTATCTTAACTGGCACAAATGTTGGCTCATATGGCCAAGATACTGATACCTCTTTAGCAAAGCTTATGAAGAGAATCTCTGTTATTCGTGGTGTTAGAAGGATAAGGCTTGGAAGCGTAGAACCTATCCAAATAACAGATGAGTTTTTAGAACTTCTTGATGAGCCTTGGCTTGAAAAACATTTACACATCGCACTTCAGCATACTTCCCCTGATATGCTAAAAATTATGAGTAGAAGAAATGTATATAAGCAAGATAAAAAGTTGTTTGAGCTTCTGTCATCTAAAGGTTTTGCAATTGGAACTGATTTTATCACTGGTCATCCTGGTGAAAGTGAAGAAATTTGGAATGAGGCTACGATAAATGCAAAAGATTTACCTTTAACTCATATACATGCTTTTTCTTACTCTAAGCGTGATGGTACTGCATCTGCAACTATGAAGCCAGAGATAAATGGTAAGTTGGCAAAACAAAGATTACATGAGATTGAAGCTTTAATCAAGCAGAAAAATTATGAATTTAGAAAAGCTTTTGATGGAGAACTAGAAGTCCTGATAGAGGGTAAAAAAGATGGACTGTATCATGGTTACGATCAACATTTTAATAAAGTTGTACTAGAATCAGATGAAGATTTACTTGGTAACTGGCTAAATATAAGTGATTATGAAGTAAAAGAGGAGTTTAACTATGCTAGAGTTTAAATCAAATAGAATGGCCGTATATGTTTCAGCATTTTTTATTGTAGTGTTAGTTCTTTTCGCAATTCTTCGTGATAATGCAACACCAATTACACTTAAAGATGCAAATGAAATTTTAAATAATCAAAGCGTTACAAATGTAATAATTTCAAAAAAATATGTCTATTTAAAAACACAAGATGAAGTCTATAAAATAGCTTCATCACAAGTTACTCCTAAAATGTTCATAGATTATAAAGTTGAAGTTCAAAGTGGTTCTAATGTTATAGTTTATCTTTTAGTTTTTGTTTTATTATTAGGTGTGGGTTCACTTTTTTACAAATGGCTTCAAAGAAATCAACCAACAACAAAATCGGCAATTAAAAATGCACAATTAAGAGCTGAATCTGAAAGTTCACAACCAGTTGAAGCTCTAAAGTCCGATGTTACCTTTGATGATATTGGTGGAATCTCTGATGTTAAAATAGAGCTAGAAGAGATTATAGATTTTATGAAAAATTCAGCACGATACAAAAGTTTTGGAGCTCGTATGCCACGGGGTGTACTTTTAGTTGGTCCTCCTGGTGTTGGTAAGACTATGATTGCTAAAGCAGTAGCAAATGCCGCGGGTGTTCCATTTTACTATCAAAGTGGTGCATCTTTTGTTCAAATCTATGTAGGTATGGGTGCAAAACGAGTCCATGAGCTTTTTGAAGCTGCAAAAAATAATTCACCATCTATTGTTTTTATTGATGAAATTGATGCAGTTGGTAAAAAAAGAGATGGCTCAAGAAATGATGAGAGAGAAGCTACTCTAAATCAACTTTTAACAGAGATGGATGGGTTTGAAAACTCTAGTGGAGTTATCGTTGTAGCTGCTACAAATAAGATAGATGTCCTTGATGAAGCACTTCTTCGTGCAGGTAGATTTGATAGACGTATATTTGTTGAACTTCCAACAAAACGAGAACGTGAATCTATACTTACAAAGTATCTTAATAAAGTACCACATGATTTAGATACTACTGTTGTCGCAAATATGACAGTTGGTTTTAATGGTGCAGCTTTAGCTACTTTAGTAAATGAAGCTGCACTTTTATCTCTTCGTCAAAATGATTTTAAAGTAAGTATAGAACACTTCCATCAGGTAAAAGACAAGGTAATGTTTGGAAAGAAAAAACTTCAAATGCTAAATGATGAACAAAAACAATACCGAGTAACTTACCAAGCTTCTAAAGTTATGGTAGCTACTTATTTTGATTTGCCATTTGAGAAACTTATGCTTTCAAATGAGAGACTAACACCATTAACAGATGAACCACTTGTAAAGCATGAGTTAGAATCTCGTGTAAAGATGCTATTAGCTGGAATGGCTGGTTGTGCTTTACGTTTTAATGAACATGCTAGTAGTGCAAAGAGTGATTTAGCTGAAGCAAAAGAGCTTACAAATAAGATGATTTTAGATTATGGGATGGGGACTACACTAATTGCAAATGACAGTGAACAAGAGAGTTTAATGAGTTGTCTTTATGAGGAAACAAAACAACTCTTGCAAACTATGCAAGATATGCAGGTAAAAGTTGAAACTATATTAAATGAAAGAGAAAGTATCACAAAAGAAAATGTAGCTGAGATTATCTCTGTATAATCTCTTTCATCCATTTTGAAATCATAAGAAGCTCATCTCTATCTATAGAGTGGTCTTTTTTGTAGCTTTTAAACTCTATATCTAAACCGGCATCTTGAAGTATTTTTACTTGTTTTGTTGATGTCTCAATTGGAAGTACATCATCATGTGTTCCATGCGTACATAGCCAGTTAGATTTTTTAACATCTTCCTTTATCTCTTTTGCTAGTATATCTGCATCATAGATATAACCACTTACTGCGATATAACCAGCTAAAACCTTTCTGTATCTTGCTCCAAACTCAAAAGTTAAAAGTGAGCCTTGAGAAAAACCAAATAAAAAACTCTCATCTGCATTGAATTGTTCTTTAAATAACTCATCTAAGATTTGAGTTAGTATTTTAGAGGAGTATTCTATGCCTGGTAGTTGTTTTGGTGGTAGTTGATACCATGAATATCCTGTAAAGTATTCAAATGGTGCATCAAGTAAAAGGTAGTTCATTTCAGGTATATCTAAAAATTCTGGTAATCCTGTGAAACCTTCAGATGAATCCCCACGACCGTGTAAAATTATCATAAGTTTTTTTGACTCAACCTTCGCTGGTATAAAAATATTGTGTAATGGTAAATTATTCATAATTTATTATACTATAAGAGCTGCAATAATTGATGAAAATCAATAATATAATTTAATCAAGTAGATATTATTTTGTCAAAATTAATAGGATAAATAATTATGAATATTAAAGAATTTATGACACAAGACCATAAGGATTGTGATGAACTATTTGCACAAATGGAAGAGGCTGTTGCAAATAAAAATGATGAAGCATTAGAAAAGTTTGAAAAGTTTTTTGACGCACTTACAAGTCATTTTAAAATGGAAGAGATGGTTTTATTTCCAGCGTTTGAGCAAACCACTGGTATGAGTCAAGGTCCAACACAAGTTATGGTAATGGAGCATGAGCAGATGAGGGAATTACTTTCTAAGATGAGTAAGGCAGTTGATTCTGGCAATAAAGATGAATTCTTTGGTTTATCTGAGACACTTATGATTTTGATGCAACAGCACAACATGAAAGAGGAGCAGATGTTATATACGATGATACAGCAGCATCTTGGAGATGATGCTGATCATATTATCTCACAAATGAAAGTTATTGCTCAATAAAGAACTGATATAATAAATAAAATTAGCTCTAAGGGTTTTTATGACATTTTTTTCTGGCTTTTCATTGCAAAATGAAGAGCATTTTTTTAGTGATTATATAAAAGAGAGTCAGTATAGTGTTTGTGGTTTTTCTTATGGTTCATTAAAAGCACTAAATCATGTTAAAAATATGCTAGAAAACTCAAAAAGAGTAGATACTCTTCAGTTGCTTTCACCAATATTTTTTCAAACAAAATCAGAAAAGTTTAAAAAACTTCAGTTAATGGCATTTAAAAAAGATAACAGGGCATATATAAAACAGTTTTCTGCTGCTTGTTTTGCCCCATATAGTCCAAGAGAGTTAGAGTTTAGTGAAAATACTTTAGAGGATTTAGAAGAGCTTTTAACTTATGTATGGGCTGATGATGATTTTAAAGCATTGCAAAGAGCTGGTGTTAAAGTTGAAGTTTATTTAGGTTCTGAAGACAAAATTATAG
>Ga0256837_1002891_pt1 | contig 10206 bp, 6 predicted proteins | sample 4562384metaG_FD_185976 | JGI IMG/M metagenome (GOLD analysis project Ga0256837, IMG submission 185976) | Hydrothermal vent microbial communities from Guaymas Basin, Mexico - 4561-384 | ecosystem: Environmental > Aquatic > Marine > Hydrothermal vents | place: Mexico: Guaymas Basin | collected... | reverse complement strand
TGTTAAACAACCTCTAGTTCTTTCTAAACAAGCTGAATCAGTTGATATCGTAGCTACTACTTTAGGTGGTGGTTTTGGTGGTCAAGCAGATGCACTTCGTCACGGAATCTCTCGTGCTTTAGTAGCGTTTGACCCAAGTATCAAAGCTATCCTTAAACCAGAAGGTATGATGACTCGTGATGCTCGTGTTGTTGAACGTAAAAAACCAGGTAAGAGAAAAGCTCGTCGTTCTCGCCAGTTCTCAAAACGTTAATCACTTTCGTTTACAAATATTATCAATGCTTTTTGCATTGGTAATCCTTTTTTATCCCTTTTTATATCAACTTTATGTTAAACTTTTCCTAAAAATACATTTAGGATAAATATGCTAAAAACATTTATATTTCTAACTTTCATATATAGTTTTGTTAGTGCGAATGATTATTTAACTGCTATAAAACAACAACCCTCAATAACATACAAAACATTAGTTGATAAATATTTTTATTATTTAGATGATATTTCAGATGATGAAGCTTTATCTGAGATAGATGGAGAGTTTATAACCAGATATGATGCCAATCAAACAGCTATAGATTTATCAAATGTAGAAAATGTTGAATTTATAGTAGAAAATAAAGATTATGCTTTGGCTATATATGATGATGGTTATGATAAATATGCAATTTTTTTTGATTCCAAAGGTGTTACAAAGAGAGTGATTTTATTGAAGCATAGTTTTGGAAATATATATTTTAATATCACAAGAGATTATGACATAAGTATATCTGATAATGTAACCTTTTATATATATGAAACAAGATATGACAGGGGAGAAAGAGATAAACCAGCATATCTTTCATATAAAGATATTTATGTGTTGATAATCTATCCTGATGGAAATATAACTAAAAGAAAATTTACTTTAGACGAACTTCTTGAGATTAAAGAGAAAAAGTTGTATGATGAAAAAAAGGGAATTGATTGATAAAGTTTATATTTATATTCATATTTACAGTATTAGTTGCTCAAGGTTCATCACTTCAACATGTTAAACTTCAGTTAAAGTGGAAGCATCAATTTCAATTTGCTGGTTATTATATGGCAAAAGAAAAAGGCTTTTATAAAGATGTTGGACTTGATGTAGATATACTTGAGTATCGTAATGGCATAAATTTGGTAAAAACTGTTGAAAATGCAAAGGATGGTGGAGTTTATGCAGTAGGGTATCCTAATGTAATTCTTCATAAAGCAAATGGTGCAAAAATAAAACTTATAAGTGCTATAAATCAACTATCTCCACATATTCTTTTAACTCTAAAATCATCAGGTATTAAGTCAGTTAAAGATTTTAAAAACAAAAAAATAATGATTAGTAAAGATGCAGTTGAAACTGTTTCTTTGATGGCTATAATGACATCTCATCATTTAAGTTTAAATGATTTAACAATAGTCAAACCATCATTTAATATAAATTCACTTATAAATAAAGATGTAGATATAGCAACTGCTTATATATCTAATGAACCATATCAATTAAACATTAGACATATTCCTTATAATATTTGGAACCCTTCAGATTATGGGTTTGATTTTTATGATGATATATTATTTACTTCTTTAAATGAGTTAAATTCACATCCCAAAAGAGTAGATTCTTTTAAAAATGCATCATTAAAAGGTTGGCAATATGCTTATGAGCATGTTGATGAAGCTATAGATGTTATTTTAAAAAAATACAATACTCAAAATAAAACAAGAGATGCATTACTATATGAGGCAAAAGAATTAAAAAAACTTGCTTTTACAGGTTCAAATGAACTTGGAGATATACAAAAAAGTAAGATTAAAAGAATTGTAGATATTTATAATCTTTTTGGATTGATTTATAAAAATTCAAATGTAGATGATTTTATATATATTTCACCAAATAAATATAGTTTAAATGAGAAAGAAAGAGATTATTTAAAATCTAAAAAAGTTATAAAAATGTGTATTAATCAAAATTGGATGCCGTATGAGAGTTTTAAAGATGGTAAATATATAGGTATGAGTGCTGATTACTTTAAACTTATAGAAGATAAATTATCTTTAAATATTGATGTTGTAAAAACAAAAACTTGGACACAATCTTTAGAATTTGCTAAATCAAGAAAGTGTGATATTTTATCTTTAGCTATGCCAACAGAAGATAGAAAAAAATATATGAAATTCACATCTCCGTATTTAAAAATACCACTAGTAATAGCTACAAAAAATGATGCCTTATTTATAAATAATATTAGTTTATTGAAAGGTAAAAAACTTGCAATTACTAAAGATTATGCTTTTAGAGATATATTAAAAAAAAGATACCCTTATCTTGAATTGGTTGATGTTAAAAATATAGAAGATGGTTTATCTAAGGTTAAAAGAGGTGAATGTTATGCTTATATAGGTTCTTTGATGAGTATAAGTTATGCTATACAAAGAGAATTTTCTTCTGAGTTAAAAATTTCTGGTAAATTTGATAATACTTTGAACTTAGGTATAGCCGTAAGAGATGATGATAAGATATTATTTCAGATTATGCAAAAAGCAGTTTTAAGTATAAATGAAAAACAAAAACAAAAGATTTTTAATGACTGGATATCAGTAGAGTATGTAAAAGATACAAATTATGATTTGTTATTTAAAGTTTTGGGATTAGCTTTAGTTGTTATTTTGATAGTTTTACTTTTATATAGAAAAGAAAAAAAGTTAAAACAAAAAATAGAGATACAAAATATTGTTTTTGATACCATCATAAATACAATTCCAAACCCTATGTTTTATAAAGATGCAAAAGGTATTTATCAAAATGCAAATAAAACATTTGCTGAAAAAATATTAGGTATCAATAAAGATGAATTGATAGGTAAAACATTGGATGAACTTTCACATGTTATTGCACCTAAAGAGATAGCTTTTTATAATAAGCAGGATAGGAAACTTTATGAAAATAAACAAAATCAAGTTTATGAAACAAAATTAAAAATCAAAGATGGTTCTTTAAGATATTTTCGTATTCAAAAAAATCTTTTTTATTCAAAAGATGGCATAATCCTTGGATATGTAGGTTTTATGTATGATATAACAGAGTTAAAAGATAGAGAAAAAGAGTTAGAATACATAGCTTCAATAGACCCTATGACTAAATTATACAATAGAAGATATTTTTCAAATATAAGTGAGTCTATCTTAAAACTAGCAAAACGAAAAAAGAAACCAGTTAGTATTGTTATGTTGGATATAGATGATTTTAAAAAAGTAAATGACACTTATGGTCACAATATTGGTGATGATGTTATTATTGCTATAGCAAAGATACTTAAAAATATATGTAGAGAGAGTGATGTTGCTTGTAGATTTGGAGGAGAAGAATTTATACTTTTACTTCCAGATACAGATAGAAATGGTGTATATAATGTAGCTCAAAAAGTAAGAAGAACAGTAGAAGAATATCAAGTAAAAATAGATGATACTAAATCCATACAAGTAACTGTAAGTTTAGGAGTATCAGAAGTAAATGTAAATAAAAATTTAGAAGTATCTATAAAGAAAGCTGATGATGCACTTTATAAAGCAAAAGAAAATGGTAAAAATAGGGTGGAGTTTTGATAAAAAACATTATCTTGTTTTTAGTGTTATCAGTTGGTATTTTTGCTTCTACTCTTCATCTTGCAACATCTTCTAATCCATCGAGATTAAACCCTTTGTTGGCAACTGATTCTTCATCATCTGAGATAGCTGGTTTTTTGTTTAATGGACTTGTAAAGTATGATAAAGATTTAAATATAGTAGGGGATTTAGCAGATAAGTTTTACTTTGAAAACAATACCACTTTAATATTCAAACTTAAAAAAAATGTTTTATGGCATGATGGTGCTAAGTTTGATGCTAATGATGTTGTTTTTACATATAAAACAATTATCTCTCCAAATATAGCTACACCATATAGTTCTAGTTTTAGGTTTGTAAAGAGTGTTGAGGCTTTGGATGATTTTACTATAAAAGTTATTTATAAAAAGTCTTATTTTAAAGCTCTTGAGACTTGGATGATGGGGATATTACCTAAACATCTACTAAAAGATGATAAAAATCTTATGACCTCTAAATTTAACACACATCCAATAGGTACGGGTGCATATAAACTTTTTCAACTTGAACACTCTAAAGATATTATTTTAGTTGCTAATAATGATTATTTTGAAGGGCGACCTAAGATAGATAAAATCTCTTTTCATGTTATAGCAGATCCAATGACAAGATTTTTGATGTTAAAATCAGGTGCTTTGGATGTTGGTAGTATTGAGCCTATGCAGTTTGAAAGACAATTAAATAAGAACTTTTTTAATAAGTTTAATATCTATGAAGAGATAAGTCATTCATATACTTATTTAGGATTTAATCTAAGAAAAAAGAAGTTTCAAGATAAAAGAGTAAGAGAAGCTTTATCTTTGGGGATAGATAGAGATGAATTAGTAAAAATTTTATTTTTTAAACATGCAAAAGTTTGTACAGGACCATTTTTACCAAAAACAAAAGCTTTTAATAATGGGGTAAAAGCTCCTACACAAAATATAAAAAAAGCAAAACAATTATTAAACGAGGCTGGATATGATAAAAATCATCCATTTATTTTTGATATAGTAACATCAAATTCAAGTGCTATAAGACCATATGCTGTAGAGATTCTTCAATATCAGTTAAAAAAAATAGGAGTTATTGTTAAACTAAGAGTTATGGAATGGCAAGCTTTTTTAAATATGGTGGTTTTTCCACATAAATTTGATGCTGTTTTACTTGGTTGGGGTTTGTCTTCTACTCCTGATCCATATCTTTTTTGGCATAGTGATAATGATAAAAAAGGTGGTTTCAACCTAGTGGGATATAAAAATCAAAAACTAGATAAGATGATAGAAGAATCACAAAGTATGATACAAAGAAAGAAATTAAATAAATTATGGCAAAAGATGTTTAAAATCATAACAGATGATAATCCATATCTTTTTTTATATATACCAAATTCAATAACCGTTGTAAATAAAAAGATTAAAAATGTAAAGCCAAGTTTAAGTGGTATTTGGGATAATTATATTGAGTGGGAAAAATAAATTTATGATATAATCTATTTAAAAATCAAGGTATATAATGAATGAAATGTATAGTATGAGTATAGTTACTCATAACTACGGTGTTTTTTTTGTATTGAGTGTTATATTTGCAAATATTATGTTTGTAGTAAATGCCAAAGATATAAAAAAATATACAAGAATTATGAGGCTTTTTAATCCAATAGTTGGAACTGCTATTGGAATAGTATTTTTTACAGGTGTTGTTATGATGGCTGCTAAACATCTTGAGTTTAGTATAGAAAATATTATCATGATAGTTTTTGTTATTGCATTGATGGCTTTAGAGGGTAAACGAGCTTCTAAATTAAAATGGACAAATCCTAGAACAGTTGATGCTCTTGATAATTACAAAAAATTTGTATTTAAAATATTTGCAATAGAAATTGCAATGGTTCTTAGTATATCTACTTGGATGTGGAGTCTGAATTGATTTATATACTTAGTGAAGATGCTTCAAAACAAACTCTAAAGATAAAAGGTGAACTTTTTAAATACCTTGTAAAAGTTCGCAGACATAGTGTAGATGATGTTATAAATTTTAGAAATAAAGAAGATATAAAAAAACTTTATTCTTATAAAATTGTCTCTTTAGATGGTAGAACTATTGAGCTTGAACTTATAGATGAGGTAATACAAGAGGTAAAAAGCTCTAAAAATCTTCATATAGGTTGGTGTAAAATTGATGCAAAGTCAGTTGAGAAAGTTTTAGCATCTTTAAATGAGATAGGTGTTAGTAAGATAACTTTTATAGATTGTGATAGAAGTCAAAAAAACTTTAAACTTGATTATAAAAGGTTTGAAAGAATTTTAGATGCATCTTCTCAACAATGTGGAAGAACCTCTGAAATGGAGTTTGATAGTTGTAAGAATTTAAAAGAGTTTATAGAAAAATATCCAAATACAAAAGTTTTTGATTTTTGTGATAATATCTTAAAAGAAGCAGATGATTTTAAAACTGTTTTAATAGGATGTGAGGGTGGTTTTTCCAAAGATGAAAAAGAGTTGCTTTTATCTTTAGATGTATTTAGATTAAATAATCCTATGGTTATGAGGTCTGAAAGTGCCGTTATAGCAGTAGCTAGTAAAATCTTACTATAATCCTTTTATTAAACATTATAGTAAGTAGCATTAGGATGATAAACTACTAAAGCACTTGTAGATTGCTCAGGGTGTATTTGAAAAGTCTCACTAAGTTCAATTCCAAACTCTTCAGGTTTTAGTAGGTCAAAAAGTGGTCTGTTTAACTCTAAATTTGGACAAGCTGCATAACCAAAAGAGTAACGACTTCCTTGATAACGGTTCATTCTAACATCTGCTAGAGTGTTACCCTCATCTTCACTTGCTATGCCTAAATCTAGTCTGATTTGTTTATGAGCTATCTCTGCTAGTGCTTCAGCTAACTCAACCCCTAAACCATGAAATTGATAATACTCAGTATAATTACCCTCTTCATAAATTCCTCTTTCTATCTCGCTCAGTTTTGAACCAGCACTAACACAAGTTAAGGCGATAACATCATCTACATCACTATGAAAAAAGTCACTCAAAGCTCGGTGTGGTTTTTTTCTTTGTCTTGGAAATTCAAAAGTTTGAGTAATTTTACCATCTTCATATATATGAAGTTTGTTATCATCACTTCTACATTTGTAATAACCATAGATAATAGTAGGCTCAAAAAGTCCTTCATCTATAAATCTTGCTTTTAATTTCTCATAAGCAGGCCATACAACGGTATCTAGTTGCTTTTGATAAGCCTCTTTTGTCATACCTTTTGAACTGTAACCCCAACGAGATTTAAAAAGGATTTTATGATTTATCCAGCTAAATGCCATCTCAACTTGTTGAGGAGTTAGTTTTAACTCTCTTCTTCCCCAAAAAGGTGGGTTTGGTATCTCAACATCACGAGAAGGCATTTTTATCTCTTCAAATGGTGGGATGATATACTCTATCTCCTCTTTTTTCTCTATCTCTGGAGCATCTGGGTGTAGGTTGGTGTCAAAATTACCAGCTTCGATACGACTCATAGCTGTTACACCATCAAATGCATCCTTACAGTAAAATATAGGTCCATCATAAAAAGGGCGACAAAAATCATCTATAAAACTTCTTGTAAGTGCAGCACCACCTAAAAGGATAGGTATTTTTATGCCTTTTTCTTTTAAAATTTCTAAGTTTTCTTTCATAACTTGAGTTGATTTTACAAGTAAACCACTCATACCAAAAGCAGAGATATGCCCCTCTTGCATTGTTTGTATAAAATCATCAAGTTCAACTTTTATACCTAAGTTTTTTACTTTAAAACCATTGTTTGAGAGGATAATATCTACAAGATTTTTACCTACATCGTGAACATCACCTTTTACTGTCCCTAAAGCCAAAGTTGTATCAACAGCTTTTTCAACCTTTGGTAGATAAGGGTTTAGATGGTCAACTGTTTTTTTCATAGTTTCAGCTGATTGTAAAACGAATGGTAGTTGCATTTGACCACTACCAAAAAGCTCACCTACTACTTTCATAGCATCTATTAAAATCTCATTTACAATTTTTTCAGGTGCTATTTCGTGACGAACTTTCTCAACAAGAGGTATCATCCTATCTTTGTCACCATCCATAAGAAGTTTTGCGATTTTTTCTTCATCGCTCATCTTTAGATACTCAGCATCTTCTATATTTGTATCTATTGCTTCTTTTGTTGAAAAATGCTCTATAAAATCAAAAAGTGCATTTTCAGTTTTATTAAATATCAAGTTATTACATATATCTTGGTCTTCTTGGCTTATCTTGTTGATAGGGATGATATGTTTTACATTTATGATAACACTTGTTAATCCAGCTTCAAGACAATGGTGTAAAAACATAGAGTTTAAGTAAGGTCTTGCATCTTTATCTAGTCCAAATGATATGTTAGAAAGCCCTAAAACTGCTCCAACTTCTGGGTGTTTTATGCGAAGTTGTCTTATCGCTTCTATGGTGTTTATACCAGCATCAAGATACTCCTCATCTCCACTAGCTAGTGTAAAAGTAAGAACATCAAAAACTAAGTCCTCTTTTTTAAGTCCGTGTCTGTTTGTAGCAAGGTCGATAATCCTATCTGCAATGGCAATTTTATTTTCAACTGTTTTTGCCATACCAACTTCATCTATGGTTAAACAAACTAAACTTGTACCAAATTTTTTAGCCAACTGACAAACAGCATCAAATTTATCTTCCCCATCTTCAAGATTTACAGAGTTAAGAATAGGTTTTCCACCTATGTTTTTAAGTGCAGTTTCTAACCCTTTTGTTTGTGTAGAATCAGGCATCAAAGGTAAAGCAATTTTTTGGTTATATCTGCTCATAACCTCATTCATATCTTTTGTTTCATCTCTACCTGCAAAGCCAACATTTACATCCACAACATGAGCTCCTGCTCTTACTTGTTGTTGAGCAACACTTAGTGTTCCCTCATAATCTTCAGCGATTATAAGTTCTCTAAAAGCTTTTGAACCAGTAGCATTACTTCTCTCACCCATTAGAAGTGGTGCTGGTTTTTGCATCAATGGAGTTGTATTAAAAAGTGAAGCTATTGAAGTTGGATGACTTCCTGTTGCTGGTTTAGGAGTGATATTTTTAGTAGCATTTACCAATGCTCTTATGTGTTGAGGAGTAGTCCCACAACAACCACCTAAAAAGCTAACACCATCATAATCTAAAAATTTTGTTTGATGCTGTGTGAACTCTTCAGGGTTCATAGGGTAGTAAGTATAACCTCCACGGTTTTGAGGAAGTCCAGCATTTGAGTGAACACTTATAGGTTTATGCCATAATTCACTTAAAGTTTTAACATGTTTTAAAACTTGTTCAGGTCCTGTTCCACAGTTAAAACCAAGAGAAAGTATGTCAAAAGGTTCAAGTATCGTTGCTATGGTTGTAGCATCTGTACCAATTAACATCGTACCACTAAGTTCTATGGTAACACTAACCATAACAGGTATGTTAGTTTCTCTTTGTTTGTTAGCTTCATCTATGGCATGAAGACCTGCTTTTATCTGAAGTGGGTCTTGAGCAGTTTCGAGTAAGAAAACATCAACTCCACCATCAATAAGAGCTAAACAAAACTCTGTATAACCTTTAAACATCTCATCATAAGTTATATGACCTAAAGATGGAAGTTTAGTCCCAGGTCCAATACTTCCTAAACAAAATCGTGGATGCTCAGGTGTGCTAAACTTTTCACACTCTTTTTTTACAAGCTCTGCACCAGCTTTTGTTAATTCATAAGCACGATTACCAATGTTATACTCATCTAAAACCCAAGAAAATGAACCAAAAGTATTGGTAGTGATAAAGTCTGCACCAGAAGTTAAGTAAGCATGAAAAATCTCACTTAAAACTTCAGGGCAAGTAACATTTAAAAGTTCATTACAACCCTCATTATCTTCCCAAGCTTCTTTTGGGATTTTATCATCTCTTTGTTGTAGTTGCGTACCCATCGCACCATCTATAATAAGTGGACGAGTTTTAATAGTGTTTAAAATATATTGTTTAGTATTCATAATGTTATTTTATCATTTATCGACTTAAGATTTACAAGCTGTTATTTACTTAGTTTTTTGTATAATCTTTTTATAGCTAAAGATATATGAATTAAAAGAACATAAATGAACAACTTTTCAAATCTTCATCTTTCAAAAGAGATGATACAAAACCTAGATAATATAGGTTACACACAAATGACTCCCGTACAAGAAAAAAGTTTACCTTTCATACTTGAAAACAAAGACCTTATAGTAAAAGCAAAAACAGGTAGTGGTAAAACTGCTGCTTTTGGTATAGGTTTGCTTCAAAAACTTCAAGTTAAAAAGTTTCGTATCCAATCTTTGGTGCTTTGTCCTACTCGTGAATTAGCTGATCAAGTTGCTAAAGAGTTAAGGATGATAGCTAAATTTACTCATAATATAAAGATATTAACTTTATGTGGTGGTGTTGCTTTTGGTCCTCAAGTGGGTTCACTTAAACACAATGCTCATATAATTGTAGGAACACCTGGTCGAGTTTTAAAGCATCTTAAAAAAGAGACTTTAAGTCTTGA
>Ga0256837_1002890_pt1 | contig 10207 bp, 9 predicted proteins | sample 4562384metaG_FD_185976 | JGI IMG/M metagenome (GOLD analysis project Ga0256837, IMG submission 185976) | Hydrothermal vent microbial communities from Guaymas Basin, Mexico - 4561-384 | ecosystem: Environmental > Aquatic > Marine > Hydrothermal vents | place: Mexico: Guaymas Basin | collected... | reverse complement strand
AGATAATGGACAATGGGGATATGGTACTATTAAAGATGAAGCTTTAGCATCTAATACTAAATATGATACAGAAACTTCATTTCAAATACAAGTGTAATGGTAGATGGAAGTGACCCTGAACAAGTAAAGATAGCATATAAAGCGATAGAAGAGGTTTTCCAAGCGACTGTTGATCTCGGTGGTACACTCTCAGGTGAGCACGGCATTGGTCTTGCCAAAGCACCATATATGTCGATGGCGTTTTCTGATGAGGAGATGGCTTTGTTTAAGTCTATCAAAGCTGCATTTGATCCAAACAATATCTTAAACCCTGCAAAAATGGGGCTTAAATAACCTATGCACACAAAAGCTCTGCATCTCTACAAAGAGGTAAAACTTTTTTTACTCTCTTTTGTAGATAAGGAGCTTACCCTCTTTGCTGCTAGTTTGAGTTTTTACACTATTTTTACCATCATCCCCCTTTTACTCATTATGATGTCACTTCTGACTGCACTGCCTAGTTTTGAGGAGCATTATGAGACGATAAAAACTTTTATCTTCTCCAACCTTATGCCGATGCAATCAGAACTCATAGTTGAGAAGATTGATGGTTTTTTGGCAAACTCTGCAAAGATGGGTGTGATGAGTTTGGCAATGGTACTTGTTGCTTCCCTTTTGTTTTTTAGAAACTTTGAGTATATCGCCAACAAAATATTTCATGCAAAATCACGAACTCTTTGGGAGAGTATCACAACCTACTGGACGATGCTCACACTTACACCCATAGCACTTGGAGTCTCTTTTTATATCACAGGATATATCGCAACCCTTATGGCATCAAACGCACTTACAGAGGGGCTTAACATCTTACCTCTTGTACCCTATCTTATCATCTGGGCTTTGTTTTTTTTACTTTTTCAGATCTCGGCAAATACAAAAATCTTGCCAAAAGCCTCATTTATAAGCTCTCTTATTGTCTCTATTATTTTTAGTATTAGTAAAAACGGTTTTATCTACTATGTGTTTTTAAACAGATCCTATACCACGATGTATGGCTCTTTTGCTACTTTGATGTTTCTTTTTTTATGGATCTATGTTTCATGGATTATCTTTCTCTATGGACTCAAACTATGCCACCTGCTCAATCACTACTATAAACAAACAGAGATTGCACAAAACAAGTAGATAGGCAAACCATCTTTTATAGAGTGTAAGAAGTGAGAGTAAAACTGCTCCACCAAGCCACCAAACACTCACATCAACTTCGCTTTTTATCTTTCCCATTGCAATAAAAGAGCTCAGTACCCCATCAAAAAGATCTCCAAAACCAAATAGATGAAGTGCAAAACTCACAGGATAAAAAAGATTAAAAACAACACTCCATACGATTGAAAGTGGATGGAGCAGTGAAAAGTTTTGGAACATTACAACAGAGTATGGAAGCATCATAAGATAGATCCAAAATGGCAACCATAAAAAGATATATACCTTTTTTACTCCATCAAACAACTTTAAAAATACAAAGATATAAAACACACCAGCAACACTCAAGAAAAATCCCATACTAAACAGAAGTCTTGGAAAAAATGCAAGAAGTAAAACAACACTTACAAACAATGTCTGCATCGAGATAATCTTAAAACCCCTATCATATAAAATATACCCTATCAAAAACATCCCAAAAGAGCGTAGTAGAGATGGTGGCATATCTAAAAAATAGGTGTAGCAAAAAAGAAGAACTCCAAGAGATACAAAAGCATCACGGGTATAATTTCTATAGGGAAAATAGCGACTTTGAAAAAAACTATAAAAAGGGCGAAACAAAAAATAAAACAAAGCTGAGATAATCCCGATATGCAATCCACTAATAGCGATAAGATGGGAGACTCCCAATGAACTAAAAATTTTTTGTAACTCTGAACCAAATGGAAGTGCAAGAAAAAGTGCCTTATAGATATCTTGGGCATCCTTATCGCTATGTTGCTGTTGGATCTTTTGCATTAGTGTGTATTTTACACCCTGATCAGGCAAAACCTGTGAGATCCTACCTTTGAGATAAAAACCCCGAAGATACTCTAAAAAACTGATCTCTTGAACATAACCAAGATATTTCACTTTTTGAGCTTGAAGATTTTTATATTTTTTTGAAACTGAGGTATAAAATGTCACTCCATCAGATGAGCGCATTTTTAAAAGATAGTATTTTTTTGCTTTTTTCATTTTTGTATAGTGTTTTAAAACGATAGCATCTATCTTGACAGTATCAAATGCTTTAAAGTGCTTATAGTTGTTGTACTCTATCAACAAGGAGTAAAAAAGTACAACAGCCACAAAAAGAAAAAAGAGCACTATATCTTGTTTGGTTTGAAAAAGATCTACTCTCTCAATCATCACTTTAGAGTGTCGGCATATCCACCTGTGGAATATCCACTTGAGCCGACTTCGTATCTATATTTTCATACACTGTCTCTACCCCTGCTGCATATGCTGGAGCATCCACAAAACGGGTAAGTTTTTTCTGAAAAACAAGTTTAACATGCCCTGTTGGACCATTACGCTGTTTTCCAATGATAATCTCAGCATCTTCTTCCTCTTTCTCTACATAGGTTGGAGTAAACTCTTTACCCTCAGCTTTTGCTGCTTTTTCACGCTCTTTTTCCTCTTTGTAAAGGTACACATCATCACGGTACACAAAAAGGATAATATCTGCATCTTGCTCGATTGAACCTGATTCACGAATATCGCTCAGCATTGGACGTTTATCGTTTCTACTCTCTAACCCACGATTAAGCTGTGAGAGTGCAACGATAGGGATCTCAAGTTCACGTGCAAGCATCTTAAGCCCACGCGAGATCTCACTTACTTGAAGGTGACGATCTTGAGAACCAATACCCTGCATAATTTGAAGATAATCAATAACTGCTATCTCGATCTCAGGGTGTTGGTTTTTGAGTTTACGCAGTTTAGAACGCAACTGGTTGATGTTGACACTCCCTTGATCATCCACAAAAAGTTTTGCAGAGTTCATCTTATCGATCGCTCCATTGAGATCACTCCACTGCTCATCACTCATATCACCCACACGCAGTTTTTGCAAAGGGATAGAGGTCTGGATAGAGAGTAAACGCAACATCAACTGCTCTGCTGGCATCTCCAGCGAAAAAAATGCAACACCTTTTCCCTGCTGGATCAAAGAGTTTACGGTGTTGAGTATAAAAGAGGTATTATGAGTTACTGTCATATCTTCAAGTAAAAAGAGATGATTACCATCTATGGTAAATCCATAATACTCATCTACTTTATCATACTCTACTTTTATACCTGTATAAAGATGGCTTCGTTTGGAGAGTAGTTTTCTTGCTTGTTTACGTGGTACTTTTGTAGGTATCTTATCCAACTCACCTACTATTCTCAATCTATAAACATCACACTCATAGTTTATCTTTTTTATGCGTGCTTTTTTTGTTTTTATAGAAACTCTAAAACCAAGAGAATCAGCAAGAAGTTTTATCTCACGTGCAAGTTTTTCATCTTTTTGTACTATCTCAAAAACATGAAATCTATCATCATAATAACCATCACTGTCTATGAGACCTGCAAGAAGTTCAAGTCTGTTTTTTGCTGAGTTTTGAAGATACTTGTGTGGTATATGTTTATTGTTTAAAAGATCTAAATCTCTAAGTTTCTTTTGTAGCGATTTATCTTTTTTTTTCGATATATCGCGCTCTCCTGATGTTATACTATAAATGGGGCATTTACCTTCAGGCTGTTGTGTAGAGAGTTGCAACTCCAATCTTGAAGCATACCCACCAAGATACTCTATGATTTGACTATCTGTAGTTGCTATATTCACATTTGAACTCGTACCATCTCCAAGCCAGAGACCTAAAAAGTAAGGCTCTATTGGGAGTTTACGTTTTTTAAACTCTACTGCTACTTTATACCCTTTATAGTTTGAGTGAAAACGTTTGGACTTTTTGTTATACTCACCCACTTCAATATTTAAAATATCACCATGTTTGTGTTTCCCTTCATTACGGGAGCGTTTAAGTGAAAGTATATGGGATTCATTGACACGGTAATCGATTCCTTTGTTTTGTCTCACCCAATACATCTTCTCCCGACCACGAGCCAAAGAGAGAACATTTCTTGGTGTGGAATCATCACCCATAAGCTTATCGCCTACTTTTATATCCTCTACATTTTTCAATGTGCCATCAAACATGAAAACCTTTGTTCCCTTACCCAAACATTTCCCCATCGCTGGACGAGCGGCGATGATGACAAGATCACCTTTTCCAAACCCTGTTGTCATACGATTGAGCTCTTTAAATCCTGTATCAACACCAACAAGTACAGAGTTTCCACGAGCTTTCATCTCTTTGATATACTCCATAGTATCAAAGGTCATTTTTGGCGAGTCTTTAAAGTCACTTGTTTGGTTTTCCTGTGTGATCTCATAAAGTTTTTTCTCTACAATATCCACCACCTCAGCAGATGGTAACTCCTCCTCAACTGTTACACGCTTTATCTCTGTTGTAAGTGTTAAAAGGTGGCGTTTGAGTGATTTGTCTTTTACCTCATCTACATAAGCCTGTGTATTTGCGATTGGATTTGCTGCTAGTATCTCAAGAAGAACCTGCTCATCAAATTTTTTTGCTTTGATAAGCTCTTTTTTGATAAACTCCTCATCTATGGGCTGATCTTTTTGTAAAAGTGTAAGCATCGCCTTGAAGATATCTTGATGAGCAGGGAGGTAGAAATCCTCCACCTTTAAAATCACACTAAGCTCATCAAACTGACTTGGCTCAAAAATAATCGAACTTAAAATACTTCGCTCAAAGGCAAGGTTGTAAAGGTTATCTTGCATTGTTTATCCTCATTATTAGCTCTTTTAAATATGTCACTAAAGGTGTAATTTTTTTATTTTCTTCTATACTTAATTCTAAAACTTTTTCTATTTCTATTTTCTTATCTTTTAAAAGTAATATGAGCTCCTCTTCAAGTTCTTCAAGCTTTGTTTTACATACATAAAATACTTCCTCTTCATCAAGGCCAAAATAACCATGTGCAATAATATTTCTAAAATCTACAATTTTTCTGTATTTTTTATCTTGTAAAAAATTAGTTTGCAAAAGTACCCTTGTTGCTTCTCCTAAAATCTCAAGCTCTCTAATGGTAGAATCCCAAGCCATCTCATGCCATCTTAGTGACTCTCCATCTTCAAACTCTTGAGTATATCTTCCAATTTTATTAATAGCAATAAAAATATCTACTATATAGAGTCTGAAGTCTCTACTAGACATAGATAACTTCCTTATCGACATACTCTTTTACTAAGAGTCTGAGTTGCTTCTCTTTACCAAGATCAACAGCTTTTCCAAAACTCTCTTCAAGCATATACTTTAAATCAAAAAACTTATCAAATGAAGATGGCATATCAACTAAAATATCTATATCACTATCTTCTCGTGCTTCATCACGTGCATAACTTCCAAAAAGTCCTATCTTCTCTACCTGGTATTTTTCTCTCAGCTCCTCTTTGTGCTGCTTTAAAAACTCCAAAATATACTCTTTAGTCATCACCCTGCTCCGCCATCTTCTCAACCTCATAGACAAACTTATCTACAAGCTCCCTCTCATCGAGGTTGGCAACAACTTCCCCTTTGACCATCACAAGCCCTTTGCCTTTTCCGTATGCGATCGCCACATCAGCATGAGCTGCTTCACCTATGGCATTGACCACACACCCCATCACTGAGACATTAAGCGGCTTTGTGATATGTTTTGTGCGACGCTCTATCTCACTAACTGCACTAACAAGATCAGCTTCGATCCGTCCACATGTAGGGCATGAGATGATGTTAAGCCCATCTGGCATCGCACCAGAGTCTTTGAGGATTGCACGGGCAACATTTATCTCCTCTTCTAGCTCCCCTGTGATACTTACACGCATTGTATCACCTATCCCATCAAGCAAAAGTGAGCCAAGTCCTATGGCACTTTTAACTGTGGCGTGAAAAAGAGTTCCCGCTTCTGTAACACCCAAGTGAAACGGGTAGTTGTTTTTTGGTCTAAGCATCCTGTATGCTGCAACAGTGCGTTCTACGTCACTTGCTTTGAGACTTATCTTGATATCATCAAACCCCAAATCCTCTAAAAACTTGATGTTGTACTCAGCAGAAGCCACCATCGCCTCAGCTGTTGGACCATACTTGTTATCAAACTCTTTTTCCAAACTCCCTGCGTTTACACCGATGCGGATAGGAAGATTTCTCTCTTTGCAAGCTTTGACAATCTCTTTGATTTTACTCTTGTCACTGATATTGCCAGGATTAAAACGGATACAGTCCACCGACTCTGCTGCGATAAGTGCAAGTTTGTAGTTGAAGTGGATATCTGCAACAAGGGGAAGTTCTATCTGTTCTTTGATAGACTTAAGTGCGAGTGCATCTTGCATATCTGGCACAGCCACACGAACTATATCACACCCTGCAAAATGGAGTCTTTTTACCTGAGCAACGGTTGCTTCAACATCGTGGGTATTGGAGTAAGTCATCGACTGTGTAGAGATTGGTGCATCACCACCAACAGCTACATTGCCGACATATATTTTTTTGGTTGGGTATCTTTTTATCATAAAAAGATTTTACCCCTTTTATAATGAAAAAAGGCTTTAGAGATCCAACTCTGATATCTTTTTTGGTTTTGAAAAGTAGTATCCTTGAAAATACTCACACCCAAGCTCTTTTAAAAATGCAACATGTTCTTTGGTTTCCACACCCTCTGCTATCACATCTATCTGAAGGGTTTCGCACATAAGCAAAATACTCTTTATAATAGCCACATCACTTTTATCACTCAGCATATTTCTTACAAATGATTGATCTATTTTCACTTGATTGAGTGGTAGATTTTTAAGATATTGAAGTGAGGAATAACCTGTTCCAAAATCATCTAAGGAGATTTGAATCCCTATCTTCTTGAGTTGATGCATCTTCTCAATCACCTTTTCAATATCTTTTACAACAACAGTCTCTGTAAGCTCCACCTTAAGATGCTTTGGATCTATTTTATATTTTTGTACCTCTTCTTTCACTAAGGCTAAAAAATCTTCATCCATAAATTGTTTTGCACTTACATTAACAGCAATTTCATAATGTGCATAATGTTTCATTTTGGAAAAAAATGCTAACTGTGCAGCAGCCTTTTGTATTACAATACGGCCAATTTCAACAATTAAGCCTGTCCTTTCAGCAATAGGGATAAAATCATTTGGTGCTATAACTTTTCCAGTTTTATTCCAACGGATAAGAGCTTCAAAAGCATATATCTTCTCCTCTGTGTCATATTGAGGTTGATAATATAATTCAAATTGATTTTTCTGTATGGCTTCTAAAAGTTCAGTGTAAATATTTACCTGCTTTTGTGCTGCATTTTGATAGTTTTTATCATAGTAAGAGATACGGTGCTGACTTCCCTTTGCACTGTGAAGTGCCATCTCTGCATCTTGTATTATTTTTGATGCATTCCTATCACTACTACTATATATATTGATCCCTATTTCTATTATAATGTTAAGCTGCTTTTTATCTATTTTATAAGGTTGAGTCAAGATAGTTCGTATATATTCAGTGATTAGCTTACTCTCTTCAAATGTTTTATCTTTAAGCTTATCAAAAGTATCAAACCAAAGACAAAACTTATCAGCACCTATTCTGCTTACTAATGTAACACCATCAAGTGACTGTAGCCTTTCTGCTACTTTTTGTAATAAAACATCACCAGTATCATAACCAAATGCTTCATTTATAAGTTTAAACTCACATATATTCAGCATAAAGATAACACCCCATTGCTTTGAGCTCGATGTTTGTAAATATTCTTCAAGTTGCTGTAATAAAAGTGCTTGGTTTGGTAAACTAGTTAAGGTATCATATCTTTGAAGATAATTTAGCTTTGCTTCCGTTGTTTTTTGCAAGCTTATATCTATAAAACTTGCTATAAAGTATTCAACATCACCATTTTCGTCTAATACACTTTGAATTGTTAAATATTCTGGATAGATTGTTCCATCTTTTCGTTTATTGTAGATCTCCCCATTCCAATAATGATGTTCGTGCAAACTTTTGTGCATATTTTTATAGAACTCTTCATCTTGCTTACCCGATTTTAAAAGTGCAGGTGTATTTCCTATCACCTCTTCTTTGGCATACCCTGTGATCTCTAAAAATGCACGATTTACCTCAATAATCTTGTGTTTTTTATCAGTAATTGCCATACCATTTTGTGTTTCAAATGCAACTGCTGCAATTTTGAGTGCTTCATGAGAGCTATTGATCCTATCAAGCATTGTATTTACTTCATCATAAAGATGTGTATATTCGTTATTACCTTTTACATCTATCTTCTCTGAAAGTTTTTCTTTAAATTCAATTTTTTCTAAAAATTTCACAAGTTTTAAAATAGGAGCAGTAAATTTTTTTGCGAAATAATTTGCAAGTAAAACTGAGAAAAAACCTATAAGGAAAAAAGCCATAATAATTTTGTCTATATTTTCTAAAAAAACATCATAAAGAGAACGGATTTCAATATCAAGATAAACATATCCTAAATGATTCTCTTGATATTGTGCTTTTGTTAAAACCTCTACATGATTTTTATCCATATAAAATATTGGCTTGACATTTTTTACAAGCCTTTTAACACGGAAATTTTTATCTTCTTTGCTAAATTGATAAACTGGTGTTGCATCTAACTTGTAAAGCACCATATATTTGAGATTTTTAAAAGAATACAATGAAGTTGTTATATCTGCTGCAGCACTTACATCATTTAGTAAAATAATTTTAGCAACATTCTGTCCAATAACATCACTTACAGTGTTCACAAGAGCCTTAGTTTGTGCTGTTTGATCATCTTTATACCATAAGACAAAAAGAGACAAACCCAATAATGTATTTAGAATTGTTACAACAACAATTATTGTTGTCAACCATTTTTTAATAGACCCCTTATAATGTTTCAAATCAATCCTATTAGTTTTTATTTTGAGACGGATTTTCTACTGGAACATTATCATCATTTCCCCACTCTTTCCATGAGCCATCATACACAGATGCTTTAAATCCAAGTTTGTTAAGTACAATATAGTTCAGTGCAGCCTCAGCGCCACCATCACAATATAAAATAATCTCTTTATCTTTAGGAAGATCTTTATATATCTTTTCAAGTTCTGAAAAATCTTTCATCTTGCTTCCATCTTTAGTAACCGAGAAGTTATTTGTACATGCATAGTTTTTTGCTGTTGGTATATGCCCAAAACGTTTAGCGATGGACTCTTTTCCCATATATGAAGCTGTTTTTCTCCCATCTATAATCGTTTTTTTGTTAATTGCCATCAGTGTACTAAGTTTTGTTTCTATCTCTTTATTGTTAACTCGTGGCACAAACTCACTGCGTTTTACAACACTCTCTTTTGTTGTAATAGGAAGATTTCTCTCAAGGTAATGACCATATGCATATTTCAACAACCCTACATTTTTATGCCCAAGTACTTCAAGTATCCAGTATGCTCTGGCTGCCCAAAAGAACTGACCATTGTCATAGATGACGACTAAAGAGTCGTTTTGTATCCCTGCATTTGAAAAAAGTTCCTTTAAAAAATCAAGTTTTGGCATTTTCCATGTCTGTGCATCGAAAAGATTTTTTAACCCTGGGATGTTTATAGCACCCTCTACATGCCCTTTTTTATAAGCATCATAATCACGGATATCTAAAATAACAACCTTTTTATTTGTTATATTTTCTTTTAGCCATGAAACAGGAACGATTGTGGGCATATCTTTTGCCAAAGCAAGTGATGTGGAAAAAAGAAGTAATAGTGTCACAAACAGCTTTATCATGGGAGATCCTTTAAAATTTAATATCCTAAATCGTATCTCCCAGTCACTTAAACTGTCATTAATTCCTAAAATTTAAAATCTAAATTGGTATAAATATAACGACCTGGCTCATTCAAAAGCATGACATCGCTGCTACCACCAGCACTTACAAGAATCAGATCAGCTCCTGTATTGCTTAGTGCATATGTCTTATCTAAGATATTGTTTACACCAAGAGTTATATCAAACTTCTTGTTGATTGCATGTTTTACTTTTGCATTGAGGATTGCCCAGCTATCAAGCACTTGCTCACCATTCTCATCATCTATCTCATCCCATTTATC
>Ga0256837_1002888_pt1 | contig 10213 bp, 11 predicted proteins | sample 4562384metaG_FD_185976 | JGI IMG/M metagenome (GOLD analysis project Ga0256837, IMG submission 185976) | Hydrothermal vent microbial communities from Guaymas Basin, Mexico - 4561-384 | ecosystem: Environmental > Aquatic > Marine > Hydrothermal vents | place: Mexico: Guaymas Basin | collected... | reverse complement strand
TCCATATAGTACAGAACCCACCTTTAGCAAGAAGTTTATATGATGAAGTTGATATAGATAAACCAATACCTGAAGCATTGTTTGTAGCAGTGGCTGAAGTATTGGCTTATGTATTTAAAATGAATAAGAAATAAAAAGATAGTATAATTCTACTTGATGAATAATATAATAAAAACAATTGAAAATTCTAAACATATTGTTGTAGCTGTTGATATCAATCCAAGTGTAGATTCTCTAGCTAGTGCTAGTGCTTTATATACATATCTTTTAACGATTCATAAAAAAGTTTCTTTTTTTAGTTTAAAGGAGCCTATAGATAAAAATCTTTTTTGTATTCCGTGGATTGATAAAGTAAGAACTTCTTTTCCATCTTCTGCTGATTTAATGATTGTAAGTGGTTGTTCTAATTTAGATAAAATAGGTATAGAGATTAAATGTGATATTATCAATATTGATAATAACCATAAAAATACTAAATATGGTGTTGTTAATCATATTCAAACTAATGCTAAAAGTATTGTTTCTATTGTATATGATTTTTTTATAGATAATAATATTAAAATCAATCAAAAAATAGCTACATCCATATATGCTGGTATGCTTAGTAGTTCAAATGGTTTTATTGATGATAATGTAGATGGTATGTTTTTTGCTATAATTTCACAATTAATAAATTTAGGTGCGAATTATAAACTTTGTAATAAAAATTTACAAAAGTATAGAACTTTGGCTGAATTAAGATTAAAAGCTATAATGTTTTCCAAAATGGAACTTTTTAATGATGGAAAAGTAGTATTTTTTATTGTAACAGAGGATGATTTCAAATTATCAGGGGCTATACTAGAAAATACAAAGAGTATTTTAGAAGAGGGATTGTACCTTCCAACAACTAAAGTATCAGTAGTTTTATCTGAAAATAGATGTTTCCTCTTATCTGATTCATCTATTGATGTTAGTTTGATTTCAAAAGAATTTTTTGGAGATGGAGATATAGTAAGAGCTTCGTTTAAAGTAAATAATGTGATACCGTTAGAAAAAATAAAAAATAAAATATTAAAGTTAATAGATAAGGAAATTTAAAATGGCAAGAAAAAAAAATAGTTTTTCACTTGGAGTTATATTTATATTTGGGCTACTTATAGCTGGGGGTTCATATCTTTATACATCTGAATTATTTGAGAGAGAAGTTCCTACTTTATCTATAAAAAATAGTGGCTATTGGAACTTAAAAAAACCATTAGATTTAGTGATTAAAGACAATAGTGGTATTGTATCTTATAAAGTTTCAATATTAAATGATAATGGTAAAGAAGAACTTTTAAATGAAAAGTTAGAGGTACCAGAAAAAACTATTAAATTAAAACTTAAAGCTCCAAGAACTATTCGGTCTCTAAAAACAGATTCTTTAACAGTAGTTGTTGAAGCTAAAGATATGAGTAAATGGAATTTCTTTGCTGGAAATAAAACAGTAAAAAAATTTAAATTTATAGTAGATAAAAAAAGACCTGAGTTAACAATAATTAACAATTCATATAAAATATCTAAAGGTGGAAGTGCTTTAGTTATATTTAAAGCTAAAGATGATAACTTAGATAAAATTTACATACAAACAAATTATAATAAAGTTTTTAAAGTGCAACCATTTTATAAAGATGGTTATTATATATCACTTTTAGCTTGGCCTATTGTAGAAAGAAATTTTAAAGCGACAATAGTTGTGGAAGATTTAGCAGGAAATATTAGTAAATCATATATACCATTATATTTAAAAATGAAAGAGTATAGAGTGTCTAACATTAATTTGTCAGATAAGTTTTTAAAAGGTAAAATAGCTGACTTAGCTGAAGAGTTTGATGAAACACAAGGTGTTGATGATTCTATTGAACAATTTAAAATAATAAATGAAGATGTTAGAGCAAAAAATGAAAAATTAATTCATGAAATAACATCAAAATTATCTGATGAAATGATAAGTGATTTTAAAATTAAAAAAATGTATCCACTTAAAAATGCTCAAGTTGTGGCTAGATTTGGTGACCATAGAAAGTATTCATATAATGGAAAGTATATTAGTGAATCTTATCATTTAGGTTTAGATTTAGCTAGTAATTCATTAGCATCTATTAAACCTCAAAATGGTGGTGTTGTTGTTTTTTCTGATTATAATGGTTTATATGGAAATATGCCTATTATAGATCATGGTTTAGGACTTTATACATTATATGGACATTGTTCTAGTGTAAGTGTTCAATCTGGTGATGAAGTTGTTGCTAAAGATAGTATAGCAAATACAGGTAAAAGTGGATATGCTATGGGTGACCATCTTCATTTTGGTGTCTTAGTTCAAGGTATTGAAGTTCGTCCTCAAGAGTGGATGGATAAAAGATGGATTAAGTTAAATATAACAAATATAATAAAAGAAGCTAAAAAAACAATCGATAGAATCTAAGGCTGGAATTATGTATCAAACAACGATAGAAAAAAGTGTTGAATTAGTAGGTATAGGTTTACATAAGGGTTCTCCCGTTAGATTAAAATTAGAACCTTTAGATGTAAATAGTGGAATTGTATTTTACAGAAGTGATGTTGGTGTTTCTATACCATTGAAACCTGAAAATGTTGTAGATACAAAAATGGCAACAGTTATAGGTAAAGATGGAAATTTAATCTCTACCATAGAACACCTATTGTCTGCTGTATATGCTTATGGTATAGATAATTTAAAAATTATTGTTGATGCTGATGAAATTCCTGTTATGGATGGTAGCAGTGCTAGTTTTTGTATGCTTTTAGATGAAGCTGGTCTATCTGAACAAGAATCACCAAAAAAAGTTATGATAATAAAAAAAGAAGTAATAATGAAGTCAGGAGATAAATATGTAAAATTATCTCCTGCTCCAGATTTAAAATATGATTTTACAATTAAATTTCCACATCCAGTGATTCAGAATCAAGAATTTGTTTTAGAGTTTTCTAAACAAAAATATAAAAATGAGATATCTAAGGCTAGAACTTTTGGTTTTTTACATGAAGTTCAGTATCTTCGTTCAATAGGATTAGCTCTTGGTGGTTCTTTAGAAAATGCTATTGTTTTAGATGATAAAAAGATTTTAAATCCTGAAGGTTTAAGATTTAAAGATGAATTTGTAAGACATAAGATTCTTGATGCTATAGGGGATATGTCTTTAATTGGTATGAATTTTATAGGAAATTATGAAGCGATGGCAGGAAGTCATGACCTAAATCATAAATTAACATTAGAACTTTTAAAAGATAAAGATAACTATGAAGTTGTTGAATTGGTGGGTGAAAAAACTAAAGAATTAGAAAAAGCTTATGCCTAAGAATCATATTGATGTAGTTCTAATTGCATTATCATCACCTATTCAAATAGGAATATATCAAGATAATATTCTTATAGAAACTGTAAAAAGTGAAGAAAAAAGTTCAGATATTCTTCCTAAGCTTTATAGTGAAATATTTGAAAAATATGAGGTAGACAAACTGTTTTATGCTAATGGACCAGGTAGTTTTATGGCTATAAAAGTTGCCTATATATTTTTAAAATCTATTAGTATTTTAAAAAAGATTCCATTATTTGCTACAGATGCTTTTTATTTTAACAATAATGAACCAATAAAAGCGATTGGAAAGTTATGTTTTGTTAAAATCTCATCAGAAATAGAGACTCGTAAGTTAGAAATAGTACCAAATGGTAAGTTTACACTTCCTAATGTATTAGATTATAATGAGTTCAATAAAAATATAGCACCACTTTATGTTATTGGTGCTGTTGGATAGGAAATAATTGAATGACAATTAGTGTACCAGCAACTAGTGCAAATTTAGGACCAGGTTTTGATTCTTTAGGTTTGGCTGTAGATTTAAGAAATCGTGTAGAGTTTCGTCAATCAAGATTCTTTAGTGTTTCTATAAAAGGTGAGGGTGAGAATAACCCTAGATTAAAAGGTAACAATCTTTTTATTAGTATTTTTAATGAACATTATAGTCGCTTAACAAAGAAAAGACAAAATTTTAAATTTACTTTTTACAATAAAATTCCAATGTCAAGAGGTTTAGGAAGTTCATCTGCTGTTATTGTTAGTGCTATTGCTAGTGCGCATGAAGCAGCTGGGATTAGAGTTTCAAAAAGAAGAATTTTAAACCATGCTTTAGTATATGAATCTCATCCAGATAACATTACACCAGCAGTTATGGGTGGTTTTAATGCTGCTACTGTAGATAAAAATAAGGTTTTTTCTCAAAAAAAGCATCTACCAGACTATATAAAAGCTATTGTTGTGATTCCAAATAAACAGATGAATACAGCAAAAACTAGAACATTATTACCAAAATCGTATTCTAAAGAGAATGCTACTTTTAATTTATCTCATACAGCTTTAAGTGTAGCAGCATTTTTTAATGAAGATTGGGAGATGCTTAAAATTGCTTCACAAGACAGATTTCATCAAAAAGCAAGAATGAAAACACTTCCAGAACTATTTAGTGTACAAAAAATTGCTTATGAAAGTGGAGCATTAATGAGTACACTTTCTGGTAGTGGTTCAACTTTTTTCTCTATGGCTTATGATGAAGATTCCTCAGCAATAGCAAATAAATTAATAGCTAAATTCCCAGATTTTAATGTGAGAATTTTAGATTTTGATAATAATGGATTAATAATAGAGCGATAAGTTCTATTATTTCAAGGAAGATTTAGATACAATGACGAAAATTTTTCATACACCTACTAGAATGTGTATATCGTGTAGAGAACGAAGTTCTCAAAATACACTAATTAGACTACAATGTATAGATAGTAATTTAGATATATTTAAAGGTAGTGGTAGAAGTTTTTATTTATGTAAAGATTGTCTTAATGAAGAAAAAAAAGTTCTAAAATCACTAATGCGTCAATGCAGAAGTGGAGATAAAGATAAATTTACATCCAGACTAAAGGAGATCATCACTGATGGCAGAAAAAGTTAGAGTACATGAGATAGCAAAAGAGTTAGGAATAACTTCAAAAGATGTTTTAAAAAAAGCTACTGAGATGGGTATAGAAGTTAAATCAGCACAAAGTGTAGTAAGTATGGAGAATGCAGATTCTTTAACGAAATTTATTATGAATGGAGATAATCCTAGTGTAGAATCTCAACCAGCTACAAAAACACTTAAAACTAAACTTGATGATTCAACGGAAGAGATTCCTAACAAAGAAGAAAAAGTTGTTAATGAAAATAAAGAAAATAAAGAAGTAATTGACACAGTAGAGAAAAAAGAAGAAATAAAGAAAGAAGAAGTGATTGAAGAGAAAAAAGTAGCTACTAAAAAACCTTTTAAATCTCTTTTAAAAGTTGTTACACCTGTAGCATCAAGAAGTAAGGGTGGTCTTAAAATTGTTAAAAAGAAAAGACCAAAAGTAGAAGAAAATTATAGTATGCCTACTAAACAAGCTTCAGTTTCATCTTATGGAAAAATGAGTGCAGAAGTTTTAGCTGAACTTGCTCAAAAGAAAAAAACTAGACAAAACAGTTCAGCAACTGCTAGAAAGCAAGAGCAAGGAAGAAAAATAGACATCTTTGGTGGTGCTATGTCTGATGTATCTATGGATATTGATGACCAAGTTGTACTTTTAGATTTAAATTCAACTGAAAGAGCGACACTTCCTACTGAAGAGCCTAGAAAACCAAGACAACCAAGACCAGCTGGTAGAAATGGTAATAAAAGACAAGCTCCTCGTGGTAGAAAAGTTCGTAAAGAGAAAAAAACAAAATATGCTAAAGCTAAACAAACTGATGAAGTTATTACTCATGTAGAAATTCCTGAAGATATTCGTGTTTATGAATTTGCAGAAGCTTTAAATAGACCAATGTCAGATATTATTAAAGTTCTTTTTGACCTTGGTATGATGATGACTAAAAATGATTTTCTTGGCAATGATGAGATTGAAATTTTATCTGAAGAGTTTGATGTAGAAGTAACTATTATTGACCCTAAAGATGAATTTACTCATGAAGTGGAAGATATAGAAGAAGACCCTGATGCTACTGAGAGAGCGCCTATCATTACTATTATGGGGCATGTAGACCATGGTAAAACTTCTCTTCTTGATGCTATTCGTGAAGCAAAAGTAACTGATGGTGAAGCTGGTGGAATTACTCAACATATTGGTGCTTATACAATTGAACAGCATGGAAAAGCTATCACTTTTATAGATACTCCGGGTCACGCGGCATTTAGTCATATGCGTGAAAAAGGTACAGAGATAACAGATATTATTGTTATTGTTGTTGCTGCTGATGATGGTGTTAAACCTCAAACTTTAGAAGTTATTAAACTAGCTAAAGAATCTGGAGCTCCAATTATTGTAGCTCTTAATAAAATGGATAAAGAGACTGCTCAACCAGATATGGTTAAAGGTCAAATGGCTGAACACGGAATCTCTCCTGTTGATTGGGGTGGAGATATAGAATTTGTTCCTGTTTCAGCTAAATCTGGTATGGGGATAGATGATTTACTTGAAAATATTCTTACTACAGCAGATATTTTAGAACTAAAAGCAAATAAAAATGCGATGGCTAAGGCAGCGGTTATTGAATCTTCTTTAGAGAAAGGTCGTGGTCCAGTTGCTACTGTAATTGTTCAAAATGGTACTCTTAAAGTTGGTGATTATGTTGTTTGTGGTGCAGCTTATGGTCGTGTTAAGGCTATGATGGATGAGCATAAAAAACAGATTAAATCTCTTTTACCATCTCATACAGCAGTTATAGCTGGACTAAATGAAGTTCCAGCTTCTGGTGAAGTTATGACAGTTATGAATAGTGATAAAGAAGCAAAAGAGTTTGCTCTTAAACGCCATGAGTACGATAGACACAAAGAGCTTTCAATAAGTACTAAATCTTCATTAGAAGATATGACAGCTATGATTGCCGAAGGTAAATTAAAATCTCTTAAAGTTGTACTTAAAACAGATGTTCATGGTACACTTGAAGCTATTAGAAGTTCAATTACAGCACTTAGAAATGATGAAGTTAAAGTAAACATTATCTCTAGTGGTGTTGGTGGAATTACAGAAAATGATGTTGAACTTGTAAATAATTCTGAAAATTGTGTTCTTTTAGGTTTCAATGTTCGTCCAACTGGTGCGGTTAAAGCATCTGCTAAACAGAAAAATGTTGAAATTAAAACATATTCAATTATTTATCAACTAATAGATGATATTACTGGAATGCTTACAGGAATGATGGCTCCAAAATATACTGAAGAAAATACTGGTCAAGCAGAAGTTAAAGAGGTATTTAAAATACCTAAAGGTATTGTTGCTGGTTGTATTGTTGTTGATGGTCGTCTTATTCGTGGTGGTATGGTTCGTGTTATTCGTGATGGTGTTGTTCATTACGAAGGTGAACTTACTTCTCTTAAACGATTTAAAGATGATGTTGAAGAGATTGGAAACGGTTATGAATGTGGTGTTGTTATCAGTGGTTACGAAGATGTTGTTGCTGGTGATGTACTTGAAACATTCAAAAAAGTTGAGCAAAAAGTTTCTTTATAGATGACTGAAGCAGAAATAAAGTTAAAAAGAACGGAATCAATTCTTAAAGAGTTGATTCCAGAAGCATTGGGTTCTATGAATGATAAAAGACTTCATGAGTTAGATATAGTTGAAGTTAAATGTTCTCGTGGAAAAAGTGATGCTAAAGTTTATATGAATCCAGCTAGTTTATCTGAACAGGTTCAAAGAGATTATTTAAAGCTTTTAAGAAAAGCTCGTCCAATTGTCGAAACTTTTTGTATGAAAGACCAAGGTTGGTATAGATCTCCAAAATTTACTTTTGAGTTTGATGAACAGATTGAAAAATCAAAAAATATAGAAGAATTATTTAAGCGAATTGCTAAAGATACTAAAGGGGAAGAATAATGTCATTACAAAGCGATATAAATTCACTTGTTAAATCTGTTGATTTAGAACTTTATGAAACAACTATAGTAAGTGAAGGTGATGATACTATCTATCGTGTAAGTGTTATTTCAACAGATATAAAAGATGGTAAAAGAGCAGGTGTTAGTTTAGATTCTTGTGTAGAATTAACACACCTTATCTCACCACTTTTAGATGTTACTCCTCCAGTTTCATGTGATTATAGACTTGAAGTCGGAAGTCCTGGTATAGAGAGAAAAATGACAACTATAAATCATTTTAAACTTAGTATTGGTGAAAAAGTATCTATTTTATGTGCTGATAAAACTAAATATAAAGCTCTTTTAATTAAGGTTGAAGGTTCTAAAATATTTATAGAAATAGATGGTGAGATTTCAGAAGTTGAATTTAACGATATTGTAAAAGCTAAAACATATTTTGAATGGTAATAGATTCTAGCTTTTATATGAACCTAGCCTTAACAGAGGCTTGGAAATTTCAAGGTTTAACATATCCAAACCCAGCTGTTGGTTGTTGTGTCGTTTCTAAAAATGGTGAGATTCTATCAGTAGAAGCTCATCAAAAAGCTGGAACTCCACACGCTGAAGTAAATGCTTTAAAATCTGCTTATTATAAACTTACAAATGATAAAGAAATTTTATCTTTAACTATCTCTCAAGATATTCATAATTTTTTATTAAAAAATCATAATAATATTTTTAAAGATAGTTATATATATACAACACTAGAACCATGCTCCCACATAGGAAAAACACCATCTTGTGCTTCTTTAATCTCAAATCTATCTATAAAAAAACTTTTTGTAGGTTCACTAGATTCTAATGAGATAGCTTCAAATGGAAATAAGATAGTTAAAGATTCGGGAATTGAAGTGCTAAATGGTATTTTAAAAAAAGAGTGTGATGAACTTTTAGAACCTTTTAAAAAGTGGCAAAATGATAAGTTTGTATTTTTTAAAATGGCTCAAAGATTAGATGGTTCAACTGATGGTAGTGTTAGCTCTTTAGAATCAAGAAAAAATGTTCATGCTATGAGAGATGTTTGTGATTTATTAGTTATTGGTGGGAATACAGTTAGAGTTGATAGACCAACTTTAGATGCTAGGTTAGTTAATGGTAAAGCACCAGATATTTTAATAATCTCAAGAGAGAAAGAATTTGATAAAACTATACCACTTTTTAATGTTGATGATAGAGAAGTTTTTATAGAAGATAATTTTAAAAGATTAGATAATTATAAAAATATAATGATAGAGGGGACTCAAAATATGCTTGAATTATCAAAACCATATATAGATTATTATTTAACTTATATAGCAACAAATTTTGATGTTTTAAACATACAAAAAGATACTAAAGATATAATTATTTGGATGAAAAAGGGAGATATATAGATGGAAAAACAGGAAAAAATTGTATCGATGTTTGACGATATAGCACCAACTTACGATACTGCAAATCGTGTTATGAGTATGGGTGTAGATATATCTTGGAGAAAAAAAGCTTGTGATTTATCTTTTGAATTTTATGGTAAAGATTCTATAGATAAGATAGTAGATGTTGCTTGTGGTACGGGTGATATGATGGGTTATTGGAAAAAACAATCTAAAAAAGCTAATGTAGATATAAAAGAGTTAGTTGGAGTTGACCCATCAAATGGTATGGTTGATGTAGCAAGAGAAAAATTTCCAGATTTTAATTACCATATATCTAAAGCAACTGAGATTCCACTCGATGATAGTTCAGCTGATATAATTAGCATAACTTACGGAATCAGAAATGTTGTTGAGAGACAAGAGGCTTTTTATGAGTTTAACCGTGTACTTAAAAAAGATGGTCTTGTTGTTATTTTAGAGTTTATGAAAGATGAAAACAAAAACTTGTTAAAAAAGATGAGAGATGTTTATATGCATAAAATTTTACCTTATGTTGGTGGTTTTATCTCTAAAAATCTTGAAGCATATACATATTTACCAGATTCAATAGAAAACTTTGTAACGATTCAAGGTATGGAAAAAGAGTTAGAAAAAGCTGGTTTTGAGATGGTATATACACAAAGTTTCTCTATGGATATCTCAACTCTTCTTATTGCTAGAAAAAAGTAGGTATTTACACTAATGCACACACTTAGTGTATCTGCTCTAAATGAACAGATAAAAGGTTTACTTGAGACAAGTTTCAATCGTGTACTTGTTGAGGGTGAACTATCTCGCATCACTTTTCACAATAGTGGTCATATATATTTTACACTTAAAGATTCTTCGTCAAC
>Ga0256837_1002887_pt1 | contig 10216 bp, 6 predicted proteins | sample 4562384metaG_FD_185976 | JGI IMG/M metagenome (GOLD analysis project Ga0256837, IMG submission 185976) | Hydrothermal vent microbial communities from Guaymas Basin, Mexico - 4561-384 | ecosystem: Environmental > Aquatic > Marine > Hydrothermal vents | place: Mexico: Guaymas Basin | collected... | reverse complement strand
ACCTTGTGCATTAAAAGCATTATCTTTAGCTTCTGTTATAAATGCTACTTGATTTTTAAGGTCATTGAGTTTGTTGTTTACTGGTGTAGCTGAGAGCATCAAAACTTTTGTTTTAACACCTTTTTTTAGAATATCTTCGAGTAGTCTTGCATATCGTGATTTAGTTTTTTTCTTTTTGTTTGTAGTTCCACTATTTCTAAAGTTATGTGATTCATCTATAACTATAAGATCATAATTTTCCCAGTTAAGCGTACTAAGATTTATCTCTCCACTCATACCTTTAACTCTTGTAAGGTCAGTATGGTTTAAAACATCGTAGTTAAATCTATCGTCTGCTAAGATATTTCTTTTGTCATTAACTGTATAGATAGACCAGTTTTCTCTTAATTTTTTAGGGGCTAATACTAAAACTCTATCGTTTCTTAGTTCATAGTATTTTATAACGGCTAGTGCTTCAAATGTTTTACCTAGACCTACACTATCAGCGATGATACAACCATTGTACTTCTCAAGCTTATCAATAGCACCAAGAACACCATCTCTTTGGAAGTTATAGAGTTTATTCCAAACTAGTGTATCTTTAAAACCTGTTTTAGTTCGGATAATTTTCTCTTCATCAAGTTCACCGATGAACTCTTTAAATATGTTGTAAAGGGTAAGGAAGTATAAAAATTCTGGCGATTTATTTTCATAGATCTCTTCAATGCTACTAAGGAGATTTTCCTTGATGTCATGAACCATAACTTTGTTGTTCCAAATCTCATCAAAGGTAGATAAAAAGTCTTTTGTTGTTTCGCTGTCCTTTACTAAAGTGTTCATATGAAATGAATCAGAGTTTGTGTATCCAAGTCCCACAGAAGAGAAGTTTGAGCTTCCTTGAATAGCTGTAATATTATTAGTATTGTTAATATGGTAAAGATTAAAAGGTATTGCACCTTGAGTCTTAACCTCTTTAACTTTTACCTTCTCTTTTATCCATGCAGCACATTCACGAGCGATTGGCACTTGTTGCAAAGAGTTTTTAAACTTTATCTCTTCACTCTCTCCAAAAAGAGGATTGTTGATATAGTTGTTTTGATAGATAGGGGCAGTAAAAAGAAGTCTTAGCTCTTTTATACGAGTAAGCTCTTTTTTTAACTCAGCAAAGGCATAAATAGTAAAGTAAGCTGATATAATAGAGAGTTTACTATTGTTTCTAATGTTCTGCTTTAAAACATCTCCAACTTTACCATTTTTCTTATTATCTATTAGCACCTTATACTATCCTTTAACATTAGTGTAATATTTTACCTTTTTTATTGTTTATTTTTGATAAAAAAATTATTTTATCGGTACCACACTTTAAAAATATCTATACAATTACAACAAGGCTAGTCCCATCTCCGTTAGGAACAACCTTTATCTGTAAAGGTATCCGCTCTTTGAGAGCTTCTACATGAGAGATAACACCAACCATTTTTCCACCACTTTGTAAAAGGTTTAGAGCATTAAGTGCAGTTTCCAAACTCTCTTCATCAAGTGTACCAAACCCTTCATCTAAAAAGAGTGAATCTATGGCTATTTTTTGGCTTGCTAGTTCTGAGAGACCGAGTGCTAAAGCAAGACTTACTATAAAGCTTTCTCCACCAGATAGAGTACTTACAGGGCGAACTACATTTCCTTGGTATGCATCTATAATCTCAAGCTCTAAAAGTTTGTCTTGATTTCTTGCTAGTATGTAGCGAGCGCTTAGGAGTGTTAAGTGCTGATTTGCTAGGTTTATGAGTTGATCGAGTGTTATGCCCTGTGCAAACTTTTTAAACTTTCCTCCATCAGCTGAGCCTACGAGCTCATTTAGTTTTACCCAAACCTTGAAAGACTCTTTTTTCATCTCTAGTGTTGCTATTTGCTCTTTATGTTTAGCACTATTTTCTTGGTTAATTTCTAACTCTTTTTTATAACTTCCTATACTCTCTTGAAGAGCATCTACTTTTTGTCCTAGCAATGCCTGTAAAACTTCCAGTTCTTCTATTTGTTTATCACTTAGAGGTTCTTTCTCATGCTCTTGCAGTTTTTTAAGAGTTTGTATCTTAAGAGTTTGTATGTTTTTATATCTATCTTCTATTGTCTTACAAAGAAGAGCTAAAGATTCTCTCTCGTTTTTATCGAGTATTGCATTTTGAAACTCTTGGGCATCTTTAAAGTTATTTTGTTTATATAATTCTTCTAGTGCCGCACTTAATATATTTAGTTCTTTCTCATCTTCTACTATTTTTATATCTAAACTTTTTTTATTGGCTAATCGCTCTTCACTCTTTACTTTAAATTCATTTAGAGCATTTTTACAGAGTTGCTCTCTCTCTAAAACCACTTTATACTTAGCAGTTATCTCTTGTTCATGAACATCTAAATCAGCTACATTTAGTATTTCTATTCGTTTAGAAGAGAACTCACTAAGCTTTAGCTGTAACTCTTTTACATTAACCTCTGCTCTTTTAATCTCTCTAGTTATTGAAGCAAGTTTCGTTTCACCCTCTTTTTTACTTACATCACATCTATGTAACTCTCCCTCAACTACTTTTAAAGCCTCTAACATTTCCACATAAAGTTCTTTTCTATTCACTAACTCTCTATACTGAGTATCTATTTTTTCTAAATCTAGTTTTACTCCAAACTCTTTTACATGAAGTTCTAAAGTTTTTATAAATTCTTTTATTCTTGAGTCATTAAATTTTACAGCTAAAATCAACTGCTCTTTTTCACTGCTTAGTTTCTCTAAAACACTCTTTATCTCGTTAAGTGACTTCTCTTCTGCTTGAAGTTCTCTACTAGCACTATCTCTCTGTTTTAAAAGTTCATCTTTTTTAATACGGCTTTGTTTTACAGCATCGAGTTTTTTAGTGAGTTCTTTCTCTTTTTCATTGAGCTCTATTTCACTATTATTTGTAGGTTCAAAAGAGTGTTTTTTAAAGAGCTGTTTAAAAGCTTCTACCTCTTTATTTAACTTTTGAATTTCAAGTTTTGATGTTTCCTGTTTTGTTTGTGCAACACCTATGCGTAGCTCTAACTCTTTAAGAGCCTTATCTTGTTCTTCTAGCTCTTGTACTTGGTTTACTATTATCTCTTTAGTTGTATCTATATGAACTTCATTTAAAGCATTTACAAATGGGTGTTCAAGTGCACCACATAAAAAGCATGGTTCACCATGAACAAGGCTGTTTCTATCTGCTTCATATTTTTTAAGGAGTTGTTCCTTCTCTTGTTTTTTTCTCAGTGTAACTATGTGCTTTTTTAGTATATCTATAGACTGCTCGGACACTTTTTGAGTCTCTCTAAAAGAGTTTACTAAATCACTATTTTTCGCATACTCTTCAAGTTCTTTATCTCTGTTTTGAACTACTTTGCTATAGCTATCGAATGCTCTCATTAGAGTTTGTGTTTCATCTAAACTTTGTTTAGTACACTCTTCTATTTGAAAGTCATCAAGAGTGTTTTGTTCTATGGTAGTATATAGAAGCTCTATATCTTTGAAACTTACAAACAACTTATCAACTTCCTCTTTTTTAAGATTATAGTTTTTCTCTTGGGCAAGAAGTATCTGCTCCGAGGTTTCGAACTTATTTTTATTGTTTGTGAAGCTTTCTCTCTCTTTTTTATACTCTTTTATATTTTGCTCTATTATCCCAATTACCGATAAAATCTTCTCATCTTTACTATTTTCACATAAATAAGCCTGTTTAACATCTAGCTGTTTTTGAGTATTTTTATACTCTTTAGTAATTACATCTAAAGTATTTGTTATCTGAAATAAATCATCTTTTTTACTCTGTAATAATTTCTCCTCTTTAGCAAAATTTATCTGAGTCTCTTTCTCCTGTGTCTGAATCTCACGAGCCTTTTTTAGCTTCTGGTTTTGTGTTTCAAATACAGCACTCTCTTTTTGGAACTCTTTTTTTAAAGCAGAGTACTCTTTCTCTTTATTCTTCAGTTCTTCATCAAGAAAAGTAAGTTCTTGTGAGAGTTTTGTGGATGTAGCCTTATCAGAAAAAAGACTCTTTTGAAGCTGAGAGTGAGCTGTGAAAGAAGCAGAAATATTAAGCGCTCTATCTGCCAAATTAAGTTTTTCAAAAGAATTTTTATGTTCTTCTTTTAGCTTTGTAACCTCTTTAAACTCCTCTTCATATCTTTTACTCTCAGCTCTGAGTTCTGAGAGTTTTTGCAGCCAAGCGAGTGCTACTGTGAGTTTTTTCATCTCTTTATCAGTCTCTTTTTTCTGAACTTCATTTTCGTTGAGTTGCTTCTGCATTTGTGCGACAACTTCTGGTTCTAAAAGTTCTATAGACTCTAATATTTTCTGATCAGAATCCATCTCTTGCTGATAATCACGATGCTTTTCAAAAATAGCTTTTGAAATCTCTGCATAAATTTGTGTTCCCGTTATCTTCTCAAGGAGTGCTGAACGCTCTTTTTCATCTGCTTTTAAAAAAGCATCAAAACCACCTTGGGCTAATAACATAGACTGAGTGAAACGACCAAAGTCTAATCCCGAGAGTTTTTCTATTATTTTTGGTACTTCTCTAGACTTTTGAGATAAAATTTTATTTTTATCCAAATCAACAAGCTCCATCTTCGCTGTCTGAAAGGCACCATCATGTTTTTTGTAGGCTCTTTTTTGTGTCCATGATGAGCGATAGAATTTGCCTCGTATCTCAAATGCAACTTCACAGTAAGCTTCACCAGAGTGCCGTGACATCAAATCATTTGGGTTTGTTAATCTTGCGGTGCGTCCATACAAAGCACACGAGATAATATCAAGTATAGTACTTTTTCCAGAACCTGTTGGTCCTGTTATGGCAAAAAGAGCACTATCTTTTGTAAGCTCTGCAAAGTTAATCTCAGTACTGCCTTTGAGAGAGTTAATATTAAGAGATTTTAGTGAGAGTATTTTCATCTGTTTTGAACCTCATCAACAACTTGCTTGAAGTTAGTTACAAGCTCTTGTACAAAAGCTTCATCTTCTAAATCATCTTTTTCTAAACGCCGTTCAAAGACATCTAAAGGATTTAACTCATCAAGACTTATAACATCAAAATCCTCTGAATGAAGTGCTTTCTCAACCTTGTCTATTTTTACCGCTAAAAGTATCAACTCTAACTCTTCTGCTTTATCTCTGATGACTTGGTTCGCATGGAAAGGATTTTCATCATTTAGATGTACTTCTATCCATGTACTCTTATCTGCAACATCTTCGAGCTCTTTTAAAATTGAACTAAGATCTCCGCGAAGAACTAACAAAGGTCTATGAAGCGGTATATCTAGTTCAATAACTGTCATAGTTTTATTTTCAAATGCTACGATATTTACTTTTTTTTGTGATGAAGACTCACTAAAACTAAGAGGTATTGGAGAGCCACTATATCGTACATGTTCACAAGCAACTTTTTGGTTAATATGGAGATGCCCTAAAGCAACATAATCAAAATGCTTCCCTAAAAAACCACTATCTATATCGAGTGTACCACCTATATATATTTCTCGCTCAGACTCACTTGTTTTACTACCAACAGTTGTTAAGTGTCCCGTAGCGATGATTGGTATATCATTCCCATTCGAAAGTTTTAAAGCCTCTTTGTAAACACTTTCATAATGCTCTTTTATGCCCTCTGTAAGTGAAGTCTCTTTCTCATCCATAGTTTGAGAACTTACAGATTGACGAACTACATAATCTCGTAAGAATGGAACAGCACAAACAATTCCCTCTAATGTATCTTTATTAAAAATTTCAATAACTTCATTCTCATCTTTATCACCACTTGTTATAACATGAATACAAAGTGCTTGAAGTAGCTGCTGAGGAGCTTTCAAAGTAGCAATAGAGTCATGGTTACCCGCAGTTATAATAATATTTTCACAAGAAGACAAAGAGAGTTTTGTAAGAAAATTGTAATAAAGTTCAAGTGCATAGTTAGGTGGTGTGCCGGTATCAAAAATATCTCCAGCAACAATAAGTACATTAATTTTTTCATCTTGTATGGTTTTAAGAAGCCAACTCAAAAATGCTTGATGCTCCTCTTCACGACTTTTTCCCATAAATTTTTGACCTAAATGCCAATCTGATGTGTGTAATATTTTCATTACCTACACTCTCCTAACCCTAAAGTATAATTTAAAATATTATACTCTATATACAATGAACTATAAGCCTATTTTCTATTATTAACATAAATTAAGTCTGAAGTGTTATACTTCACATATACAAAATAATTAAAATTGAGGATCACTGCTATGCAAATAACACCACGAATAAATATTGAACTAGAAAACAGAGATGGAATTTTTTTTATTACACTCACTCTCAATGGAACATTAACACATGAAGACTATACAATTTTAGTTCCTATGATTGAAAATAGTGTCAAACTTGTGGAAAATCCAAAACTTAATATGCTTTTAGATGCAAGAGAGTTTACAGGCTGGGAAGCAAAGGCAGCTTGGGATGATTTTAAATTTGGAATGGAGTTCAAAGAGATATTTTCTAAAATTGCCATTGTTGGAACGAAAACTTGGCAAGAGTATCTCGCTAAAATGGGAAACTGGTTTATACATGGTGAAGTCAAATTTTTTGACAATTTAGAAGAAGCTAAAAAATGGAATAATTCATAAACAACTTTACACTAGCAGAAGAGTTTTGGCATGCAATAACACATGGTCTTGGACTTTTTCTAAGCCTTATAGGTTTAGTTCTCCTTGTTGCCTATGCTGCACTTAATGGCTCTAGCAGTGTTGTAGTAAGTTCTGCCATTTATGGAACAACATTGCTTGTTATGTATGGATCTTCTACTGTTTACCATGCACTTACACATAAAAAACTTAAAAAAATATTTCAAACTTTTGATCATGCCTCTATTTACCTTCTCATTGCTGGAACATATACTCCTGTTACTCTTATTGCATTACAAAACTCCTCTTTTGGCTATGGTATTGCTTCTTTTGAGTGGATAACTGCAATATTTGGCATATATATGAAATTCAAATACCCCAATAGATTTGAGACCCTTTCTCTTATTCTCTATGTAGTTATGGGCTGGATTATAGTTGTTGCTCTCGAACCTCTACGACTTGCTATAGCTGACAATGGTTTTTACCTACTTGTTGCAGGTGGTGGAGCATATACACTTGGTGTTTACTACTACATAAATGATTCAAAACCTTACTACCATGCCATTTGGCATATTTTTGTACTTGCAGGAAGTATATTTCATTTTTTTATGGTATTACTCTACATTATCTAACTCTTAGTCAATTTTTGCTATTATCTTTTACTTAAAAAAAACAGGTGGAAAGAACTATGAACATACAACTCCTTAATCAAAATATATCTGATACTAAAACAGACATCAGCCTTGAGTACCTCACAAAAAAAGCTCTTAAAAAAAATAAAAATAAAAAAGCACTTAAAGTAGCAGGTTTTAGTGCAACTCAAGATAGTATCTGTTTTTTACACAACAAAAACACTCTTATATGTGGTGTTGAAACAGTTGATGCGCAGAGTGTTAGAAGTGTTTCTGCTGTAGCGATGAAAGCACTTAAAAGTACAAACTATAAAAGTGCTAACATTCTAGTAGATGATATGACTCTTATTGCTGCCCTTGTAGAAGGCTTTGTTTTAGGCGGCTATAGTTTCGAGCAATATAAAACGAAAAAAAGTAAATGCAGTTTAAAAGAAATTTCACTTATATATATAAAAGATGATTATAAAAAGGCCATAAATGTCTTTAGTGATGCGATCATCGTAGCGGATGCGACTTGTTTTACTCGTGATATTGTAAATACAACCCCTGAAGATCTTACCCCTCCTACTTTTGCAAAACTTGCAAAAAGACTTGCAAAAGAGAATGATTTAGAGTGTAAGATACTCAACGAGAAAGCACTTAAAAAAGAGAACTGTCATGCTATGCTTGCAGTAGGTCGTGCATCTCGTCATGAAAGTCAACTTATTCACCTCTCATACAAACCTAAAAATCCTAAAAAAGTGATAAACCTCATAGGAAAAGGTCTTACTTACGATAGTGGTGGGCTTAGTCTTAAACCAGCTACTTCTATGGTGAGTATGAAGATGGATAAAGCGGGAGCATGTGCTGTTCTTGGAATTATAAAAGCTGCAAGTGAGATGAAACTTGATGTTGAAATTCATGCCTTTATAGGTGCAGTGGAGAACATGATAGGTGGCAATGCATATAAGCCTGATGATGTTTTAGTCTCTCGTAGTGGAAAAACTATAGAAGTACGAAATACTGATGCAGAAGGACGTTTAGTGCTTGCAGATGTTCTAGACTATGCACAAGACAAAGTAAATGCAGACTACATGTTTGACTTTGCAACATTAACAGGTGCTTGTATGGTTGCAGTAGGTCAATATACAACAGGTGTTATGGGACACTCAAGCAAACTCAAACATACTCTAGGTAAAGCGGCTACAAATGCAGGTGAGCTTACTGCTTCTCTTCCTTTTAACAAACACCTCAAAAAACAGATAAAAAGTGAAATAGCAGATATATGCAATATTTCAAACAAGCCTTACGGTGGAGCAATCACAGCAGGACTCTTTCTTGATGCATTCATAAAAGAAGAGAACAAAGATAAATGGCTGCACTTTGACATAGCAGGTTCTGCATATACTGAAAGTCCATGGGATGTAAATGTTTATGGTGGTACAGGTGCAGGTGTTCGTTTTATGAGTGAATTTTTAAAAAATATTTAATCTCAATTTTTAAAAATTTGATTACTATATCTCATAATACCTGGCATATATAGGCGATTACCTTTATACTCCTTTTTTAAGGTATAGTTTTTTTTTAAGGAATAGTTAGCATAACTTAAATAATTAATACTTACTATAAAAGTAATTATATAAATTAATTCTATACGATACAAGTTATGTGAAACAAATTGACTCTTGCTTTCTTTTTTTAAATAGTAATTAGATAAAATAAAAAGTAAGTAGAGAATTAAAAGTGCTGTCAAAGGTGATATATAAATACCACTTACCATAGAGTGTATTATTATCGCCAAGAGTATTATAAATAAATATTTTTTTATAATACTCTCACTTTGAAAATACTCTTGTAATATAGATTTTAAAATATACATACTTGCTACCAAAAGAACCAATAATCCAAAACTCCCAAGCCCTAAAAATATGTATAAAGGTAAATTATGTGGATGTAAAAACCGATACCCATTCAAATCTACAGGAGAAAAACCTAATGCAGAAAAAACATGTTGAAAATCGAATAAGTAAGGAAAAATTGCTTTATAGATATCTATTCTTCCAGAAGAAGCCACTGAAAAGAGGTGTTCTACTCTTGAACTATCTATAGTTTCATTAAATAAAAAAGAGTTTATATTATACAAACAGAGACTAAATATATATATAAATAGCATCATCCCTATATGTTGCCGAAGTTGTTTTGATTTAATATTTGTAAACAATAAAAACATATATGCAAACAGAATTGCATAACTACTACCCCTTGCTCCTGTCTCTAAAAGTAAGAGAAAATTTATTACGAGTAAGATAGTAATAGTTATTGTACTTTTCTCACTTTTACTTAAAAAAAGTGCAAGACCTAAAGATGGGATAATAATTGTTTGAAGATGGTTTAAAAATCGATAATTTGTAAAATAATAGTTAATAATATCTATTGCTGTATGATGCACAAGAATAAAATGAAATAATAAAAAAGTAATTATAATAATACTTATAGAAGTAATAAAAAAGAGATAAGAAGAGAGTGTATATTTTTTGGATTTAAAAATAAGAAAAAATATTATAAGTAATAAAAAATAAAGACTAATATAAAGTTGTTGTAATATTTCAAATTCACTATTTATTGCTTGAGAGAAATATGTTTGTAAAAAAGCATATGCAAAAAGTAAAACAAATATATTCTGGTATATAAATTTATCTATAACTCTCTTATTATAGACAAGTTCATAAAGTAGATAAAGCGATAAAAAAGAAATAATTATTATTCGATCTACAGAATAAAAAGTATTTGTCATATTTACTATAATAAAATGCAAAATAAAAATCAGACTAGAACCTAAAAAAAATGGATTAAACAAATACTTCATGATCCACCTAACTGATACAACTTTTTACGCTCACTAGATCCCGCTATATTAAGTTGTTTTCTATACTTAGCGATGGTTCTTCTAACCATTTTTACTTTAA
>Ga0256837_1002886_pt1 | contig 10216 bp, 9 predicted proteins | sample 4562384metaG_FD_185976 | JGI IMG/M metagenome (GOLD analysis project Ga0256837, IMG submission 185976) | Hydrothermal vent microbial communities from Guaymas Basin, Mexico - 4561-384 | ecosystem: Environmental > Aquatic > Marine > Hydrothermal vents | place: Mexico: Guaymas Basin | collected... | reverse complement strand
CGGGAATCATTGAGAAGTATGCAGGAGAATCAAAAGAGGTTTTAGGCTACCCACTTATAGGCACAGATAATGATTTAGCAGAGTTACGTAAAAAATACAGCTATGCCATCATTACAGTTGGTCACATCAAGTCAAACACGATTCGCCTTAAACTCTACAAAAAACTCAAAGAGTTAGAGTTTACTCTCCCTACTATCATCTCTCCACTAGCTTATATCTCAAAACATGCAAAAGTTGAAGAGGGTAGTGTTGTAATGCATTATGCCCTCGTAAATGCCAATGCCAAGGTCGGAGCAAACTGCATCATCAACTCTAAAGCACTTATAGAGCACGATGCTACAGTTGAAAATCATGTGCATATCAGTACAAATGCCACTATAAATGGTGGTGTCATTGTAAAAGAGCATAGTTTTGTGGGGAGTGGTGTAGTTACTAAGGAGTACATAGAACTAGAAGGGTTTATAAAAGCAGGGAGTCTTGTAAAATGAGTGTTTTTATCATCGCTGAAGCTGGAGTGAATCATAACGGAAGTGTAGCACTTGCCAAAAAACTTATAGATGTAGCAAGTGATGCTGGGGCTGATGCTGTCAAGTTTCAAACCTTTAAGGCTGAGACTCTTGTAAGCAAGTCAGCACAAAAAGCCTCTTATCAAAAAGAGAGTACCGATGGGAAAGAGTCTCAATTTGATATGCTTAAAAAACTTGAACTCGATGTAGCAACACATAGAGAGCTTATAGAATATTGTAAAACAAAAAATATTATGTTTCTCTCAACACCGTTTGATCTGGAGAGTATAGAGCTTTTAGATAGTTTAGGTTTAGAGATATTTAAGATCCCTAGTGGTGAGATAATAAATCTTCCCTATTTAGTAGCTATTGCAAAACTCAATAAAAAAGTTATTCTCTCAACAGGTATGGCTACACTGCAAGAGGTAAGAGATGCTTTTGAAGTATTGGTTCAAAATGGAACACAAAAAGAGAATATCACCATACTTCATGCAAACACTATGTACCCAACACCTATGGAAGATGTAAATCTCAATGCAATGCTCACAATCAAAAAAGAGCTTAATGTAGAGGTAGGATACAGCGACCATACCCTCGGCATAGAAGTGCCAACTGCTGCAGTTGCGATGGGTGCGAGTGTGATAGAGAAACACTTTACACTTAGCCGTGATATGGAGGGACCCGACCATAAAGCTTCACTCGAGCCTCAAGAACTCAAAGCAATGGTAAGTGCCATTCGCAATATCGAAGTTGCACTTGGTAGTTTTGAGAAAAAGCCCTCTCCTAGTGAAACGCCAAATATTTTGGTAGCTAGAAAAAGCATAGTAGCCTCAAAAACGATACAAAAAGGGGAACTCTTAAGTGAATCTAACCTTACAGTCAAACGCCCAGCAGGTGGAATAAACCCTATGAGATGGAATGAGGTTTTAGGTAGAGTGGCTCACAAGAGTTATGATGTAGATGAGATGATAGAGGATTAGTATAATGAAACAAAGAGAGATAGCAGTCATCACCTCTACACGAGCAGATTATGGGATACTTTATCCTCTTTTAAAACAGATAGAACAAGATGAAACACTTAGTTTGAAGCTTATAGTAACAGGAGCACATCTTGTAAAATCTCAAGGGTTTACTTACAAAGAGATAGAGAAAGATTTTACACACTTTGTAAAGATACCTATGCAACTAGGTGCAAATACTCCAGAGGCAAACTCTCTAGCAATGGCACAGCTTCAGAGCGATATGACACGACACTTCACAAAGAACAGAGCAGATTTAGTAGTGGTGTTGGGCGATAGATTTGAAATACTTAGTGTTGCACTTAGTGCTATGATGTTGCATATTCCTCTAGCACATATTCATGGTGGAGAACTCACTGAAGGTGCACTTGATGATGCCATCCGTCATGCTATCACAAAACTTGCACAGCTTCATTTTACCTCTACACAGGAGTATGCACAAAGAGTTATACAGATGGGAGAGGAGCCAAAGAGAGTTTTTTATGTTGGTGCACTTGGTGTTGAAAATATTAAAAAAACAAAACTACTTTCAAAAGAGGAGTTAGAGAACTCCCTAGACTTCTCCTTCTTGCAATACAACTTTTTAGTAACCTACCACCCTGAAACACTCTCTAGCATCTCAGTAAAAAAGCAGATAGAAACTCTACTTGAAGCTTTAGCAAAGTTTCCTGATGTTGGCATCATCTTTACCAAATCAAATATCGATGAGGGAGCAGAGGAGATAAACAAAGTATTAGAGGAGTTTGTGATATCACATCCAAACACTATGCTTATAGACTCTTTGGGTTTAGTACGTTATCTAAGTGCTATTAAAATTGTTGATTGTGTTGTAGGGAACTCTTCGAGTGGTATCTTAGAGGTACCAAGTTTTCAAACTCCAACAGTAGATATAGGGAATCGTCAAAAGGGAAGAGTTGCACCTAAAAGTGTTTTGCACACACCTCTCAACAAAGAAAGTATCATACAAACTTTACAAAAAGCTCTCTCACAAGAGTTCCTCTCTAGTATTGTAAATATAAAAAGTCCTTATGAGAAAGAGGATACAAGCATAGCTATAAAAGAGGTGCTAAAAAGTGTCAAGCTAGAAGATTTACAAGTAAAAAAGTTTTATGATATGGAGTGCAAACATACTAAAGTTTAATTTATTGACTATCTGCAATAAGTTTGATGATATGTTCCAAAACAGTTCTCTTTTGCTCATCTAATTTTCCCTTTAACAGGAGTTGATTTATCTCTAAAGAGACTTTAGCAGATGCTTCTAAACAGATTTTATAAAGTTGTTCTGCTTCACTCTTTTTTAAGTCACAACTCTCTGTACCAAACTTAATAATATTTTTTTTATTCCACCATTTTTTACTTCCTAAAAGATGTAAAGCTGGTATGTCATTTTTAATATATGCCGTAGTAGAGACCACATCATAAGCTGGAGAGAGACGAATATCACTAAAGTTTGTATAGATTAAACCAAAATTTTTAAGATGTGCATCTCCATTTTGAACAATATTATTAATAACTATTAATTTAAAAAAATCTCTTAGAGAAGATTTTTTATATTTTGGAGATGTAAAAGTTTTTATAGTTTTTACTATCTGTTCGTAACTGCCTTCATACTTATCATCTCTCTGTTTGGCTTGCAAAACACACATGTCTTCAAAACCAATTTTCAAGCCATCATCTTTTATGTCAAATCTTTTCATGATAAAAAGCTTATGATCCTTAGAGATATAAAAATCAGGCACTTCAATGCCGGCATATTGTACTATTTTCATACAGTAGTATTCATTGAGTGCTAGCTGAGGATACTCTTCCCCCCATGCTTTGATAATATAATCATCGTATTTTAAAGTTGCTTTATTTTCAATAGTAGCTAAAACTTTGGGTTGAACACCACTCAAAGCAGAATTAAGTGCAAATCTTGAAACTAACTCTTCAAAAAGTTTTGGTGAAGATGGAGCTAAAACCTCGTCTAATGATAAGCTACTATTAGCCTTCTTCTCAACATTACCATAAGCTATACGACCTTTAATACTCTTTGACATTAGTTTTAAGAGTCCAAAATCATCTGTTTTTGTAAACTTTGAGAAGTGTTTTTTTATAATAGATAAAAGATACCCTTCAGGTAAATTCATCTCAAAAACAGGATGCAGTTTATCGTGAATATATTGTTCCACTCTAGGAAGCATTGTCAGTGATAAAAACTCACTCTCTTTTGAGTTATAACTAAATATAAATCTATTTTGTTCTTGATGAAGTTTTCCTATCACATCACCATTCACATTAACATCTAATTCACGAGGAAGCATTTTTCAGTTCCTCAAAAGTTGGAAATTGTATTTTTTGTTTTATGCTGATTTCATACCCAAGATAATCCAAAATTTGTAATATTTTTCTGCACCCAATATCCACATCCCTACCATTTTCAAATGAACTGAGAGTTACTCTTGAGATACCAATGTCATTTGCAACTGTATTTTGAGCAAGACTCTGCTCTTTTCTAAGTTTTGCTACATGCTTCCCAAGTTCTTTAAAATCCATAAATCTACCTAATATATAAAATATATTGAACATATTAGTCTAAATAGTATTAAATGTCAAATATATTGAACACATAATTATGTTAATATCTTAACTAACAGATGTTCCATCTTCACAAAAAGTCTCTTTATAGAGAGGTGGTAAAAAACATTTACGACACATTGGGATCTTATAGTAATCACCATTTTTATGTGCATCTCGAATCGCTTTATATTTTGGAGAGTTCCAGATATCTATGAGTCTCTCCTCTTTCCAGTTTCCTACAATGTACTCATCTTCATCATCAACACAACATACTGTTACATTCCCATTACACTTTAAAAACATACGTTGAAAGAGTTGTTCACATGCAAACCCTTCTACTGGCTCATACTCATGTTTTTTATCAGGATTGCGTTCATTGAAGACCCCATACCCTAGAGAATCTACAAGTCCATCCCACATCACTTTCATCGCTTCAAATTGGCGTTTCCAGATAGGATCATCATACATCACCATAGAGAGACGTATATGTGTTTGTGGGTAAAATTTGTTGCGTTGCTCTATAAATGCATAGATATTATCTATCACTTTTCCCATAGTAGTTCCAACACGTTGTTGCATATAGAGCTTAGGGTTGACCGCATCAAAAGAGATAAAAACTTTGTCTATGCCTGCTTCAAGAAGTTTTGCTCCAAGCTCAGGTGTTAAGAGGACTGCATTTGTATTAAACATAATGTCGATAATCCCCTTTTTCTTCGCATACTCCACTTGAAACACTATATCTTTATGCATCAGAGGCTCACCGAGATACTGTAACTTGATAGCCTTAACCCCATGCTCAGCACATTGATCGATGATATCAATGTATGCCTCTTTATCGATGTAACGACTCTTTATAAGATGGTTCTCTTTATCTGCATCTTTGATAGTTCTTGCACACATTGGACATTTGAGATTACAGAGGTCTGTAGTCTCTATATCGATATTAAGTGGAAAATCTGGAACGATTCTCTCATTTGGATACTTTGACCAGTTTTTTCTGTATTCCCAGTAGTCTTCCCCTCTATACTTCTCCCAATCTTTAGAGAAAACTATCTCATTGGCATTATAATTTACTTTCTCTTTTTTGGCTTCTATATGGTGTGCTGACATTATTTTTCTCTCTCTTTTAAAATTGCTTTGGCTACTATGAAATCTAATTTCGTGTCTATATCGACCGAATGCTCTTGTGACATTAGGCTTGCATAAATATTTTCTTTTACAAAAAAAGTCTCCTCTTTAAGAACTGACTCAACTTTGCTCATATAAAAAGCCCCATTGATGCGGTAATAGGTTGGTAAATCTTGACTTCGTGAGTTGTTATATTTATCATCTAAGAAGTTATCCATACTCATACTCTCATCTAAAGTATTGCTCCAGAGTGGGGAGTGTTCCATCTCACAAACACCAATGACGGAAGTTGCCTCTTTTTCTAAACATAACTCTATAGCAGAGTCTATATCTTCACTTGTTCTGAGTGGTGAAGTTGGCTGAAGGAGTATAACATAGTCATATGCCTCTTCTAAACTCTTTAGTGCATGAGTTACCACATCTATAGAGCGAGTGGCATCCTCTGCTAACTCTTTTGGGCGAGTAAAGGGAACATCACATCCCCACTCTTTAGCAACATTTATAATCTCTTCATCATCACTACTAAGTATCACTCTATCTATATATTTCGATTTTTTTGCAACCTCTATACTCCAAGCAATAAGAGGCTTTCCAGCTAAATCTAAAATATTTTTACGAGGTAGGCGTTTACTTCCTCCACGAGCGGGAATGATAGCTAAAATTTTTTTCTCTTGTATCATCTACATCCCACCATCATAAAGGAGACAGTTTTTACAAAGATGCCCATCAGGAAACTCACTCTTTTTATGCATCTCTCTCACCTCTTTAAAGGCATCGGAGTTATAAACATCCATAAAATCATGCTCTAGTAGAGAACCAAAATTTACCTCATCAAAGTAATCTTTACAACAAAGCCCTAAAGTTCCATCGGAGTTGATGTAGAGTTCCCTAAAAGGGATAGAGCACTTGCTCGTTACATTAGCATCTGAATGAACTTCAAACTTAGGTGTATAAGTAAGAGCATAGAGAGAAACACCATCTATAAGTGCATAATCTTCTGCTCCTAAAAGTGCTCGAAAATTACTCTCTAACTCCTCTTTAGACATATCTATAACAGAGGAGAGAAAGATTTTGAGTTTTGGGTAGTTATGGCGTTTAAGATTTATAAGAGATTTGTAGTTTTTTATAACCTTCTCAAAGTCATCTACCTTATGCACCGCTTTGTAGCTCTCTCGTGTGAGTGCATTTATGGAAAACTTTATGCTATCCATCCCAGCTTCTATAATCTCTATAGCCTTTTTCTCATCCAAAAGTGCTCCATTGGAACTGATGTAGATATAAGGAATCTGAAAATCCTCTTTACAAGAGCGAACTATCTTTGTAAAATCGTTATTCACAAGTACTTCACCCTTAGCTGATAGACCTAGTTCATCACACTCTACATACTTCAAAACATTTGACATCACTTTTTGAAACTCATCCAAACTTGTCTGATACTTTATAGTTCTATCATCAGAGTTAGAACAGAAACTACACTTATGATTACAAAAGGTACAGACATCAAAGTTCAGTTTTTTTTTCATCTTTTTTATCATGCTTTCCTACTCCTCAAAGACACTAAAGTACTCATCACGAGCCTGTTCTAACTGTTGAACTTGACCAATGTCAAGCCAATACTCATGCACAGGAAATGAGATAGGTTGTTTCTCTTTCTCTATAAGAGTCGTAAAGAGGGTCGGCATATCGTAAAACTCATCATTTGGGATATATTCTAATACATCAGGAGAGAGCAGATAAATCCCAGCATTGACATAGTAGTACTGCTTAGGTTTCTCTACGATAGAGCTAATCTTTCCATCCTCTTGATTGACCACCCCAAAAGGGACTTGATACTCATACTCACGAACCGCCATCGTCGCAACACTCTCCTCTTCAAGATGAAAGTTTAAAAGATGCTCAAAGTTAACATTTGTAAGCAGATCCCCATTCATCACAAAAAATGGCTCATCTAATTTCTCTCGCATAAGACTCAAAGCTCCAGCAGTCCCCATACGCTTATCCTCATGCACATACTCGATATTTACACCAAACTTACTCCCATCACCAAAATACTCTTTAACTATATCTGCTTTATAGTTTACACTTAAGATGATATTTACAAAACCATATCGTTTGAAGTTGTTGATGATGGTCTCTAAAATTGGTTTGTTTCCTACTTTTAACATAGGTTTTGGGGTGTTTTCAGTTAAAGGGCGAAGACGTGAGCCTAAGCCCCCTACCATCAAAACCACTCTATTTTTTCTATCTTTTGTACTTAAAAGTGCATCTATATCTTCTATACCTATCACTTTTAAGTCATCATCAAGTACAGGAATATGGTAGATTTTTTTCCCTAAAGATTTTGCTAAGATATCCTCTTTTGTGTCACGAAGATTACATACTGTAGGATTCTTTTGAATAATACTTTCTATAGGGGAGCTTAATTCCATCCCTTCAAGTAATCCACGACGGATATCACCATCTGTTAAAACACCAACTAAGAAGTTCTCTTGGTCTACAACCACAGCAATTTTCATTGCTCCATTATCTATGGCAAGGAGTGCTTCTCGTATAGTTGAATCTGGATGGAGTTTTATTTTATCTATTGTTTTCATATCTACCACACATCGGTTAATTTTTATTATTATTAAACTATAAGCGAAGATTGTTCCATATTTTCTTAAGTGGGTATACATATTGCTTAAACTAAGAATAATTAAAATCAAGGTTTATGTATGCAGCAAGAGAATATAGAACAAAAAGCGATTCAAACATACCAGGAAAATCTTCTTTTTTTACAAGAAACAGACCTCCGCTTATATAAAAAAATAGAATCTCTCAATATTGCAATAGAAAAAAATTTCTACAAAGAAAGATACACTTTGGAGTATAAAAACGAAGGTTATTTTGATGTTTTAGAAATAGCAAGTGGAAAGTATCTTTATGGACAAAACTCAAATGACTATGCTACTACAGTGGCATCTTCTATTAATTTCAAGAAAGTAGACAACCTATTTGAAACTTTTTATAATATAAATTTTCACAAAGATACACTTACAGAGTTAGAAAAAATTGATGTAATTACCTCAAGTTATACTGCTGTAGCATCAATTATAAATTACTCAAATAAGCATGCTCATAAGAGCAACACAACTATGAAAAAACTCTATAAATTTATTTTTATTGGGTGTGGTCTTGGTACACATATTACTACCATACACAATAAACTAAAATCCAATATTTATCTTATTGTTGAAGATGATTTAGAACTTTTTAGACTCTCTCTTTTTGTTACAAACTATAAAAGCATTACAGTAGAAGGTGCTGAAATAATTTTCAGTATTTTTGACGAGCCAAGTGAATTTAAAAATATGGTGCAATTATTTCTCAATAGACATTTTGTCTACAACCATTATATTAAATTTTTTCTTATGCTACATCATTCTGACAAACGACTTAAAGATATTCAAAACATTATTGTAACACAGACTTATCTTACATTCAACTATGCCGCACTGATGACAAGTTTATTAAGACCTTTAGAGTACTTAAAGAATGGCTATAAACTTCTCAATATTGAGACTTCCTACAAAGACACTCTCTTAGCACAAAAGCCTATACTCCTCATTGGAGCAGGACCATCTTTTGATAAAAATATACAATGGATACAAGAAAACCATCATAAATTTATTATTGTTATAGTAAGTGCCTTAATGTCAAAGTTTGAAGAGCTTCAAATCAAACCAAACATCATAACACATGTTCATGGTCAGCAGGATGCTATGCCTCATATAGAAAAAGTAAAAAATATGCATTTTTTTGATGAAACTATAGCAATTTTTGGAGCAATGAGCTATCCCCCTTTTACTGCCAAATTTAAAAAAGAAAATGTATTTATTGTTGAAGGAAGTTCTAGATATAAAGAAAACTTTGGGGGTATCACCTCTTCAAATATTGGATCAATGTCTCTAGGGTTATTACTTATTTTTGATACGAAAGAACTTTATACACTTGGACTTGATTTTGCGACCAATCAAACTACAGGTCAAACTCATGCAAATATTCATGCTCATAAACGTAATGTTGAATTAAAAATAGAAGAAGAAGTAGGTGGAGGTATTACCGCTAGAGATGAAATTATTGAAATTGAAGGTAATTTTGAGAATAAAGTTTATACTACTGTTTTATTTGATGCTATGAGAAGAGAGTGTAATGCTATTATAAAAACATATTTGACCTCACATAACACCATTTTTAATCTTAGTAATGGAGCAAAAATTGATACAGCGATATCTATGAAACCTGATGATAAACAGATAAATTCTCTTCCAAAACTAGATAAAAAATCTCTTTATAACGAACTTATAAAACTTTTTAATCAAAGAAGTGAAGATTTTCTTACTCCAAAAGAGATAGAAGATATCCGATTACGTATTCAATATTACAATAGTATAATTAAAATCTTAGAGAGTCATCTTCACTTGCCTCATAGTGGTAATATTGATCAATACCACTATAACCTTTTAGGAACTTTTTTCAATTTACTCACAGAAGACGACCAAGATAAACATAGCTCGGATATGAACTATATTATTACACTTTATCTACAATTTGTGAGTGGCTATATCTTTGATCTCATCAACACACAAGAGATTGACAATAAAAAGAGACTTATAAAACAACTAGACAAAGAGATTATCCCCCAGATCACTAAAGTTGTTACTTACTTTAGAGATGCTATGCAAAAATATTTAGAGGAACTAAGTTAAATTGATTGTAACAATCGTAAAATATTTTGCTGTAGAGCATTTGCTTGACTCATAGCATATGAACCAGATTGTATAAGTAGATTCAGCTTAGAAAATCGTGCAGATTCCATCGCGAAATCAATATCTCTCATTTGAGATTCTGCTGCAGTAACATTTACTTGAGCTACTGAAATATTTCTTACCGTAGACTCAAGTTGATTTTGAGATGCACCTAATGATGAACGTAATGTATCAATAGCTTTTAATGCACTATCCA
>Ga0256837_1002885_pt1 | contig 10223 bp, 8 predicted proteins | sample 4562384metaG_FD_185976 | JGI IMG/M metagenome (GOLD analysis project Ga0256837, IMG submission 185976) | Hydrothermal vent microbial communities from Guaymas Basin, Mexico - 4561-384 | ecosystem: Environmental > Aquatic > Marine > Hydrothermal vents | place: Mexico: Guaymas Basin | collected... | reverse complement strand
CTTTGAGTAATAAAATACTGATTAGTGCCAACCAATATTTTATTACTCAAAGTGCAAGGCAAGGTTATTTTGAGCTTGGCTTTGATGATGAAAAAGTTATAGAGATTATTATGAGTCTAGTAAATAAAGACTTATACAAATCTATGACTACTTATCATGATAATAAAATTTGGCAAGATGTTTATCATAAAAATATTGATGACATCAACCTCTACATTAAACTTCAAATATCAGATAAAGCAATCGTAATATCTTTCAAGGAGCGAACATGACAAACTGTCCAATTTGTAATGGAAAAGTTGAGTATAAAACTGAACTAACAACATACACATATAAATTACATGAAACACAAGTAAGCCAATCAGGTGAGTATTGTTTAGAATGTAAAGAAGCTTTTTTATCTCCACAAGATTTGAAATCAACAAAACTTGAAATTGCTAATTTTAAAAGAGAAATTGATCATTTTCTTACAACAGATGAATTAAAAAGAATAAGAAAAAAACTACATATTAATCAGCAAGAAGCTGCATCAATTTTTGGTGGTGGCATAAGAGCATTTCATAAATACGAAACTGCTGAAGTGACTCAAAGTAAGCCTTTAGACATATTGCTTAGACTGATAGATAGTAATACCATTTCCTTTGATGACATTAAGAGAGTGGCTCTCTAAAACATCTAATCCATTCGCCCCTGTGAATAAATATCCACTTTAGTAAAGCCTGACCCAACACTAGATACTTTATGTAAATCAAAGATTAATCTTTATTGTAGTATCCTTTCATATATTTAATTACTATACTTATTATAAAGGCATCTATATGACAAATGTTAGCATCATCGTTTTAGATTTCGGTTCTCAATACACACAACTTATCGCTCGTCGTCTTCGTGAAGACAAAATTTACTGTGAAATTCTTCCTTATCATACTTCAGCAGAAGATATTAAAGCGAAGAATCCTAAGGGTCTTATCCTTAGTGGTGGTCCATCTAGCGTTTACAATGAGGATGCTTATACGGTTGATCAAGCTGTTTACTCTATGGGTATTCCAGTTCTTGGTATCTGTTATGGTATGCAAAGAATAGCAGTTGACTTTGGTGGAAGCGTAATCCGTTCTGACCATCATGAGTATGGAAAAGCTGAACTTAAACTAGAAACTGAGTCTCCACTTTTAGCTGATTGTGATGATGATCGTATCGTCTGGATGTCTCACTCTGATAAAGTAGATGAACTTCCTGAGGGTTTCGCACCAATAGCTACTTCAGCGAACTCTCCATATGCAGCAATTGCAAATGAAGAGAAACGTGTCTATGCTATGCAGTTTCACCCAGAAGTACAGCACTCAGAAGAGGGTTATCTTATGCTTCGTAACTTCGCAAAAAATATCTGTGGTGTTACTGAAAAATGGAAAATGGAGCACTTCTTAAAACAACAAATCGAATCAATTCGTGAAAAAGTTGGTGATGGAAAAGTTCTTTGTGGTCTAAGTGGTGGTGTTGATAGCTCTGTTGTTGCAGCTATGCTTTATGAAGCGATAGGCGATCAGCTTATTCCTGTTTTTGTTGACAATGGTCTTTTAAGAAAAGGTGAGCGTGAGCAGGTTGAAGAAGTTTTCAAAATCAACTTAAAAACGCCACTTATCACTGTAGATGCAGTTGATAACTTTTTAGGAAAATTAGCTGGAGTATCTGATCCTGAGCAAAAACGTAAAATTATTGGTCATACTTTTATCGAAGAGTTTGAAAAAGAGGCTAAGAAACATGATGGTATTAAATTCCTTGCACAGGGTACACTCTATCCTGATGTTATTGAGTCTATCTCTGTAAATGGTCCATCTGAGGTTATTAAGTCTCACCACAATGTTGGTGGTCTTCCTGATTGGATGGATTTTGAGTTAATTGAGCCTTTAAGAGAACTTTTCAAAGATGAAGTTCGTAAAATCGGTTTAGAGTTAGGACTTCCAGAGGGTATGATTAACCGTCATCCATTCCCTGGGCCTGGACTTGCTATAAGAATCATGGGTGATGTAAATGTTCCTGACCTTACTATCCTTCGTGAGGCTGATGTTATCTTACTTGATGAGCTAAAAGCGAGTGGATACTATGCTAAAACATGGCAAGCATTTGCAGTTCTGTTAAATGTAAAATCAGTTGGTGTTATGGGTGATAACCGTACTTATGATAATACTGTTTGTGTTCGCGTTGTTGAAGCAGTTGATGGTATGACTGCTACATTTGCTCACTTACCACATGACCTACTTGAGAGAATCTCAAGAAGAATCATAAATGAAGTTGATGGAATAAACCGTGTAGTTTATGATATCTCTTCTAAACCACCAGCAACAATAGAATGGGAGTAGAGATTTATCTCTTCTCTACCTCTTCTCACCCCGATGCAACTAGCATCAACTCTTTAGATATTGAACTTTTAAATCCTGTTATAAATTTTTCCAAGTATGATTATCTTATCATCACTTCAAAGCAGACATCCAATGCACTAGAAAAATTCTATAATAAATCTTATAGTTCTACAAAAGCACTCTGTATTTCAGAAAAAAGTGCAGAAGCTTTTGAGAAAATTGGTGGTGAAGTTTTAGAGATGGGAAGTGGATATGGAGATAATTTAGTAGATATTATTCAGAAGTATCCAAAAGATACTAAGTGGCTCTATCTTAGAGCAGAAGTTGTGGCTTCAGACTTTGTAGAGGTCTGTGTTAAGAGTGCTTATAATATAGATGAAGCAGTAGTTTATAGAAGTAAATGCTCCCAAGAGATAAAAGATTTCAGTTTAAATGATAAGGCAACACTTATCTTCACTTCACCCTCGTCAGTAGAGTGTTTTTTACTAAAACATAAATTTAGTACAAAGCATAAGGTGATAGTGATAGGGACAAGTACAGCAAAAGCATTACCAAAGAGTGTTACATTCAGACTTTCAAAGTTAAGAACTATTCAATCCTGTATAGATATTAGTAAGGAACTTTAGAACTTTAAAAAAGTTCTAAAATATAAAATAAAATCAAGTAAGATTTTTGTATAATAATGTATAGATAATCTGAGTAGTTCGAACAATCGTACCAATGAGGGTTCTACATTTTCAACTTGAGAATAAAGTAGAGCTTTTGTGTGTCGATCTCTTCGTTTGAGATAGTAATACTATCGAGAAGATGTTGCCTTTATAAAGTTCTCTCTTCTCCCAAATTCGGCTTTCTAGAACCAAGCCAATTGCGAGACGGCTATTTGGGTTTTCTACTCTACATACATTTTAAGAAGAAACCAAAAGTATTTACTGAGAAGATGCACTCTTTTGATTAAATACTTTTTTATTTTAAGGAAATTTTATGAAAATATTGATTTTAGGTAGTGGTGGTCGTGAGTACTCTATTGCACGTGCGATAAAAAATGAGGAAGATGAGCATGAACTTTTCTTTCAACCAGGTAATGGTGCTACAAGTGACTTAGGAACTAATCTAAACATTAAAGATTATAATGAACTCGCTACTTTTGCTAAAGAGAATGAGATAGAGCTTACTATTGTAGGTCCTGAAGCTCCTTTAGTTGATGGTGTTGTAGATATTTTCAAGGCAGAGGGTCTTACTATCTTTGGTCCATCTAAAGAGGCTGCTCAACTTGAGGGTTCAAAAGTTTATATGAAAAACTTTTTAGCGAAGTACAATATCCCAACGGCTGCTTATATAGAGTCTGATTCTATTGAAGAGCTTTATAAATTTACAGAGACACTAACAGCTCCTATCGTTGTAAAAGCTGATGGTCTTTGTGGTGGGAAAGGTGTTATCATCGCAATGAGCCATGATGAAGCTAAAAAAGCTATTGGTGAGATGTTAAGTGGAAAATCTTTTGGAGATGCGGGTAAAAAAGTAATCGTTGAAGAGTTTTTAGATGGTTTTGAACTCTCTATGTTTGCTATCTGTGATGGGGATGACTACATCTTACTTCAAGCTGCACAAGATCATAAACGCCTACTTGATGGTGACCAAGGTCCAAATACAGGTGGAATGGGTGCTTATGCTCCAACGCCACTTGTTGATGAAGAGTTGTATCAAAAAGTAAAAGATAGAGTAATTGTTCCCACTTTAGAGGGTATGAAAAAAGAGGGTGCACCTTTTGAAGGTGTTCTTTTTATCGGTATCATGGTTGTAAATGGAGAGCCAATTACTTTAGAGTTTAATGTACGTTTTGGAGATCCTGAGTGTGAGATTTTAATGCCACTTATGACATCTAGTGTTTCAGATATGTTCTTAAAAGCTTCTACAAATAGACTTAGTGAGATAAAAGTTGAGTTCTCTAAACAGTATGCAGTTGGTGTAGTAATGGCGAGTGGAAACTATCCATACTCCTCTTCAACTCCTGCTGAGATTGTAGAAGATGATGTTCACCATGAGATAATAGAAAAATATACTCATATCTCTTATGCTGGTGTGAGCAAAGAAGATGGTGTACTTTATGCTGATGGTGGTCGTGTTTTAGTCTGTGTTGGTTTAGGTGACACTATAAAAGAGGCACGTGATAGAGCTTACTTAAGATGTGGACAAGTTCATTTCGTAGGTAAAAAAATCCGTACTGATATCGCTTATCAAGCACTTTAGGATTTAGATATTGAATGAAGAGATAGAGGATTTACTCTCCCGAGAGAACCTAACATTAGCACCTATTATTAAAAGGGTAGCTGCTTTTGTAATTGATGAACTGTTACTCTCTTTTATTTTGATATTTTCTCTATGGGATTCATTTGTAAAGGCTGGTTCTACGGAAGCTATTATAGCTCTTACAAATAGTTTTATATTAGAGTATATGATGATGAAAATTATCTATCAAGCTTTCTTTGTTATGCAGTATGGTGCGACAATAGGAAAAATCATGATGAAAATAAAAATCATTGAACTCAAAACATTAGATAACCCAAATGTTATAGTTTCACTTAACCGTGCCATATTTAGGGTTATTAGTGAGTCAGTTTTTTATCTTGGATTTCTTTGGGGAATCCTTAATCCTTCTCGTCAAGCATGGCATGATTTAACAGCTAGAACTTTGGTTGTAAATGCTTAAAACACTCCTTTTCTTAATTTTTATGTTTATAAACCTCTATGCAGGTGATAAAGTAGAGATATATGCCTCTAATATGGATTCCCAAAAAGATATTGTAAAAGCTACTGGTGGGGTAAGTGTACTCTATGGAGAGTATATTTTAACAGCTGATAGTGCTTTGTATGATAGAAAAACAGGAGATTTAGAACTGCATGGGCATGTTCGTGTGAGTCAAGGAAGTTCTATAAAAATTCTTGGTGAGTATGCGAAATTAAATATTGCTAAAAAAGAGAGACTCTTTAAACCTTTTTATATGTCTGATGAAAAATCTCGAGTTTGGTTGAGTGCAGCAGAGGGTGTAACTCAGGATATAGATGTAGATGTAAAATCAGGTGTACTTAGTGGATGTAATCCAATAGATCCTATATGGAAAATGGAGTTTACATCTTCTAGTTACAATTCAGATACTAAATGGCTTAATGTTTACAATGCAAGACTCTATATCAAAGATATATTAGTCTTCTACTCCCCATATTTTGGTTATTCACTTGATACTACTAGACGAACAGGCTTACTTATGCCTAATGTAGGTTATTCAAAAGATGAAGGTACATACTATGAACAAGCATTTTATATTGCAGAGCAGAGTTGGTGGGATTTAGAATTTCGTCCACAAGTAAGAACTAATCGTGGTTCTGGTATTTATGAAACATTTAGATTTATAGAATCTCCTCATGCAAAAGGGGAGTTTAAAGCGGGTTATTTTAAAGAAAAAGAGAATTATTTTCAAGAGAAACAACTTGTAAATAGAGAGCATTATGGATTTAACTTTAAGTATGAAAACAGTGATTTTTTAAATGACTGGTTTGGTTTAGGAATATCAGGTCAATCAGAGGTATATGCAGATACAAGCTATATGAATGATGTTGATTATATCAATCTCGCTACTAATAATGCACAAAACACTTCAACAGCTACACAGCTACTCTCAAGAGTGAATCTATTTTATAATGGAAAGAATCAATATATAGGAACATATTTTAAATACTATCAAGATTTAACAAAAGAGAGTAATGTAGAGACTCTTCAAAAATTACCAACACTGCAGTACCACTACTACTTAGATACATTTTTGAGTGATAAGGTTCTTTATGACTTAGATGTTCAATCTAACAATATTTTAAGAGCTCAGGGTACAACAGCTATTCAAACTGATATTAGTTTACCCGTAACACTTCAAACAAATTTATTTGATGAGTATTTAAATATCTCATATCAAGCAAATATTTATGCGCAGGAGTCATCTTTTGCACATGAATCAGATATAGCACCTTCTGATGAACTAAGAGATGGGTATGTTTTAAGAAACTATCACACTCTTTCAGCTTCTACACAACTGACACGAGGTTATGATGATTTTACTCATGTAATGAGTTTAGAAATTTCCTATAATAAAGCTGGAACAGAGATAAGAAATGGTTATTATGAAGATAATTATGATTTTTGTGCAGATACGAACAATAAAAATGATCCAAGATGTGAATTTTATAATATAACTTCTATAAATGAAGAGGCACAGATTGATTTTACACAATACATTTACGATGATAACTCTAATGAGATTCTTTATCATAGACTCGCCCAAAGAATCTCTTATGGAGATGCTGAAACAAGATATGGAGAGTTAGAAAATGAGTTGGATTATAAAATAACAAAAGCTATCTCTCTCTATAATGATACTCTTTATAATTATGATGAAAATAAATTTTCAAAAATATTTAATCAGCTAAAAATTAAGACAAAGAGTATAGATATAGCTATTTCTCATCTTTATAAGGATACATTTATTCCTGAAACAGCAACTACACCAGAATATACAAGTTATCTCACATCATCCCTTACATATAGATATGATACACATTATTCATTTAATGGAATTTATAACTATGATACAATTTCACATGAAGCTAAAAATAAAGAGATAGGTTTTCTATATAAAAAAAGGTGCTGGGATTTTGGTTTACGATATAGTGAAAATAGAAGACCAGTTTTAACAACATCTGGTGACTCTTTTGTTTATGATAAATATATATACTTAACATTAGTTTTAAAGCCTTTGATGCAGTCTAGTAATGCATCTCTTTTCTCATATAAGATACCTCAAAATAATTAAAAGGATTTAGATGCATAAATATAAAAATATTATCGTTAATCGTAAAGATGCTGCCTTAAAATTACTTGATGTTATTCCTTTAAATAAGTTAAAAGATGAGGAGTGGACTTTAGTTGCTACTTCAAAAGGGGGATTAGAATTAGCCTCTTTGATCGCTAAAAAGTTTAAAAATCCTATTGCTGCACTCTTTATGGCACCTATAATGGCACCGAACAATCCAGAGTGTGAAGTAGCACGAGTAAGTGAGACAGAAGAGATAGTAATAAATGAAGAGTTAGTATCAGCTTTTGATATTCAGTACGATTATATCTATGGGGAAGCACATAGAAAGCATGAAGAGGATATACTTAGTTATATTTATCAGTTTAGAAAGGGAGAACCTTTTCCTAGTATGCAGGATAAGGTTGTTATGTTAGTGGATGAGGGGAGTGAAACTGGGAGTCGTTTTATAACGGCACTCAAAACAATTCTTGTTCAAAAACCAAAGGCAGTTTATATAGCTGTTCCTGTACTCCCTACTGATGTATTAGAACAGTTAGAGACTTTTGTAGATGATATATATTTTCTATATGATATAGATGATTTCGTTGAGACATCGCTTTATTATGAAAATTTAGAAAAAGTAGAAGATACAAGAATAGAAAAATTATTAGAGGATTAAGAATGAAATACGATGTAAGTTTAGAGTTGGAAAATAGAGAAGAGTCATACTCTTTTGGAGATGTTGCAAAACAAGCAAATGGTGCATGTTGGATTAAGTCAGGAAATACAGTAATACTTGCAACAGTAGTAATCGATGAGACAGAGATAGTAAAAGATGATTTTCTTCCTTTAACAGTTCAGTATATTGAGAAAACATATGCAGCTGGTAAGATACCTGGTGGATTTTTTAAACGTGAAACAAAGCCGAGTGATTTTGAAACACTTACTTCACGTATAGTTGACCGTTCACTTCGTCCACTTTTCCCCGAGGGTTTTGGTCATCCAACACAGATAACTATTATGACATTTTCAGCTGATAGTGAGTCAGATTTACAAGTTTTAGCATTAAATGCTGCATCAGCTGCTCTTTTTACATCAGACATAGATATTAACACTTCTGTTTCTGCTGTTCGTGCTGCAAAAGTTGATGGTGAGTTAGTTTTAAATCCAACTCTTACACAACTTAAAGAGTCAACTTTAGATCTCTATCTTTCAGGTACAAAAGATGACCTTCTTATGATAGAGATGCGTGCATTTGGTGGGACAAAAATTGAAGTTACTGATATGGTTGCTGATCCTATGCTTGATCCAATTATGGTAGGGGATGTTCTTACTTCTCATGTATCTAATGCTATGAGTGAAGATGAACTTATTGAAGTGTTTGAAAAAACTCAAGCGGAACTTTTTGCAGCAAATGCTAAGTATGAAGAGGCATTTACTCCTCTAAGAAAAACACAAGTAGCACTTGATCTTAAAGCTCACTCTTTAAATGAAGATATGGTTTCTTATGTAAGAGATAACTGTATGAGTGATATTAAAGCTGCAATGAATCAGATGGCAAAATCTGAACGCTCAACTGCGCTAAGAACACTTCGTAAAACTATTCTTACTACAAAAGAGGAGTGGAGTACACCAGAGATGGAAGTACAACTTAAAGATGCTATCAATTTAGTAAAAAAAGAGCAGGTACGTGCACAAATCTTAAATGAGAAAGTTCGTGCTGATGGTCGTGCTTTAACTGAGGTAAGACCTATTACTATAGATACAAATGTTCTTCCAAATGCACACTCATCATGTCTCTTTACTCGTGGTCAGACACAGGCACTTGTTGTTCTTACTATGGGTGGGCCAAAAGATGCACAGATGTTTGAGTCACTTACAGAGAGTGGAACTCAAAATGAAAACTTTATGGTTCATTACAACTTCCCTGGTTTTTCAGTTGGTGAAGCATCACCAGTTATGGGAACGAAACGCCGAGAGTTAGGACATGGTAATCTTGCGAAGCGTGCATTAGCTCCAGTTCTTGATTTAGATGGTCAAACAGTTCGTTTAGTATCTGAGATACTAGAATCAAATGGTTCTTCATCTATGGCTACAGTATGTGGTGGATATATGGCTCTTAAAGCTGCTGAGATTGAGACAAGTGATACTATTGCAGGAATTGCAATGGGTATGGTAAGCGAGGGAGATAAGTATGCAATCCTTTCTGATATTATGGGACTTGAAGATCATGATGGAGATATGGACTTTAAAGTAACTGGTTCAAAAGATGGTATTACTGCAATGCAGATGGATATTAAACTTGGTGGAATCTCTTTAGATATTTTAAAAGAAGCACTCTATCAAGCAAAAGAGGGTCGCTCTCATATTATTGACATTATGTTAGAAGCTGAAGAGAAAATCGAATTTAACGAGGGTGTATTACCATCAACACATATTTTCCATATAGACCCATCTTTTATAGGTGAAATTATTGGTCAGGCTGGGAAAACAATTCGTGAGATGATAGAGAAATTTGAAGTAGCGATTGATATTGATAAAAAAGATGGTAAAGTTAAAATTACTGGAAAAAATAAATCTGGTGTTCATGGAGCTAAAGAGCATATAGAAAAAATTGTAAATACTCCAAAAGTTGCTAAAATCAAATATGAAGTAGGCGATAAATATGAGGGTACTGTTAAACGTATAGTTGACTTTGGTGCATTTGTAGAGCTACCAGACGGTACTGATGGACTTCTTCATATCTCTAAAATATCTGATAAAAGAGTTGATAAAGTAAGTGATATATTTAGTGAAGGTGACAAAGTTACAGTAGAAATATTGGAATTTAAGGGAAATAAGATCTCTTTAGGTCGTGCATAAGAAAAAGTTTAAGCTTTTTTATGTATAATTCGCTTATCAATCATTAGTAGGGAAATCCTAGCATTTATGTGTGGGTTGCTTCATTGTAAAATGAGGTTACGCTATCCGAAAGTAGTTGTAATAATATTAAGGACAATTTAATGAAAAAAATTCTTTTTTTACT
>Ga0256837_1002884_pt1 | contig 10227 bp, 6 predicted proteins | sample 4562384metaG_FD_185976 | JGI IMG/M metagenome (GOLD analysis project Ga0256837, IMG submission 185976) | Hydrothermal vent microbial communities from Guaymas Basin, Mexico - 4561-384 | ecosystem: Environmental > Aquatic > Marine > Hydrothermal vents | place: Mexico: Guaymas Basin | collected... | reverse complement strand
ATTTTGTTTTTCTTATAATCTCTCCTACAAAATTCTCCTCCCCAAAAATTTCATCCATCAAAATCCTAAGTTGAGCGACTTCATTATCGTCAATACTTACAAAAATAACCCCGTCATCTTTTAAAAGTCTCCTTGCGATATAAAGCCTTGGATACATAAAGGTAAGCCAAGCACTGTGGGAGTTGCTTTTGCTATTTACAAAATCCAAAATTCTTTTTGCCTTTTCTATATCAATCCCTGCTAATTTAGAAAGTTTATAGGGGGTAAATTTTCTATCATCCTCATATACAAAGCCGTCATTTCCGGTATTATAAGGAGGGTCAATATAAATCATTTTAATATCTCTCTCATAAGCATTGACTAAATGCTTTAAAACTTCTAAATTATCCCCTTTTATCAAAACATTTTGAGAATTGTTTTTTTCATTCCACTCTTTATTTTCTTTTAGCAACGTCCTAACCGGCTCATTTGTCAAAACTTTTGCATAACTTTTCCCAAGCCATTCAAGTGAATAAGTCTCTTTTGATATATCGGTTTGATTTTGAATATCCTCTTTAAACTTCTCAATTAAAAATCTCCCCTCTTTATCAAAATATTCAGGAAAAAATCTCTTTAACTTCTCAATTTTTGAAGGGATACCAATTTCACTCAGTTTTTCTTTTTTCATTCAATCTCCTTAAGCTCTTGGGTATCTACATAAAAAAGTTTTCCTTTTGCTTTTTTGCCGGTAATTTTTTCAACTGCCTCTATATAGCTTCTAACCTGCTTAATATAAGCTCTCTCATCATTTGGGCGTGTTGATTTATAATCAATTATCAATATCTCTTCCCCTTCAACCAGTAAGTCAATTCTACCAACATTTCCATTAAAAATAAAAGGGACCTCTTTTTTACCATTTGGAATAACTGGCTTTGATTTTTCTATCTTTTCTCTTACTTCATCAATATCACAAAAATCTCCGTATCTATTTCTAACCGCCTCTAAATCCCCGCATTCAAAAGCATAGTGAATCGCATTCCCAAGATAAATCGCTTCAAAATCATTTGGTTTATACTCTTCTTCTTTTATTTTAAGTTCTTGTTTTCCATAATTTTGAATTTTAACATCCACTTCTTCTTCAAAAGAGTGTTTACTTTCCTTACTAGGTATAACCTCTCCTATTGTAAACTTTTCAAGATTGCTTACAAAAGCAGACTTACTCTCCCCTTTTTTCGTAACTTCAGCTCTTTTTAAAACAATCAAAGACTCTTCAGCCCTTGTAAACGCCACATACTCTAAATTTTTTTTATCTTCTCTTGCAAGCTCTTTTTCTTTGTCAACAATCATTTCATATTCTTTATCCACAAACTCTCTGTTTTTAAATTTCAGTTTTATTTTTTTTAGTTTTACATCTTCATAATAAAAAACAATATTTCCTTTTTTATTGTTTTCTTTTGAGAGTCTGTCAAGAACTATGGTATGTTTAAATTCAAGCCCCTTACTTTTGTGAATTGTCATAACAACTATCCCGTCAAACTCTCTTAAAGGCATTTCCTCATCCCACTCGTCTATTTTATCCACAAAATCCACCAACGTACCATACTTTCTTGAATGATATAAAAGCCTAAGAGTAGATTCATCTGTTAAATCGAATTTATCCATAATCTCCTTTATCATCAAAAGAGGTCTTTTAATTTGAATATCAACTTCCACTTTACCCCATTTTTTGCCTATTAACGATAAAAAGTTTAAAAATTCTATTTTATTGGTATTGTCATTTAAATATTTCATCAAAGAAATAACGGCTTTAGCATTTGGCTGGGATATTACTTTTTTGGTTTTAGTCGTAACCACTTTTTTACCTTTTGATTTTAAAAAATCTCCTACATCCAAAATATCATTGTTTTTATGTACCAATACTGCAATATCACTTTCTCTTACACCATTTTTCATTAAAAATTCTATCTTCTCATAAAGCTTATCAAACATCTCTTCTTTTGTGGCTTCATCAACCTCAACATACCCTCCCTCTTTTCTATGGGCTTTCTCTTTTAAATTAAACTTATCATTTACAAATTCAACTATATTCTTAGCACTTCTATAATTAACGTTTAACTCCTCCACCTCAAGTCCGTAAGGCTTATATTTTAAAGCTACTTTCTCAAAAAGCTCTTTTTCTCCGCCCCTAAAACGATAAATCGCCTGCTTTATATCCCCTACATAAAAAAAACTTCTAAATTCACGCCTACCAATCCCACTTGCAATTTCCGTAACAATAGGCTCGAATATATCCCACTGGGTAACGGAAGTATCTTGAAACTCATCAAGTAAAATATGATTCATCTTACTATCAAGCCTAAAATACAAAAACTCTTTATCAAGTTTTTCTCTTAAAAGTTCATACACCAAATGTTCTATATCCTTAAAATCAAGCCTGTTTTCATCTTTTTTTAACTTCCATTTAATTTCTTTATATTTATTGTAAAATTTAAACAAAGATTCAAAAAACAAATATTCGACATAATTAAAATAGTCTTTAAAATAGTTTTGAATAATTATTAAACATTCATCAAACCACTCCTCATAAACCTTTTTAAAATGCCAATAATTAAGACTCTCTCTGCAAAACCATCCACTCTTATAAGCGTCATAAAATTCTATATTAAAAGTACCTTTTGCCTGTTTACTGGCTGAAGAATTTAAAATAAAATCCTTTAATCTCAAAAAAGCTTTTTTAGCTTCTCTATCATCGGGCTTTGAAAAAGGCGTGAGAGTGATGTTTTTTAGTTCTTTATCTTTTTCGTATAATATCTCAAACAACTCAACCAAATCATAAAAATTATTCTCCCTCTTTGCCACGTCTATAAGCTCTAAAAACTCCCTGTCGTTTAGACTATTTAAAAATTTACTAAAAACAACCTCCCTATCAATTACACCTATATCAAACCCACTCCTAACCCCGGCAAAATAGCTAAATTTCCTAAGAATTTTATTAATAAAAGAGTCTATCGTCTGAATATTAATATCACTGTTTAAAAAAGCTCTTAAGAGTCTGTTTTTCTTTTCTAAAAGCTCTCCTTTTGAGATATTAAGCTCACCGCAAACCATATTCAAAACATTCTCATCATTTCCAAGCTCTTTTAAAAACTTAACAATTCTCTCTTTCATTTCGTTACTTGCTTTATTCGTAAACGTAATTGCTATAATATTTACCGGATTATCCACACTAAGAAGAGAGATATATCTGTTTGCCAACCTAAACGTCTTACCACTTCCCGCACTTGCCTTAACTGCTAAAAGCCTTTTCATTCATCCCTCCCGCACGCTACCTTATAATCACAAAACCTACAAACTTCACTAGCTTTTTTAACTCTCTTTTTACCGTCAACCTCATAAACTATATCCGAAGCTTCTTTTACTTTTCTAGGAAGAGAATTTAAAACCTCTTTTAACTCTTTTAACTTTATTACGCCTTTTTCTTTTTTCGTCTCTTTAATATCCCAAATAACGATTTCAATCTCTTTATCAGGAAAATGCTTTTTGGCTAAAAGGTAATAAAAAGTAGTCTGAAAATCGTTAATATACTCTTCATTTTTTTTACTGTCTTTTGAAGTTTTATAATCGATAAACACAACCTTTTTATCAAATACGTCAACTCTGTCGACTTTCGCCTTTAAAAGCACCCCTTCAAACTCCATTTCAAATCTTTGCTCAACCAAATTAAAAGCCGTCTTCATCTCATCAAAGTCTTTTTCACAAAAAGCTTTAATCTTATCGCTCCATTTAGCCAAAACCTCAAACAAAAGTTTTTTATCGCTTATTCTGCTTACTATTTCTTGAATTACCTTATTATAATACGCCCCGGAAGTAGAGATTTTATCTTTTTGTTTGATACTCTCTTCTACCGCTTTATGAAAAAGATCACCGAAAAACTCTTCATCCTTTTTACTCTCAATCCCTAAAACGTAACTGAAATAATATTTCTTAGGACATTCCAAAAGCGTTTTTAAAGCAGTCGGATAAATAGGAAGTTTTACTTCAAACTCTTCATCATACACCGTCAAATCAAAACTATTTTCTTTAAAAAAGTTATATTTTTTAGCCTCTTTTCCCTCAAATCCAAGTTCATATAAAAACCTACTCTCACTCATATCATCGTTTTTTACGTAAGAAATGGCAACCTTTTTAGCTTTGTTAATAAGCTGATAATAATAATGTTTTTGTAAATTTTCTTTATCAAATCTGGTAGGGAGTTTTGCATTTTGTCTTATGAAAGTATTTAAAAACATATCACTATCTTTTACTCTAGGGACAAACTCATCATTAAAATCAATCATTATAACGCCCTCAAACTCCATCCCCCTACTCTCAAGAACCCCCATACAGGTAATTTTTCCACTATAAACATCATCAAAACTAAGTTCTTTTAATCTCTCTAAGACAAAATACAAAAACTCCCTTTTATCCTTAAACATCTCTTTAAAAGCTTCCAACTTAAAAAGCTCTTCATCTACAACTTTTAACTCCTTTTCAGAAGCGTTGTTTCTTATAAACTCTATTATATCGCTTTTACTAAACTCTTCAATCACATCCTCACATTTTCTAAGTGCTTTTTCATCACCCGTTAAATATTCGTAAATAGATTTTAGCTTTATATAAATAGGAGCGTTACTAAAACTCTCTCCCATAGCAAAGTTTAAATTCTCTTTTTCGTCAAAGAGTTTAATAATTTCGCTAAAATTTTCATCCGGTAAAATAACTGCAATATTTTCGGGTTTAATTCCACTTTCGACAAACTCTTTTATCTTAGCAAAAATAAAACCAATCTCTCCCATTCTATCACTAAAGTGTTCTACTTCAATTTCCGGTTTTTTATAATTAAAATCTTTTTCTATAAGCTTTTTGTTATGAAAATCAAACTCAAACATCCCATTTCTTACACTAACTTGCAAAGATTTTTCAATCAAGTTTTTATTAAACTCATCAACTTCAAAATAAATCTTTATAGGCAAATCTATTTTACTTAAAACCTCAATATCAAACTGACTCAAATAACCATCAAGCCTAAGCTCAATTTCATCAATTCCTTCCAAAAGCCCCTCATTTATTCTAAAATCCTCTATCAAAAATCTGTCGATATATCCGTCTTTAGCTAAAAGCTCTTTATAGTTTTTGTAAATCTCTTCCAAAATAGCTAAATGTTCGTCAAAATCAAGATAAATATCACTCATTCTAACTTCATTTATATCTATTCTTTCTAAAAACAGTTCATTAAAGAAATCAAATATAAAATCACTATCGTCAAAAAAAGCCAAAAACTCTTTACTTATCCCAAGCTTTTCTACATCAATATTTTTTATCGCTTCAAAAAGATATTTTTTTCTCAAATCCTTATCTATAAATTTAACCCCATCAACCACTACGATTTTGTCAAAAAATTCCCCTATACTCATATATTTATCTAAAAACCGATTATCTTTATCCTCAAGCCACTTTCTTATCTGACGCTGGGTTGTAAAGATTTTAAGTTTCATTTAACTACCTTCCAATTCCTCAAAAGCTTTTTTAACTTTTATGGAAAGTACTTTTTCTTTTATTTCTTTGAGTCTGTTTTTTTCATATTTCAAAACTGTATCAACTGGTATACACCCTCTGACAAAAACTTCTTTTTCATTTTTATAATATTCTATTTTTTCAAATTTCATATTTTTATCAACAAAAAGATTTAAATTATCATCCTTTTTAAATTTTTTCATTAAAGCAATCTCTTTTTGAGTGTTAAACTTAGGAGCGTTTTCATAAATTACAACATCTATAAGACCGTCTATTTTTTTTATCATTTTAATTTTAGCTTTTCTTTTTGCCCTGTCTATCGAAGAAAAATTACCCTTTTCATAATCATATACACAAATTTCCCCATCCACTCTTTTCATATACCAAGAAGGAGCACCTTGAATTTTTACAGTGGAAAAATTATCCAATACACAATTAGTTACATGCTTTACCAAACTGCTGACTATCGCGGAAACTATTGTCAAAAGCATAATTATCCTTTAATAATTTTTTCTATCTTAACATCACTACCGAAAATTTCTCTTACTTTTCTAATTACCTCCTCTGATTTGTCATTTAATGAGACGCTAGTTTTTTTTTTAGAAGGTTGTGGTTGTGGAGATAGTAGCTGTGCTTCCTTACATCTAATAGGTTCTATTTTAGTACCGATTCCGAACACTTCGTTAATCAAAGGTCTTATTACGGGAGAAAAAAATCTCTTAAACATCTCTTTACATTCGCTATTAGGACAGCTCTCCCACTTTAAAACATTATTTTCAAAAGAGATAAATTTCACGCTAGTTTCAAAACACACACCTAAATTCAAATCTCTTTCTTTTATTTTTTTGACAAGTTTTTTAAATTTATCAACCGGTTCAAATGAAGATTCTTTAACAGTTTCTAAAAACTCTTTTTTTACTACTTTTTTTTCTAAGTCTTTTATCAAATCATCTATTTTATGAGGTTTAATCGCTTCTACCATTCTAAAAAACATCAAACTAAGCACAAATTCATTATCACTATTATATTTTATAAGCTCTTTTGAATCGGCTACAATATTAAAAAATCTTTCAACAGTAATCAAAGGCAAACTTCCGTTAAACATAGAATCTTTTACATATAAAACAACTTCATCCAAAATAGCCTCTATATCGTAATCTTTTATCTCTTTTATAAGCTCTTTTAAACTTTTTTTATCCTCATTTTTAATAGCTTCAAAAATTTTATTTATAATTTCCGGGTTTACAACTCCAAGCATTTCTACCACACTGTCTAAATCGACTTTTTCTCTGGCAAAAGCTATAGCCTGGTCTAAAAGAGTCAAAGAATCCCTAACACTCCCTTTTGCAGCTTTTACTATAAGTCTTAAAGCTTCTTCTTCAAACTCCACATTTTCCGCTACTAAAATTTTAATAAGATAGTTTTCAATAATATCCTCTTTAATTTTATTAAACCTAAAATGTTGAACCCTACTTAAAATAGTAGCCGGTAATTTAAGAGGGTCTGTTGTAGCCATTATGAATTTTACATATTCCGGTGGTTCTTCAAGAGTTTTTAAAAGAGCGTTAAAAGCTTCGTTTGTAAGCATATGAACTTCATCTATTATAAATATTTTATACCTACCTACGCTGGGTTTATATTTTGTATGCTCTATAAGTTCCCTTATATCTTCTATTTTTCTATTACTGGCAGCATCCATTTCTATAATGTCAATATGTCTGTTTTCATTAGACATTTGACAATTCTCACACTCTTCGCAAGGATTTGAAGTAGGTCCGTTATCACATTCAAGAGCTTTTGCAAAAATTCTGGCAGTAGTCGTTTTACCACTTCCTCTTAAACCGGAAAAGAGATAAGCGTGAGCTATTCTATTTTTATCAAGAGAATTTATAAGAGTTTTTATGATAGCTTCTTGTCCTATAATCTCTTCAAATCTTTTGGGCCTGTATTTTAAAGCTAAAACCAAATATCAACCTTTATTTAAAATAGCTTCCACAATAGCGTAAGCCACTTTATCTTTATTTTCAAAAAAGTTTCTGTTATCAAAATTTTTATCTATTTCTATTCTTTTTTAAATAATTAACTTCTTTTTTTTATGTTTCTTTAGAATTTTAGATAAAAAATTTTGCTTATTTTTATTACACCATATCATTTTTTTACCTACTATGAGTTTATAGGCTATGAGTTTATAGGAAATAATTATATCTTAAAATAAGGGAATGTCAAACAAATTATAGTGTCAGTCACTTTAATTGAAAGCAATTCAAATTCAAATGGTAGTGAGGGGGAGACTTGAACTCCCGACCTCCGGCTTATGAGACCGGCGCTCTAGCCAGCTGAGCTACCCCACCATCTTGCGGACTGAAATAATAATAAATTTTCGCACAAAAGTCAAGCTAATTTAAAACTTTTTCTAAATTACAAAACCTAAAATCTCGCAAATAGTATTATTTAGTTTAATATATAAAAATACTTTAGTATAAATCGCTCATTTTTTTTAAATTTTTTTGTAAATTTTATTGACTTTTTCATATCATTTTTATATAATTCCAGCAGTTAAACTAAATAACTATTAAAAGGAGGAGGAAATGTTCAAACCGCTAGGATTAAGAGTATTAGTGGAAAGAGTGGAAGAAGAAGCAAAAACAGCAAGCGGAATTATTATTCCGGATAACGCAAAAGAAAAACCACTTGAAGGAATTGTAGTAGCAATTTCTAAAGAGGTTGAAGAAGATGACAATCTACCTTTAAAAGAAGGTGATAGAGTAGTATTCGCTAAATATAGCGGAACTGACATTACAATCGATGGAAAAGAATATCTTGTACTAAACACTGACGATATTCTTGGAAAAATTGAAAAATAATTAAAGGAGGGGAGATATGGCAGCAAAAGAAGTTGTATACAATGACGTAGCAAGAAACGAACTATTAGCTGGTGTTGAAAAACTAGCTGATGCAGTTAGAGTAACAATGGGTCCAAAAGGTAGAAATGTATTACTTCAAAGAAGTTTTGGTGCACCTCACATCACAAAAGACGGTGTATCAGTAGCAAAAGAAATTGAACTTAAACACCCTGTAGAAAACATGGGGGCTCAACTTGTTAAAGAAGTTGCAAGCAAAACTGCTGATGAAGCAGGTGATGGTACAACAACAGCAACTGTTTTAGCACACGCTATTTTCAAAGAAGGTTTAAAATACATCACTGCAGGAGCAAACCCTGTAGCAGTTAAAAGAGGAATGGATAAAGCCGTTGAAGCAATCATTGCCGAACTTAAAAATATGAGCAAAACTGTTGAAAACAAAGAACAAATCGCTCAGGTTGCAACAATTTCAGCAAACAATGACAAAAAAATAGGTGAGCTTATAGCAGAAGCTATGGATAAAGTTGGAAAAGATGGTGTAATCACTGTTGAAGAAGGTAAATCACTTCAAGACGAACTTGAAGTAGTAGAAGGTATGCAATTTGACAGAGGTTACTTAAGTCCATATTTCGTAACCGATACTGAAAAAATGGTTGCTGAACTAAACGATGCATATATCTTACTATACGATAAAAAAATCAGCAATATGAAAGATTTATTGCCATTACTTGAACAAATGGTTCAAGCTGGAAACAAACCGTTACTAATTATCGCTGAAGACGTTGAAGGTGAAGCTTTAGCAACTCTAGTAGTGAATAAACTTAGAGGCGTGCTAAACGTATGTGCGGTTAAAGCACCTGGATTTGGTGATAGAAGAAAAGCAATGCTTCAAGATATTGCAATTTTAACAGGCGGACAAGTAATTAGCGAAGAGCTTGGTAGAACACTTGAAAGTGCAACTTTAGCTGACCTTGGACAAGCCGGAAGAGTTGTAGTTGATAAAGAAAATACAACAATCGTTGACGGTAAAGGTGACAAAGCTGCTATTGAAGCTAGAATTGCTCAAATCAAAAAAGAAATTGAAGAAACAACAAGTGACTATGACAGAGAGAAATTACAAGAAAGACTTGCAAAACTTAGCGGCGGTGTTGCAGTTATTAAAGTAGGAGCTGCAACTGAAACTGAAATGAAAGAGAAAAAAGACAGAGTTGACGACGCATTAAGTGCAACAAAAGCTGCCGTTGAAGAAGGTATCGTAATCGGTGGTGGTAGTGCAATTTTAAAAGCTGCTAAAAAAATAAATGTAGATACTGAAGACGCTGATGAAAAAATCGGTGTTGAAATCGTAAAACAAGCAGTAAAAGCACCTATTAAACAAATTGCTAAAAATGCTGGATTTGAACCTGGAATTGTTGCTATGAAAGTTGAAGAAGCTGATGAAAACACTGGATTCAACGCAGCAACTGGTGAATATGTAAATATGTTTGAAGCCGGAATTATCGATCCAACAAAAGTTGAAAGAATTGCACTTCAAAATGCAGTATCAGTAGGAAGTTTGCTTCTAACAACTGAAGCAGCTGTAACTGAAATCCCAGAAGAAAAACCTGCCACTCCAGCAGCACCTGATATGGGTGGAATGGGTGGAATGGGGATGATGTAATCCCCTTTTCTCTTTATTTCTTTATTTAAAAACAATTAGTGCCAGACGAACTACCACGAAGAACTACCACGAAGAACTACCACGAAGAACTACCACGAAGAACTACCACGAAGAACTACCACGAAGAACTACCACGAAGAACTACCACGAAGAACTACCACGAAGAACTACCAC
>Ga0256837_1002883_pt1 | contig 10229 bp, 10 predicted proteins | sample 4562384metaG_FD_185976 | JGI IMG/M metagenome (GOLD analysis project Ga0256837, IMG submission 185976) | Hydrothermal vent microbial communities from Guaymas Basin, Mexico - 4561-384 | ecosystem: Environmental > Aquatic > Marine > Hydrothermal vents | place: Mexico: Guaymas Basin | collected... | reverse complement strand
CCTTGATGGTGCGCTTATCGCTACTGTTGATAAAAAAATCATCGATACAAAATTCGTCACTAAAGAGGTTGGTGACACCATTATAGAGGAGGGTGCCAAGCTTGGTATTTACCCTTTTGTTCTCTCTTTGGTAGATGGTGAGCTCAATGAAGCCTTTTCCTATGCTACAACACTCAACCCTTATCAGCAGGAGATCATCAAACGCTATGCCAATGATGATCATACTCAGCAGTTTGCATCGTTACGTGCTATGGAAAATAATTTTAAAATTGTTTATATGGCAGATAAGGAGCTTTTGATGGCTCTTGAGAAAAATGTTCAAAAGATTTTTGGAGATACTTTAAAATATGTTTTAGCTCCAGAAGCGTATATGGGATGTTATTTTTTGACTATTTTGCATAAAGATGCAGATAAGGCTCATGGGATACAGAGTGTAAGTGAAGCAGTTGGATTTGATGTGGGCAAGTTGACTGTATTTGGAGATAACTATAACGATATCGGGATGTTTGAACTTGCAAACAGAGCTGTCGCTGTTGCCAATGCACAAGAGGGTGTCAAAGAAAAAGCAGATATAGTTTTACCTCATACCAATGATGAAGATGGTGTAGCACGCTATCTTGAAGGGCTTGCCAATGGAGCGTAAATCACATATGACACCTATGGTGATCATTGGTGTTTTATTTTTTCTTTTTGGTTTTGTGACATGGCTTAACGGCTCTTTGATTCCGTTTTTGACAATCATTTGTGATCTTGATACTTTTGAAGCTTTTTTTGTGACTTTTGCTTTTTATATAGCCTATACTGTTATGGCTTTGCCCATGTCTTATGTTTTAGAAAAGTATGGTTATAAAAAAGGGATGGAGATAGGGTTGCGTGTTATGGCGATAGGGAGCCTGCTGTTTATCCCTGCTGCATTGAGTGGGGAGTTTCTTGTTTTTTTAAGTGCACTCTTTACCCTTGGAACTGGGCTGACCATCTTACAAACCGCATCCAATCCGTACATTGTGCTTTTAGGACCCAAAGAGAGTGCTGCAAAGCGGATAAGTATTATGGGAATTATCAACAAAACAGCAGGTGTGTTGGCTCCTTTGGTGTTTACGGTTCTCATTTTCTCAGATATGCCATCGACACAAAACCTCACCCCTTATGCTATGGATGAACTCGCTTTTAAATTAGTAGAGCCATACCTTGTTATGACCGCATTATTGTTTAGTTTGGTCTTTTTTGTCAAATACTCCTCTTTGCCAGAGATAACATTTGTGGATGATGAGTATGATGACAGTTCCCTTTTTGATTTTCCACACCTTATCTTAGGTGCTATCGCTCTTTTTTTCTATGTAGGTGTTGAGGTGATAGCAGGAGACAGTATAGGACTCTATGCACAATCCCTTGGTGTAGAAAATGCAACAGCACTTACATCATATACGATGGGTTTTATGGTTTTAGGGTATCTTGTGGGTATTGTTGCCATCCCTAAAGTATTGTCACAAAAAAATGCTCTGGTGATGTCGGCGTTGTTGGGTATTATTTTTACCCTTGGTATTGTCTACAGCGATACGCAAAGTTATAAAATCTCAGAGATTTTATGGGGTTGGAGTGGTTTGACACTTTTACCCGATAGTGTTGTTTTTGTGGCATTACTTGGTTTTGCCAATGCTCTTGTATGGCCAAGTATCTGGCCTCTAGCTTTGGATAACCTTGGAAAACATACAGCAAGGGGAAGTGCGTTGTTGATTATGGCTATAGCTGGAGGGGCCGTGCTTCCTGTTGCTTTTGGAAAACTCTCTGAGGTGCTTCACTCTATGCAGGATGCTTATGCACTGGCATTTGGTTGTTATCTTTTTATACTGATGTATGCACTAAGATGGCATAAAATAAAATCGTGGAGTGACAGGTAAGTGTATCAACATAAACAGATGGGTAATGGGTTTGAATATATAGAGTGCTAATGCATTTGATGATTATAAAATTATCAAATCGCAGACAAAATATAGTTTATATTTGGAAGTTATTCAAATGTAATCTTTTTTGATTATAATAAGAAAAAATAAAAAAAGGTAAAAGTGATGAAAAAAAATATGCGTAGAGGTTTCTCTTTAATTGAGTTAATGATTGTTATTGTGATCCTTGGACTTTTGGCAGCTATGGTTATGCCAAGTTTGACAGGTAAAGGTGAAGAGGCAAAAAGAAACCTTGTTTGTGTACAGATGAAAAGTATTTACGATGGTGCACTTGATATGTATAAAATCAAAAACAGTGTGTACCCTTCAACAGAAGAGGGACTAAAAGCACTAACTCAAACTGATGAGTATTTTAAAGATGGAAAAATGCCAAAAGACTCTTGGGGTCAGGAATTTATTTATATTAATAATGGTGGAAAAGTAGAACTGATCTCTTTGGGTGCTGATAAAAAAGAGGGTGGCGAAGGTGAAGCCAAAGATATTAAGATGAGTGAGTGTAAATAGCTTGTGAAAAAAGGCTTCTCTCTTATAGAACTTATGATAGTTATTGTTATTATGGGGGTGATTTATACTCTTGTGATTACAAAACTCAAAAGTTATAACGAGACACAAGAAGCTTTGCAACTAGAAACTTTCAAGCCAAACCTTGGGGTATTGGCAAAAGAGTTTCATACAAAAGTGAAACTTTTTTGTTTTGATGATTGTTCTAAGTGTGCTATTTTTGCAAATGGGAAGAAGCTCAAAGAAGTTTCTTCACTCTTTGAAGATACCCCTGAGTTGTATAAATATAATTATCTCAATGGGATGGAAGAGAAAAAAATGGATGTTTTGTTTGATGCGGATGATGTCGAACAGGATGTATGTTTTAGTTTTGGTGTTGATGAAGATGGGGTGAGTGATCAGGTGATAGTAAAATACAAAGAAAAAGTTTATGATTATTCAAACTATTTTAGTGATGTTGATATCTACGATACTTTAGAAGAAGTAATTGATGCTAAAGAAAAAATTATAGAAAAAGTTAAGTGATGATTTTTAAGTATAAAGGGATTGATGCCAACGGTACAAAAGTAAATGACAGTATTGAAGCGAGTGATATCAATGAAGCAAAAACAAAACTTCGTTCCAAAGGGATACTTTACCAGTCAATTCAAGAGGAGAGTCCCTCTTTATTTAAAAAGGTAAGTTTTACCCGTAAATATAAAATACCTCCAAAAGATCTATCAGCACTCTCTCGTGAACTTGCGATGTATATCCGCTCAGGTATCAGTATAGTTTCTGCCATAAAGATAGTGCAGTCCCATTATGAAAAAGACAAAAAAATGAAACTTTTTCTCTCTAGTATTTCTACACACCTTGATGAGGGGCAAAACTTCTACACGGCACTTAATGAACAAACAGTTGTTGAGTTGCCAACTTTTTACAAAGAATCTATCCGTGTCAGTGAAAATGGTGGTATCTTGGATGAGGTGCTCAATGAACTTGCCCGTTTTTTAAAAGAACAGGAACGTATCCATAAAGAGATTAAAGGTGCATTCGCTTATCCTTCATTTATGATTGTTATCTCTTTGGTTATGATAGCTTTTATGCTTACTTTTGTTGTACCTCAAATTACAGGTATTTTTGAGAGTATGGATCAAGAACTTCCAAAACCTACTCAGTTTGTGATAGCTGCGGGAGATTTTTTCAGTAATAATTTTCAGCTTATTTTGATTGTTTTGGTCGTTGGTGTGAGTCTTTTTCTTTTACTAAAGAAAAAGGTGTACAAGTTTGCTTATTTTGTTGATAAAGTGGTACTTAAACTACCACTTTTTGGAGAAATCAGTCAAAAGAGTGAATTGGCACGTTTCTCTTATATTGCATCACTTCTTACCCGTTCAGGGGTACCTTTTGTACAAACCATTAATTTAAGTGCCAATATTTTGAACAATCTTGTTATCAAAGAGCTTTTTGTTGGTGCAAGTAAAAAAGTAGTAGAGGGAAAACTCCTTTCAAAAGCTCTGCTTGAGTCTCCTACCAAGATAGATAATGCTTTTGTTCAGTCCATCGCTCTTGGAGAGGAAACTTCACAGCTTGAAAATGTTTTGACAAATATTTCAGAGCTCTATTTTGAAGAAAACAGAGACAAAATCTCTTTGCTTCTTACTTTGTTAGAACCTGGTCTTATGCTTTTTGTAGGGGGCAGTATAGGTTTTATAGTAGCAGCGATGCTTTTACCAATCTTTTCTATGAGTATCCACTAAAATAATGCGATCTTCTAAAAATGCAATAGCTCTTTTACTTACAGTGATGTTTGTTATAGTTATAAGTGTAGCTATAGGGTATAGCCTTAAACTTATCAATAAGGGTGGGAAAAGTGTAAAAGATGAGATGTTTATGTACCAAACATCATTAATGATAGAAGATGTGATGAAGATGTTGCAAAATTCCAGAGAGTTGCAAAGTATTGCAGATACAAACAACTCAATAGCAGATTTGAATGCGTTTTTGACTCAGGCTGCTATCATACCATTTGAAGCTCAGGGAATAAATGTACTTATTAAAATAACAAGTGCCCGTTCAAAATTCAATGTTAATGACTTAAATAACTCAAGGCAGGCAAACTATTTACGACAATATTTCAATAAATATATGATAAATGGTGAATATGTTACTATTTTGTTCGATCTCATTAATGGTATTAAAGAAGATAATAGTTATAATAGCGCCATATTTGAAGATGAGGAGTATCTTTACAGAGATGCTCTTGTATCGTATAGCCATTTGCAGAAGGTAAACGATTTTTATGCCAGAGAATACCATGATAATTCATTGGCAAATATAAACTTGAAAGATTTTTTTTATTTCTCTCAAGATAAAAATATAACTTACACTATCGATCTTAATTATGCAACACCAGAAGTGTGGGAGATGATGCTTGGGTGTTCTAGTGAACGTGCACAAGAGTTAAGTGTAAGTGGTGGTGCTTATGAAAAGATGCAAGACTTAGGACTGCAAGATGATGAAAAAGTACGATTGCAGGCTTTTCGGGTAGGTTTTTTTGAGCCATATCTTTTCATAGATGTGGAGCTGCAAAAATATGGAAGTGGTGCAACAATAAGTTTCGAATATGATATTAAAAAGAAAAAAGGGTCAAATTTTGTTTACAAAATTTAAGCGCAATCTCCAAACTGTTTTTTTAGATCCAGATATAGAAGGGGAGTTTACAAAGGGGAAGCCTCTTAATATTATTCTCTCTCCTTCTCTGTACTGGGTTAAAAAAATCTCACTTCCTGTAAAATATCTCAGAGAGGTAAAAAAACTCTTACCTTCTATTTTTGAAGATGTATTACCAGAGGGGCATTATAGTTATACAGCCTATAAAGAGGATGATGAATATTTTGTATTTGCGTATGAAGATAAAAAGATTCTTGATCTCTTAGAGAAAAAGGGGATATTGTTTGCTGATGTAAAAGGTATCTATTTCGCACAGGCTGAACTCTCTGATATTGACGAACCTTTGGCTTTTTCAGATGCAAAAGTACTTTTTAAGCGGGATGATATTGTAATTGTTACACCAAAGGTATGGTTTAGTGAAACACAACCTTTGAGCTTAGAGGAACATCATTGCCACTCCAAACCTTTAAGTCTGCAACAGTATGGACACATCGTGGATAAGGGGAGTTTGTATAAGATGGGAGCCATGTTGGTTGTGCTTATTGTTATACTTTTTATTGAAACACTTATCACAAAACAAAAAGCCAATCAGATTGAAGAACAAACAGGAAAGATTTTTACAAAATACCATCTGCAAAGAACCATGATGCAAAATCGTGCAATTTTGGAAAAATATCAAAGTATATATAAAAAACAAGTGGCATTAAGGGAGAGTATCGTTGCTTTTTTAAAAATGAATCTGAAAAAGGGGCAGAGTATTACTTTGGTAGATTTTAAAAACAATGTTTTAAATGTGACCTTTAAAGGGGTGCAAGAAACGCAGTTGAGATATGTGTTGCAATCATTAAAGAAAAAAGGTTTTACATATAAGAGCACTCCTGTGAAAGATGGTGTGAGTGTGGAGGTTATGTTATGAACAAACTAAATCCTTTGCATATAGGGGCACTGCTTATTGTTCTTTTAATATTCTCCTTTTTCAAGCTTGATGAGGCAAAAAAACAGCTTCATAGTGTACAAACCGCCTATAAAGAGAGTGAGCATCTTGCATTGGAGTTAAGTGCTCTTAAAGATACCTATGGAGATAAAAAGAGGATACAAAACGCTCTTAAAAAGATTTTACGTTTACGTTCTTTGCAAGCAGCAAATGTTGAAGCAACATGGAAGAAAAAAAGCGTAATCATTACTGCAAAATCTTTGGATCTCAAAGCACTCAATACATTGATGGGAAAGATCTTAAATGGTAACTTTAATATAGTAAAATTGAAGATTAAAAAAATAGATGATCTTAAAGCAGGTGTAGAGATGGAGATACAATGGTAAAAAAATTTTTAAAGTTTCTAGCTTACAGTATCTTTTTCCTCTTTGCACTTATTGTTTTTATTCCAAAGTCTAGTCTTTATTTTTTGATGGAGCATAATATAAAACCTTTGGGTGTGGTGATCTCCAATGAAACGCTCCATGAAAACCTTTTTTCATTGGATGTGCAACACGCAGCGGTTAGTGTTAAGGGTGTGGATGCTGCTGCAGTGAAAAAAGCTCATATCACTTTGCTTGGTCTGTATAATAAAGTGACATTGCAAGATATTACACTTTCTTCTATGGCGGCATCGTTTGTTCCGTTACATATCGAAGGTGCTGAAGTAAAATACAGTGTGATAGATCCTTTCAATATTCATGGATATGCTAAAGGTGATTTTGGGGAGGTACGTATGGAGTTTAATCTTAAAGATTTACATCTTCGTGCCTCAATGCATCCTTCAAAATTGATGGTGCAAAAATACAGAAGCTCTTTGCGAGAATTTAAAAAAGCTAAAAACGGGGAGTATGTATATGATAAAGCTCTCTAATTCAAAGCTGATGTCTGTTGGTGTTATACTCCTTAGTTTATTGCTGCTTGCAAAAATTATAGCACTTGTTCTGTGGTGGTACCTTCCAAATGAAGGGGTTGATCTCAAAGTAAAAAAATCTTTTAGTGTGAAGTATCAAAGAGTTGATTTTAAAAATATGCTCTCTCCTGTCAACATCCCTGTAAAAAAACAAGAGAAGAAAAAAACTACCACCAATGCATATAGTATTAATAATATGATTCTCAATGGTTTGTATGGTAGTACAAATAATGGCTTTGCTATCATTGCCAAAAAGTCCACTCCAAAAAAGACAACTATTGTGGGTGTAGGTGAAGTGTATGAAGGGTATAAGCTTAAAGAGATTCACATAGACCATGTGATTTTTACTCGAAGTGCAAAAGAGTATCTTTTGAAGTTAGAATCGAAAAAAAATGTAAAAAGTTATGTCTCGAAAGTACAAACACGCAGTGCCAAAGAAGGAAATGAATATAGTGTCGATAAAAATGATATCAACTATTATTCACAAAACCCCTCTCAGATATGGCGTGATATTGCAATATCGGAAGTAAAGCGTAATGGCAAGATTACGGGTTTTAAGGTCAATAGAATACGACCAAACTCAAAAATGGCTACAATTGGTCTTAAGGTGGGGGATTTGATAGTCAAAGCAAATAATGTAGAACTCAAATCGTATAGAGATGCGATTAAGCTTTATAATGATATTGATAAAATCGATGTTTTAGAGCTTGTAGTGATACGAAACAATCAAGAAAAGGAAATAATTTATGAAATTCATTAAAACACTATTTTTTATTACAATCTTTGTACTCTCAGTACACGCAAGGGAACAGGTCAATGTCAATTTTTCCAACTTGCAAATTAATGATTTTATTAAATTGGTATCAAAAATTACGCACAAGAACATATTGGTAAACAATAAAATAAACGGTACAGTAAATTTTGTAAGCACAACACCCATTTATGATGATGAACTTATAGGTTTATTGGTGTCTGTATTGGAATCGAAGGGTTTTACCCTTATACAAAATGGCTCTATCTATGAGATAGTACGTTCTAGTGAAGCTGCCAAACACAATGTAAAGGTTGTCAAAACAGACAAAGGGCTCAAAGGTTCTTTGATGGTAACACGGGCTATCAAGGTTAAAGGGGAGAATGTTGATATTGTGGCTGCAAAAGTGCGTTATCTTATTTCTAAAACTGCCAAACTTATGACAATGAAAGAGAGTAATACTATTCTTTTGACTGATTATCCTAAAAACATCAAAACGATCAAAGAGGTGATTAAAAATATTAACAGAGATTATGAGATGGTTGTAAAGGTGGTCTATGTTCATAATACTGAGGCTAAAAAATTGCAAGCTCGTATAGTAGATATTGCTAAGTCTGTTTTTAATACAAAAATAGTTTCTGAAAATGTAAAAGTTATTTTAGATGAAAATATTAATGGAATTATTGTTGTAGGAAATGCAAAAAATGTGAAAAAAATTGAAAATCTTATTCATAAGCTTGATGTGGAGTCAAAAATTAATATAGTAGTTGAGATTTTCCCTCTAAAAAATTCAGATTCCAAAGCTACACTTGCTACATTAAATGAGATTATTAAACAGCAAAAATACAATGATCCAGCCCTTAAGCCAAATATAACTGCAAGTGATGAGATTAATGCTATTATCGCTATAGGTGATCCTATTATCATCAAAGGGGTGAAACTCATCATTGATGAGCTTGACAAAGAGAAATATCAAGTGTATGTTCAGGCAAAAATTATAGAGATCAATAAAAACAAATCAGAAAGCATTGGAATGAAATACGGGTTTGCAGCAGGTGATGTTTCCTCTTCGGGTCTTTATGCAATGAGTGCGAATTTTGGTTCAGAAACATTGACAAAAGCTGCTTTGGGCGCAGTGAGTGATGCTCTTGGTACTATAGGAACAACAACCCAGTCTGCTTTGGCATTGGGTGCGACTTTGGATTTTTTACAATCTCACGGTGCATCTAAATCGATTTCTAACCCATCTATTTTATGTGTTAATAATAAAGAGTCCTCTATTTATGTTGGTAAAACCATCTCGGTATCTTCTGGGCAAACAGCAGTGGCAGGAAGTACAACAACCTCATACAAAAGGGAAGATGTTGGTCTGACATTAAAAATCAAACCGCGTGTATCATCAGTTGATAAGGTTACACTCGATGTGGAAGCTGTTTTGGAAAATATTTTGGATGATGGTTCTCAAAATGCAACAGGACAGCCAGTAACCTCAAAACAAGAGGTGAAAACACAAGCAATACTACGAAATGGTGAAAATATCATTATTGGTGGTCTTGTAAAAAGCTATGAACGTAATGCAAAAAGTAAAGTGCCGCTTCTTGGGGATATTCCTCTTATAGGTGAGTATCTTTTTAGTTCAAATTCTGTTATAGATGAGCAAGATAATTTAGTAGTTATCTTAACACCGTATGTTATTGACAAAAGTGATGAACTTTCCAAACTTCAAGCAGATCTTGGCATCTTGGCAAAAATTCAAGAGGAGTATAACAGAAAAGCTTTTGAGCTTATTGAACAACGAAAAATCATTGAAGAACAAAAGAAAAATAGATTTGTTGTCGATCCATTGAAGGTACAAAAAAGATGATAACTTTAGAACCACTTCATAATCTCTCCCTTGAGGTTTATGAACCAGACGAGATACAAACAGAACTTAGTATTAAAAACTATCTTCTCTTTAGTAAACTAAATGGAGAGGTGAAAGCTTTTGTCTGTGAACGTTATCTTGTAGAGGCAAGTAATTACTATACAAAACTTGGTATTACTTGTCCATTGGTATTACTTGATGAAGATTCTTTTGATAGACTCTATAATCGTTTTTTAGAGCTTAGAACTGACAAAACGATGGAGAGTATGCAAGAAGAGGGTGAAGAGAGTGCAAGTGAGGAAGAACTCTCCTTAACAGACTTTTTACGAACATCGAGTGATATTTTAACAAGTGAAGAATCAGCTCCTATTATCAAGTTTGTTAATGCTCTGTTTTATCAGGCTATTAAAAAACGAGCTTCCGATATCCATATAGAGGTGCAGGAAAAAAGGGGAGAGGTTCGTTTTAGAATTGATGGAATGCTTGTGAAAAATGCAGATTTGGATAAAAAGGTGGTCAGTCTTATAGTCAGTCGTATCAAGGTTATCTCAAACCTTGATATTTCTGAGAAAAGGATTCCACAAGATGGACGTACACAGATAAAAATAGCAGGG
>Ga0256837_1002882_pt1 | contig 10231 bp, 10 predicted proteins | sample 4562384metaG_FD_185976 | JGI IMG/M metagenome (GOLD analysis project Ga0256837, IMG submission 185976) | Hydrothermal vent microbial communities from Guaymas Basin, Mexico - 4561-384 | ecosystem: Environmental > Aquatic > Marine > Hydrothermal vents | place: Mexico: Guaymas Basin | collected... | reverse complement strand
ATCTTTCACACAGATTTGATTATCTTTTGTATGAAAATATCAATCTACAAATAAGAGAGGGAGAGAGTATTGCTATAGTAGGTAGAAGTGGAAGTGGAAAATCTACTCTACTCCATACACTCTCTGGTTTTTTACCTCCTCTTGGTGGTAGGGTAATGATGATGGAACAAGATCTATATACTCTGTCTGAATCAGCTATAGATGAACTTAGACGCAAAGAGGTGGGAATTGTATTTCAAATGCACTATCTATTTAAGGGTATGAGTGCAATGGATAATATTGAGATTGCTACACTCTTGGCAGAGAAAGAGACAGACAAAGAGATTCTAAAGAGTCTGCAAATTGATGATATAGTACACAAAAGAGTAGGAGAGTTATCAGGAGGACAACAGCAAAGAGTCTCTATAGCAAGAGTACTTAGTAAAAAACCACATATAATATTTGCAGATGAACCAACAGGCAATCTTGATACAGAGACTTCAACACTGGTAATGAATACTATGATAGATTATATCAAAGATGTTTCAGGTTCAATGCTCTTAGTTACTCATGATATTGAAGTGGCAAAGATGTGTGATGCTATATATAAAATGGATAACAAAACTCTTGTAGAGGTACCAAAGTAGCAATAAAGTAGCAATAGAGGTTTAAGTTATAGCTATATTTGCATATTAAAAATAAATGTAATTGTATGATTTTGGGTACTTTGTGGATATAATCTCATATAGTATAAAAAAAGATATAATATACTTTAATTTTGTGTCATTAAATGGGAGTGCTGAAGTGATTAAGGGATTAATAAAACTATTGAGTCTGTCGATATTGCTACTCTTTGTAAGTGGGTGCAGTTGGCAACAAGAGGAGTTAAGTGATACAACATCTTCTATCAGTACCGAAATTATGTATGATGAGATTACTGAAAAACTAAATAGTGCATTACCTCGCGAAGAGAAGCTTGAGTTTGGTACAATAAAGATATTAGGTGCTATGGTTGAAGAGGGTGAAACACCCCAAAGAGTTACAATGAGAGTCAAGTTTGTAGTAGTAACATTTGAAATTCCAGAGGGGTTGGAGGGGGAAGTTACACTAGATTGTTCTATAGTATATAATACTCAGGCAAAAGTACTCTATATAAAAGATCCAAAAGTTGTAGAGATTGTATATGCTGATGCTTCATTGATAGATTATTTGCCCCAAAAAGCAAAAGATGCAATAGGTTCTGTAGTGGTAGAGCAGATAAGTCTGTTGCCACTGTATAAATTTAGCAGTGCATTTATAGCCAGATATATAGAAGATATTACAGCTGATAAAGATAAGCTTATTATCAAATATGGTAAATAATGGTTAAACTCTGTATGGTAAAGTTATACTTATGAGAAATGAAAAAGATGACAAAATAAAGATATTGATGATAGAAGATGATCCTGAGTTTGCAGAGTTACTCAGCGAATACCTTGCACAGTTTGGAATGGAGGTAACAAATTATGAAGACCCTTTTTTGGGAATCAGTGCAGGTGTAGGCAAATATGATTTGCTTTTGCTTGATTTGACTCTGCCTGGGATGGATGGATTGGAAGTTTGTGAAGATATAGTCAAAAAGTATAATATTCCAATTATAATATCAAGTGCTAGAAGTGATATTAATGACAAGGTAGAGAGCTTCAGATTGGGAGCTGATGATTATTTGCCAAAGCCTTATGATCCCAAAGAGTTACATGCAAGAATACTCTCTTTGCTTAGGAGATACAATAAAAACGGTAGTAAAAATGAGCCACAGAGTGATTATGAGATAAAGGGTGATACAATATACTATAAGGGCGAAGCACTTCAGTTGACTCCAGCAGAGTTTGATATACTCTCACAACTTGTTAAGAAACAGGGGATTACACTCTCAAGAGAACAGCTTATAAATGAATCAAAAGTTATGAGTGACAGTTCACAAAAGAGTCTTGATGTAATTATTAGTAAAATACGCTCAAAGCTTGGAAACTCCAAAGCTATTCAGGCTGTTAGAGGAGTTGGTTATAAACTCATATGAAATACCTTTTTGACAAATTCAAATTAACTTCTCTAAAGAGTAAAATTAGGCTTGTATTTTTGGTGGCTTTTATGTTGCTTGTACTCCTGTTTGGAGTTCTTTGGAGTAGTGCTACTTCTCATTCTCTCTCAGAGATAGAGATGCAAGAGAGAGCCAATATACACTATTTATATCTATATTATTTAAAATATGGAAAGATAGATAGAGATTATCTTGAGTCGCAAAATATCAGAATTGTAGATATTGGAGGAAAAAATCTACATCTAATGAATGAATTAAGCAAAAATAATAATAAAAAATTCTATATAGTAAATGTAAAATTTCACAGATATATATTAATAAATAATGATAGATTCAAACTGATACTTGAGAATCTAAACAAACCAAAATTTCCTTTTGAACTTGCAATTGCATTTGTAGGTGCAATATTGCTATTGCTGGTACTTTATATATGGGTTATACGCTCTATAAGTCCTCTTAGTAATCTAAAAAAACAGATTATACGGTTTTCTGAGGGTGATTTGAATATATCATGCAAGAGTGACAAAAAAGATGAGATAGCAGAAGTTGCAAATGCTTTTGATTTGGCAGTAGATACCATACGCAATCTTTTACAATCAAGACAATTACTCCTAAGAGCCATTATGCATGAGTTGAAAACACCAATAGCAAAAGGGAGACTACTCTCTGAGATGATAAAAGAACCAAGAAAAAAAGAGAGATTTCATGCTATATTTGAGAGATTAAATCTACTTATTGATGAATTTGCCAAGGTAGAGAAGATTACCTCTAAAAATTTTCAAGCAGACCTTAGAAGTTATAAGATGAGTGATATACTTGAAGCAAGTATTGATATGTTGATGTTAGATGATCCCAATAGAAATATACATATAGTAAAAAGAGAAGATTTTATAGTAGAAGCAGACTTTGAATTACTCTCTTTGGCTCTAAAGAATCTGATAGACAATGGTATAAAATACTCTAAAAATCATTATGTTGATATACTGTTAAATGATAACTCTATTACTATATCAAATAGTGCAGATGCTCTCAAGGAACCTATAGATAAACTCTTTGAGCCTTTTCACCAGTCAAGAAATGGTTTGGGGCTTGGACTTTATATAGTAAAGAGCATACTTGATATTCACAATATGGAGCTTAGATATAATCATCACAATGGTATAAATAGTTTTGAGATAGTATCAAAGTAGATTATTTTACATATACCACTTCTCCCAACCCTCTTTATAATACTTCAACAAAGGGTGGTGCATCAGTCTGTTTGGTTCTACTTCAACCGGTTGCATATCTTTTGGAAATTTGAAAATATCTTTTATTGATGAGTTGTCAATATACTTCAAATCTTTTGGCAACTTGTTGGGGTTTGGTTTGAGAGGATATTTTGAAGCCATCACAAAACCCCACTCTCCAAAACTTGGTACATATGTATGGTATGGATATACATTAAGACCTGTTGTCTTTATAGATTTGACTATTGAATAAAATGCCTTTGGTGCAAAGAGTGGTGATGTAGCCTGTACCACCACTACACCCATATTTGATAGATGCTTTTTGACAAGAGTATAAAAAGTTACACTATACAGTCTGCTTAGTGATATATTGTCAGGATCTGGCAAATCAATAACTATTGCATCATATATTTTATTGTTATGTTCCAAAAATTTCCAAGCATCTTGATTTATAATAGTTACTTTGGAATTGTTTAGTGAGTTTTTGTTTAACTCTTTTAGTTTGATATTTTTTCTAAATATTTTTGTCATAGCAGGATCTAAATCTACTAATGTGATACTTTTTATATCTTTGTACTTCAATAACTCTCTTACAGCCAATCCATCACCACCACCAATAACTAATATATTTTCTCTTTTTCTAATGGCACTTAATGGAGGGTGTATCAGTGATTCATGGTATCTGTACTCATCTAATGAATCAAATTGGACAGAGCCATTTATAAAAAGTGTTACTCTTTTATTGTCTCCTGTAATAGTTATTGTCTGATAGGGTGTAGTGTGTGTATAGAGTACATTATCTTTATAAAGTCTATTTTGGATATAACTCTCAAAGCTACTAGCATATACAAAACCACTAAGTAAAGCAATAGATACCAAACCAATATAAATCAATAGATTTCTATTTAGATTTTTGCGGAATATATACCATACAAGCAGAGCTACTCCAGTATTGATTATGCCTATAAACAGACTGCTTTGGAGTAAGCCCAGGTGGGGTAGCAATACCATTGGAAACAGTAGTGAAGCAAACAAAGCCCCTATATAATCCATTGTAAATACATTTGATATATTTGTACGCAAAGAGTAGTAATCTTTGAGTATTCTTACAATAAGTGGTATCTCCATACCTATCATAGTACCTACCAATACAGTCTCAAAATATAAAAATGGCTCATAATTATCAATAACTGCAAATGCAAAAAATAGTATCATAGCACTAAATCCACCACTTAGTGCTATAAGCATCTGTAGTACTATAAAAGCTTCTATAATATCCTCTTTGATATACCTAGAGAGCCATGCACCTACACCCATAGCACTCATAAATATACCAATAACAAGCGAGAAGTGATATACAGAATCACCCATAAAGTAGCTTGAAATTGTACCCTCAAGTAGCTCAAATATTAATCCGCTGATAGCTATCAAAAATGTAGCCACCAGCATTATAAGCTCTTTTAGGGAGGGATTTATTGTAGAGGTAGATTTATACAATGTGTTTTAGTGTATTGCTGATGATATAATAATACCCATAGCTATCATTATAGAACCAAGCACAATAGCTACAGCAATATTTCCCTCTGATACAACTTTTGTCTTGATAGAAAACATTGTAATTTTCTCTATCACATACAAAGCTCCCACAAACAGTATAAATCCAAGCATACTATAAACAATTGTAGATATGATATACTTAATCTGTAATCCCAAATCTTCCATACTCAACTCCTTAGTTTAATTTATTATTTTCCATAACTGTAGCCCCTATTGCCACTACTAAATGCTCTTATACTATTGTGCATTCTGCCTCTTTGTGTAGGAGAAGATTTGACATCGCTTTTTGTATTGGTTAATCCTATATCATTGGCTGTGAGGTATCCAGCTGACATAACCATTGCTGTATAGATAGCTATTATAACTTTATTAATCATCTTCATCCTCCTCAACTCTTTTCCATATTTTTGCATTATAGCTGTATTTGGCTATTGGGTATATCAGTGACAGTACTCCAAACAAAACAGCCAATATTACAAAATAGATACTCCTTACTACACCATCTTTTAGACTCAAAGCTGTAGCTAGTGGTCTTTTCCACTCTACAGATATCTTTAGGGTATATTTGCCTTTTGGTGGAGATTTGATATATATTGAAGCATCACGACTACCCTCACTCCAATACTCACCACCTTCATAACCATGATAGTATGATACCTCTTTTCCTATACTATATAACAATTTTCCACTGCTATTTATTATATCTATATTGTAATATGCCCAATTATTGTTTGCACTTGTGACTAAATCTATCTCCAGTATATGGTTTCCACTGCTTTGAAACTCTGTAGCAAATTTATTTGTATAAAATGTCCCCTTTGCTACCTCTTTGCCACCATAAAATATTGATATTACCAATATTATAAGTATAGATAGTATAAAAAATATAAAAGCATTTATACTTATTGCTTTTTTGATTGGTGCATCATATGGTTTGAGTTGATGAATATCTGGTTCTTTTGGGTGGTTTTTTATACCAAATGCTTTGTATATATCTTCTGACTTCATATATTCACTCAGTGAATACTCCATCTCAACCATTTTATCTCTATAAATTTCAAGTGTCAATCCATAAGGTGGTGATATGGCATCATAAACCATATAGAGATCATTTTTTTTAGCTACATAATTTAGTGAACCTACTGCATAAATCACATATGCTCTGTATGATTCATAAAACTTAAAACTCTTTCCATTAAAAGTTGTTTTTTGGGCAGTTGAGAGTTTGTTTAGAGGAATAGAGGGTATCAATCTGGTACGATGTGAAAATATCAAGATACCACTTTCGTATGTAAGCCAAGCATATCCATGAGTTGGAGAGTAGAGCATATAATCTATCCAACTGTATGGACCAATTGTATCTCTTTTTTGTGTATCATATGCTACTATACCAATAATGGTATATTCTACCCCTTTGATAACCCCTTGCATACCAAGCTCAAACGGAGAGAGTTTTTTGACAATTCTATTGAATTTGGAGACTATTTTATATTCATTTTTCAAATCTATTACACTACCACAGTATTGACACACAATAGATTCTATATTTTTGCCACCCATTATATCCAACGGAGCTGCACAGTTGGGACACTTTATAGAGTATTTTTTCATTTTAGAATCTCTCTTATCTCAAAAGGATCTATCCATTTACCCATATATAATGACTTTTGACCATCATAAAATTCTGCTGTTAGCATAGTACCATCATTGTCACTAAGGTGTATATAGTGGTGCTTTTCGCCTATCTTGGGGACTTCTGGTAGCTCTCCTTCGAATGCTTCTAATATCCCCTCTCCCTTTTCTGTAACTATCCAGCTAGATACTCTATCTCCAAGTTCAACAGAGTCATAGCTATCTAGTTCCAATTCAAATGGAATCTCTTTTTCTGCTATATAGTCACCATCATCAACACTCAGCCAAAATGCTTCTCCATCATTTCCTACAACCCACCACTCATCCCACAGGTATCTATCAACTCTATATTGTAATCTGCCTATGGGTCTATATATATCACCCTCATACTCAAATGCTTTATATATATGTAGCAAAGAGGGTTCATCATTGATTACACTCTCAATTCCAGCCAATTTTACAGCATCATCTTCTAAAAATATAGTAGATTTGCAATATGGACAAGTTATCATTTTGGAGTATTTGAAGTAGAGGGGAAGTTCACTACCACACTGTGGACACTGTAGAGATTTTTTTTGCATACTCCCCTCCTTTTATAGTCAAATCACTATATTATATCTAATTTGAGATAGCAAAAAATATAATATATAACTTTTTATATTAAACTCTTATCAAAATATAAATAAAGTTAAAATTTCACTTCCAAAATGAAGAGATTTTGGATTCTATTTTGAGATAGGGGGTTAATCCCTATCTAAGAAGATTTTTTAATATCTATTTTTTTGGTGCTACAGGAGATTGTGGTTTTAGCTTTTCACTTTTTGCCATATTTGGAATAGCAAGTGGTATCATACGGGCTCTTTTTATCTCTTTTGATAAATCAAGTCTGTTTTCAATTTGATAAAATCTAATAACCATAGCTGATGGTATTATTTTTTTGAATTTTGGAATAAACTCTTCTTGTATTTTTGCTTCCTCTTTTTTGAGTCTAACCCAATCAGCAAGAAGCCTGTCAGCTGTCTCATTTGTCATTTTGAGATAATTTTTGGCATACTCTTCAATTAGTTTGAGTCTATCTATTCTACTCTTCATCAATGCAAGTTGATACTCATCATACAGATTTCCAAACTCCTCTTTTTGTTTGCCTTTTAGGTGCATATTCATAAGCACAATAGCTTTCTTTTGGGCAGCTTTGCTAAGTAGAGCCAATTGTAACTCATTGTTTGGCAATTTTATTGTAGGTTCAGCAAATATAGCCATTGATGTTAGTACTACTGTAGTTACTATCTTTTTTATCATAATATTTCCTTATTGGTATTTAAACCATATTATATACTCCAAACAATGCCAAATAGTAAATGATTTTGTATATATTGTGTTTACTTTTTTGTTTTTTGCTGAAACTTTTTTAGATATAGTAGTTATTCAAAGAGAGGCTAAAAAGCCCTCTTCATTTAAAATATCATACCATCTACAGGAGAACTTGCAGTAGCAAATGGTCTTTTTGGTATTCTACCAGCTTCATAACTCATTCTACCAGCAATTACAGCATACTTCATAGCTTCTGCCATTTTTATGGGATCATCTGCTTGAGCTATTGCTGTATTTGTCAGTACACCATCAGCTCCAAGCTCCATTGCACTACTTGCATCACTTGCACATCCAATACCAGCATCTACTATTACAGGTACACTTACAGCCTCTTTGATAAATACTACATTAAATCTGTTTTGGATACCAAGTCCACTGCCAATAGGAGCAGCAAGAGGCATAATAGCATGGGCTCCGGCATCTTCTAATCTTTTGGCAATGATTGGATCATCATTGGTATATGCCATAATAGTAAAGCCCTCTTTTGATAATACTTCACAAGCTTTGATTGTCTCTATTACATCTGGATAGAGAGTCTTTTTTGTATCTCCGATGACCTCTAGTTTAATCAAATCAATTCCTGTGGCTTCTCTTGTAAGGCGAAAGAGTGTGATAGCCTCCTCGGCTGTTGTACAACCGGCTGAATTTGGTAAAAATTTTATATTTGTATCTTTGAAGTAATCCATCAGATTCTCTTCATTTGGATTAGTTATATTTACTCTTCTTACTGCTACTGTAATTAATTCACTGCCACTAGCAAGTGTCGCATTCAATGTAGTCTGAAAGTCAGGGTATTTACCGCTACCTACTATTAATCTGCTTTTGAAGCTATATTTACCTATTTTTAATTCACTACTCATATAATTATCCTTGCTTTGAAATATTTAACAACTTATATCATACCTTGCTTAAGAGAAATCTAAAATAGAATGAAATAGGATAAAAATAGTCTGAATTAATAGCAAAAATGTAGCATAAGAGTGTAGGGCGGTATCCTACACTCACTTTTATATAGAGATCTCTTTTATATCTGCTATCTCATAGAATGCTTTATAGATTGATGCTATAAGATTTTCTCTGTTTTGTCTTAGCTTTTCATCTTCTGCGTGTACCAGTACTGTATCAAAAAATTCATCTAAAGTTGGTTTTAGGGCAAAGAGGGCTTTTAGTCTATCTTCATAGCTTTTGTACTCTTTTTCTATCGTATTTGTAAACTCCGTATATAGCTTGTTTTCCTGAGGCTCTGCAAACAAAGATGTATCTACTTTTAAATTCTGTTTTATATCTATATCTTTAGATATATTTGCTACTCTTTTAAATGTAGTAAACAACTCTTTTGCATTATCTTGTGACAAGATAGAGTTGAGAGCTTTTACCTTTTTGGTAATTTTATTTATATCTTTTTCACCAGATGCCAATACAGCAGCTACTACAGATGTATTGGCATCTATAGATTTATAAATTCTTTCTATTATAAAATCTTCCAGCTTTTTGGTATCAAATGGCTTGTATAGATCTTTTAGTAGATTTATGATTTTGGTTATATCAAATGGTATATCATACTCATTGACTATACGAATAGTTCCATTTACTGCCCTTCTTAGTGCAAAAGGATCTTTTGAACCACTTGGAATTTTACCTACACTAAAGAGTCCTAAGAGGGTGTCAAGCTTGATAGAGAGTGCCAAAACAGATGCAAACAAAGATGAAGGCAATGAATCATTTTCACCTTGTGGCATATATTGCTCTTTTATTGCATTATATACAAGTGGATCTTCTCCTAATGCTTTGGCATAGTAGTAACCCATCAACCCCTGTAACTCTGTAAACTCATATACCATCTCAGTGAGTAAGTCTGTCTTTGCCAACTCTACAGCCCTTTGCATAAGCTCTTCTATCTCCAGTGGAGTTTTGCCACTCTCACTTTCTAATTTATCCATATATATACCACTAAGTCTTAGGGCTATATCTCTTTCTCTGTCTATTTTATCTTTTAGTGTACCAAGACCATCTATAAATTGAATCTTCTCAAGTCCATTTGTACTCAAGCCTCTTTTTAAGTCATTGTGATAGAAAAAGAGAGCATCAGATAATCTTGGTCTAAGGACTCTTTCATTACCAGTAATTACTTTTTCATAACTCTTTGTTACTGCATTGCTTACTACTACAAATCTGTTTGTCAATTTGCCACTGTTATCAAATACAGGAAAGTATCTTTGATGCTCTTTCATAGATGTAATAATAACTTCTGGAGGTAACTCCAAAAACTCTTTATCAAAACTACCAATCAGTGCCTTGGGATTTTCTGTAATAGCTACAACTTCAGATAACAATTTGCTATCTCTTTCTACTGTTACAGAGTTTGTATCTTCAATATACTCTA
>Ga0256837_1002880_pt1 | contig 10233 bp, 10 predicted proteins | sample 4562384metaG_FD_185976 | JGI IMG/M metagenome (GOLD analysis project Ga0256837, IMG submission 185976) | Hydrothermal vent microbial communities from Guaymas Basin, Mexico - 4561-384 | ecosystem: Environmental > Aquatic > Marine > Hydrothermal vents | place: Mexico: Guaymas Basin | collected... | reverse complement strand
TCACTCCAATTTTTAAACATAGATAATCGACCAGTAAACTTTGTTTTATCATTGATTTTTGCATCCATAGATAAACGAAGTTTAGTTGTCCATTGATTATTTATAGAATAATCTTTAGCTGGAATACTCATACCAGGCATATTCATAGATCCTGTTTCGCCCTCTATAAAATTTGTACTTACTTCAAATTCAGCACCCCATTTTATACGGTTCATTGTAGCTTGAAACTCATTTTCATCAGCTCTTTCATAAAGCTCATCAATAGATTCCATAGATGATTCTTCTAATTCATCAATCTTAGCTAAAGCTTTGTCAAGCTTTTTTAAAACACCATCCATATAAGCTTGAGAATATGCTTTCGCATAAACATATTTTTTTCTATCTGAATTTTTAGATTCTTTTGCATTTACTCCAACTGCTAATGTAGCAATTGCTAATGTACTTAAAGTTATTTTTTTTATCATAATGTTTTCCTTATTCTCCGGCAACTGTTGCTTTATTTGGATTATCTGCAGCTCTATCTACTAAACATTGCTCTACAGCTTTTTTATTGCCATCTTTAATTTTACGCTTTACCCATCTCTTTAGTTGTTTCATTGTTTTCACAGATGGATCCGGTACTCTTTTATATTGTGATAGTAAACTAGCACAATCAGCATAAACAGAACTAGATAGTAAACTAAATAGAACCATTGTAACTATGATTTTTTTATTCATAATTTCCCCTTTAAATTTTAAATTTATTTAACTCATTTTGAAGTTGGTTTGATAGAGTAGTAACCTCTTTTATATCAGAAACGATAGAGTTAATTGATAGTTTATTATCTTCTGCAAGTTTAGACATAGTTCCAATTTTTGAAATTATATCTTGAGTCTCTTTTGAAACTTGTATAGTTACATCTAAATTAGATTGAGCAGTATCGGCTGTTGTTATCATGTTGTTACTAACATTATTTACACTAAGCTCAACACTTTCACTTTCATTCGCAAGTTTCTCTATAAGTGAAACATTATTGTTCATTTTATTACTTATATTTGAAATAGATTCAACCATAATATCAATAGAACTATAAATTTCTGTTAAAGAACTTTGTGTGCTTTCAGCTAATTTTCTAACTTCATCAGCAACAACAGCGAAACCTCTACCATGTTCACCTGCACGAGCAGCCTCAATAGCTGCATTTAATGCAAGTAAATTTGTTTGATTTGAAATTTTTTCAATAACACTAAGTACATTTTTAATCTCTCCAGCATTATGATTTAATTCACGAAGACTAGAAGCTAGTTCAACTTCAGCTTCCATACTTCCTCTTAAATCAGCTATAAGTTTAGTTACACCATCTCTTGTATCAACTAAATCTCCTGCTGCAGTTTTAACATTGTCTTTTGTATCAACAGCATCTTCTACAGATGTATCAAGTGCTATTTTTACATCTTCACCTTTATTTGTAGCATCCATTGCAAAAATAGATTCTTTTTCTATATGTTCATTTATTTCCATAGAAGAGTTGTTGATATGGTTAGATAATTTTGTATTTTGAACTGAAATAAGCGTTATTGTGTTTAATAAATTTGATACATCTCGAATAACATTATTTAAGCTGTTTTGAATAAAACTTATTTCATCCTTTTTACCATTAACATCTTTTAAGTTTGTAAAATTAATAATATTATCTTCACTTGTTATCTCATTTAAGTTTTTAGCAATTTCATTAAAACCTTTTTTAAGATTTAAAACACTTATTAATAGTACGGTAACACCTATTAATGTTAAAAATGCCATTACATAGATAATAGTTGATGCTATATTTTTATCTTTGATAACTTGATCTCTATATTTACTAGCTTGAATTGAATTTTGTTTATTTATAGTAAGTGATTTTTTGATACTTTCTATTTTTGTGCCTAATTTTTCTGTTTCTGATATAGAGTTATCAATATTTGTTAATGCTCCATCAACCATTACAGCAGTAATATCGTTTAAAAGTTCTTGAAAAGATATAAAGTCACTTGGATCTTTACTTATTTTAATAATTTCTATATATTCTTCTACATCTTTATAAAATTCATTAAGATCTTTATTTGTTTTAACAATTTTATTATTCCAATCAGTAAGCATAGTTGTGATTAAAATTCTTTTTGCGTTATCATTAGGATAAACAACAAGCTCTATTAATTGAGTAGAGATAGCACCCATAAATTCAAACTCTTCAACAACACCGGTACTTTCTTCTAACCCAACTGCAAATTTACGAGAATCCAAAAGTGTTTTTTTATTTAAATTTACAATATAGTCAATACTTTTATTTAGTGCTTTAGCATTATTAATTTCAATCTCTTGATATGAACTTATACTAATATTATAATATATAAAACTACCTGCGGTGATGATAGAAGCGATGATAACCCAAATTGTTATCCCCATTATTTTATTAACGATTGTGTTATTCATTTGCTCTACCTTTTAGTATTTTATAAACTTATTATAATATAAATTTTAAGTTATAGCACTATAAATAGTGGTTTCTATATGAATTTATAAAATAATATAAATTATAATTACTTTATGTAACCCCATTTACCATCTATATATTCAATATGGGTATCTACTGGTGTATTTAGGTAATTTACTAAGATTTTTGTATCTGAAATTCGTTTAATGATACCTAACCTTTCATCTTTTATATATTTTTCTAGTAACTCTTCAGATTCAGAAACTTTATCTTCTTCAACTTCTTCAATCTCTTTAACTATTTCAGGTTCTGTATTTTTTTCTATGATACTTTCTTGAATATCCTCTTGTTGTTCAACAATCACTTCCTCTTTAATCTCTTCTTTTATCTCAATCGTAGGCTTTTCTATTTTTTTCTTTATATGTTTTTCAACTTTAACTTTTTTCTCTGCATCTTCATCAACAAAAAGAGCATCTAAAAGACCATCTACAAATTCATACTTATCAAATGGTGTTAAATCTTCTGGTTGCTCACCAGTTCCAACATAAAGTATAGGAAGTTCAAGAGCATAAGCTATACTAAATATAGAACCACCTTTAGCTGTACCATCTAATTTAGTAATAATGATTCCATCTATACCTATCATCTCATCAAATGCTTTTGCTTGAGCAATGGCAGAGTTACCTTGTGTTCCATCTATAATTAGTAGAGTTCTATGTGGTGAACCATCATGTGATTTATTACAGATTCTATTTATCTTTTTTAACTCATTAGCTAGGTTTGTTTGAGTGTGTAATCTCCCAGCTGTATCTATGATAACATGATCAAACCCTTTTGATTTCGCAGAATCTATCGTATCGTAAGCAACAGCAGAGCTATCATGCCCTTGTTTAGAAGATACTATAGGAATATCAAGTCTTTGTGACCAAAGTGTTAGCTGTTCTATAGCTGCTGCACGGAATGTATCTCCAGCACCTAAAATAACTTTTTTACCATCATTTTTATATCTTTGAGCTAGTTTAGAAATAGTGGTAGTTTTACCTGCACCATTTACACCAACTATAAGTTCTACAAATGGTGCTGTATATTCTGGCTCAGTATAAGTTGTGTGTGCTAGAGTAGCTAAAAGTTTAGAGCGAAGAATCTCTCTTGTAATTTTATCTTGATAAGTTTGATCTATAATCATCTCAACTAAATCATACTCAACATCAGCTTCTAGTAGAATCTCTTCTAATTCATCTTTTGTGAATGTAATTTTCTTTTTTGGTGCAACTGTTTTAATCGCTTCTATAGTTTTACTAAGTGATTTTTTTATAAATCCAAACATCTATTTTCCTAATACTTTTTTAATATCGCTCTCTATAAACTCTTCTTGAATCGCTCCAACATAATGGTTGATATATTTTCCATCTTTATATATTGCCATAATTGGAATCGGAAATCTATCTCCAAGCTCAAGTTGTTCTGCTATTTTGTTTATCAAAATATGATTTTGTGCTGAATTTACCAATGTATAATTTGCATTATTTTGTTTTTTGAACATCTCTAGTTTTTCATTTGAGATACCATCTTCAATAGTTAAACCAATAACAACTAAATTATCTTTATACTTTTTTTGAAGAGAGCTTAAATGTGAAGCAGCAGCACGACAAGGTGGACACCATGTCGCAAAAATATCAAAAATAACTATTTTTCCATCTAACTCTTTTACTGAAAAACCATTTAACTCTTTTTTTACTGTAAATTGCTCATTTTTTAGTGAAGTTAAAACATATTCATTTGTAGAAACCATACTGTTAGCTTCTTTCATCGTAGTTACTTTTTTATCACCATTACACCCTTGAAATAATATGGAAAGTGAAAATAATATGGGTAAAATAGATTTTTTTAACATTTGTGTACCTTTTTATTGTAAAATTGGCGAAATTATAGCTATAAAGATTTAATATGTCTCTAAAAAAACAGATATTTCGGGAAGAATGTTTACAAAAAATAAAAAACTCTCCAAAATATAATAAAATGTATCGTAATGCAAAATTAAACTTAAAATTACTAGATGAACTTAAAAATGTAAAAAATAAAAAGATTTTGTTTTATTACCCTTTACCTTTTGAAGCAGATGTTAGAAAAACCATCTACACTTTAAGAAAAACAAACACTATTTATATCCCATTTATGGAAGGGGAAAGTTTTAAAATGGTACCATTTAGGTTCCCTCTTCACAAAAAAAAGTTTGGTATTTTTGAAGCAGGTGATACATTTAAAAATATAAAAAGTATAGATATAGCGATAGTACCGAGTGTTGGAGTAGATGGTAATCTACAGAGAATTGGTTTTGGTAAAGGTATGTATGATCGATTTTTTGAGAAATTAAAAAAGAAACCATATACAATTTTTATACAATCTCAATTTTGTTATACAAGAGAATTTATTTGTGATGATTATGACATCTCTTGTGATTTACTACTTACATCAAAAATTAGGTTAGCTAAAAATAAAAATAGGAAGATAGATGTTAAATGAGATCCTTATCGGTAGTGGTATAGCTACAGTTAGTGGTTTTGTTGGTTTTTATATCTCTAAAAAAATAACTACTAAAAAATTCGATATTTACACAGAACAGGCAAAAGCAAAAGCAAAAGCTATAGAAAAAGAGGCACATACACTTTTAGAAAACTCTAATCAACGCTCTAAAGAGATAGAACTAGAGGCTACTAAAAATTATGAAAGTGCAAAAGAGAGAGCTAAGGCTAATTTGCGTCAAAGAGAAGATGATGTAAAACGAAAAGAGCAAAACTTTAAACGATATAAACAAAATGAAGAGAATAAACTTCATCAAGATACAACTACGATTAAAGCAAAGCTAGTAAATATAAAGAGAAATGAAAAATCAGTAGAAGCACTAAAAGTTAAATATAATGAAAAAATAGAAGAAGCTTTACATGCAGTAGAACATAGTGCAGGTATGACACAAGATGAAGCTAAAGCTATTTTACTAGAAAAAATGGAAGAAAAATCTCGTGCAGAGATAGCTCACATAGTAAGAAAATGTGAAAATGAAGCAAGACAAGAAGCTAAGAAAAAAGTAAACTATATTTTAGCTCAAGCTACAAGTAGATTTGCAGGTGAGTTTGCTTCTGAGCGACTTACAAATACTGTTCATTTAGATAATGATGAACTTAAAGGTCGCATAATAGGTAAGGAGGGTAGAAATATCAAATCTCTTGAAACTATTTTAGGTGTAGATATTATTATAGATGATACTCCAAATGCGATTCTTGTTAGTAGTTTTAATCTTTATAGAAGAGCTATTGCAACTAAAACAATTCAACTTCTTATAGAAGATGGAAGAATTCAACCAGCTAGAATCGAAGAGATCTTTCAAAAAGTTACAGATGAATTTGAAGCTGGAATCTTAGCAGAGGGTGAGGAGCTTATAGCTGACATGGGAATTGGTGTGATGCACCCTGAACTTATGAAGCTTATAGGTAAACTCCGTTATCGTGCTAGTTATGGTCAAAATGCTCTAGCACATACACTAGAGGTTGCTCATCTAGCTGGAATCATGGCTTCAGAGATGGGTGGTGACCCTATCTTAGCAAAAAGAGCAGGGTTACTTCACGATATAGGTAAAGCTTTAACTCACGATCAAGATGGAAATCATGTTGATTTAGGTGCTGATATTTGTAACCGTTATGATGAGCATAGTGTTGTTATAAATGCTATATATGCTCATCATGGTCATCAAGAGATTGAGAGTGTTGAGTGTGGTGCTGTTTGTGCTGCTGATGCTCTTTCAGCTGCTAGACCAGGGGCTAGACGGGAAGTTTTAGAGAGTTTCCTAAAAAGAGTTACTGAGATAGAGGAGATAGCTTCTGATTTTACAGGTGTAAAACAAGCTTATGCTATAAATGCTGGTCGTGAGGTTAGGGTTATAGTAAATGCTACTTTAGTAAATGATGATGAATCTATCTTAATGGCTAAAGAGATAGCTAAAGAGATAGAGGAAAGAGTTCAATATCCCGGAGATATAAAAGTAAATGTTATCCGTGAGAGTAGAGCTGTTGAGTATGCCAAATGATAAATGATGAACTAAAAACAAGAGACTTGGATGTTTTATGGCATCCATGTACTCAGATGAAAGACCACGAGACACTTCCTCTTATCCCCATTAAAAAAGCTCACGGAATCTATCTTGAAGATTTTGAGGGTAATAGATATATAGATGCTATCAGTAGTTGGTGGGTAAATATGTTTGGGCATACTAATTCATATATAAACTCAAAAATCATAGAACAATTAAACACTTTAGAGCATGTGATATTAGCTGGTTTTACACATGAGCAGGTTGTTAGACTTTCTGAAAGGTTAGTAAAACTTACACCAGATGGGTTAGACAAATGTTTCTACTCAGATAACGGTTCTAGTGCTGTTGAGGTTGCTCTAAAGATGAGTTACCATGCTCACCTAAACGATGGTAAAAAAGATAAAAACATCTTTGTATCACTCACAAACTCTTATCATGGCGAAACGATAGGTGCTTTAAGTGTTGGTGATGTTGAGCTTTATAAAGATACTTATGAGCCACTTTTATTAAAAACTTTACAAACACCAGTTCCTAAAGATATGAGTATAGAATCTGCTAAAGAATCTGCTGATGAGTTTGAGAAGCTTTGTAAAGATAGAGCAGATGAGATAAGTGCCATCATCGTTGAGCCATTGATTCAAGGTGCTGGGTCTATGCACATGTATAATGCTGAGTATTTAGTTTTAATTCGTGAAATATGTAACCGTTATAATGTTCATCTTATAGCTGATGAGGTTATGGTTGGTTTTGGTAGAACTGGTGAACTTTTTGCTTGTTCTAAGGCTAAAATAACTCCAGATTTCATTGTTTTATCTAAAGGTTTAACAGGTGGTTATTTACCACTTTCAGTTGTTCTTACAAGCAACGAAATATATGCTAAATTTTATTGTGATTATAATGAACATAAAGCATTTTTACACTCACACTCTTATACTGGAAATGCTTTAGCTTGTGCTGCTGCGAATGCCACACTTGATATTTTTGAAAATGATAATATTATAGAGAAAAATAGAGAAACTTCAACATATATGGGTAAAAAGCTTCAAAAGTTTTTAGAGTTAGAAAATGTAGATTCTATAAGACAAACTGGTATGGTTTGTGCCATAGACCTAAAAGGTTACACAAGTGAGCAAAGAATAGGGCTAAAAGTTTATCAGTATGGTTTGAAAAATGGTGTACTTTTAAGACCTCTTGGGAGTGTTATATATTTTATGCCACCATACATCATCACAAAAGATGAGTGTGATAAGATGATGGATGTAGCTTATGAAGCTATAAAAAGTTTAGATAAATAGATAATGAGTGAGATAAACAATAGTTTTCTTTCTAAACCATTTCTGATGTCACTTTTTTTTACGCAAAACAAGTGGCATCAGCATGGTGTGTTAGTTCATACACTTAGAGTAGTTTACTATGCTCTAAAAGCTGGTGATTTTAAGTTTTTTATGGCAACATTACTCCATGATATAGGTAAACCATCAACTGCTTTTAAAAAAGATGAGGAAGATATAGAGTTTGATGAGTGGAGCTTTACCGACCATGAGGAGCGAAGCTATCAGATGATAAAAGATCTCCTTTTTATTAGTGAATATACTAAAACTATTGTTCGTTATCACTACCTTATAAGAGATATAAAAAAGAGTAAAGTTGAAGATTACCAAAGATATGAAAGAAAAAAAACTATTTGGGATTCTCTTAGTTTAGAGATTCAAGAAGATTTAAAAAGATTTCTTGTTTATGATGATTTGGGTAAAGGTAAAAAAAGAAGAGATTAGTTTTAATACTAATGTAACAATATTTTTATAGAATACAAAAATATTTATCGAGGTTCACACTATGAAAAAAATCACACCATTTTTAATTGTTTTTGCTTTAGTAGCGATAATTGTAGCTGTTTTTTTATCATTGGCATCAACTGATAGGATGGTTGTTGTTTATGAGGGGAATTTAAAACGATTACCTATCGAGATGGAGTTACATAAGTATCAAGATAGTGACTGTGGTATGGTTATAGATGAACTTAATTATGCTTCTCAAGTTATCTCTAAAAATGGTAAAACTTGGTTTTTCCATGACCATGGTGATTTTATACATTGGTTAGAGGATAAAGAGTTTAAAAATGATGTTGTAATCTGGGTTATGAGTAAAGATTCTCATAGATGGATAGATGGTAAAAAAGCTTTTTACTCTTTAGATGAGATTACACCTATGGGTTATGGTTTTGGTGCTTATGAAAAAAATGGTGATAAATTTGTCTCTTACGATGAGATGAGACTTAGAATGTTAAGGGGTGAGACTATGAATAACCCACTTATAAAAAAACAACTTTTAGGTAAATAGTATGGAAACTGTAAATATTTTAACAATTATAAGTATAGCTTTTTTAGGCTCTTTTGGTCATTGTATAGGTATGTGTGGTGGAATTGTAGTTGCTTATTCTACTATAAAAATCAATCCTCAAAGTTCTAAAGTAACTCAAGGTATAGCACATCTTCTTTACTCTTTTGGTAGAGTGTTTACATATACTATTTTGGGTGCAATGTTTGGTGCTTTAGGTGGTGTAGTGACTTTTAGTAATAATGCTAATGGTGGACTTTTAATCTTCGCTGGTGTAGTTATGGTGTTAGCTGGTTTATCTCTAATGGGGAAGATAAAATTTTTAACAGTTATAGAACACTCTTTTTCATCATCATCTATATATAAAACAGCTTTTAAATCTGTACTAAATTCAAAATCAAATATAAGTTTTTTTATACTAGGTATGTTAAACGGTCTTTTACCATGTGGTTTTGTATATTTCTTTGCCATAACAGCTGCTAGTACAGCAGACCCTCTTTATGGTGCTATGGTGATGGCAATTTTTGGTTTAAGTACGATTCCAGCTATGTTCGGGCTTGGTTTCTTATCATCACTAGCATCTGCTACAAGTTTTAGAAACTTAATGATGAGTTTGTCATCTATAGCAGTTATACTTTATGGTGTATATACTATTTATAATGGTTATGACTATATCTCTGATCCTTTAAAAACTTTGAGAGATTGTCACGGTTAAAGGAAAATAATTTATGTTAGAATTTTTTAAACAAGATAAAAGTTTTTTAACAAGAGCAAAAGAGAAAAACACTCTTAAGTATGTTGTTAAATTTGATGATATTGGTGCTTATGTTGAGGTAGTTGATTCTAAATTAAAAGTTATAAAAGAGATAGATTATAGAGTTTATAATGGTCTTGATAGGGAAATTTTACAACTTTTAGAGAGTTCTAAAGAGAAAGATTTTTTTAGTGTTAGTTGGGAGAGTGAGGAGGAGTTTATATATCTTCATAAGTATCCTAGACTACTTGAACTTTTGAGACAAAATGGTAAAATCTATACAAAAGATGGTGATGAGATTTTTTTTGAGAATGGTGTTTTTAGTGTAGATTTAGAGGTTGTAGATGATGAAATTTTTTTTAAAACAACTCTTAGTATAGATTCGCAAACAGATTTTAGGTTTATAACATCAAACTATGTTTTACTAGAAAAAAAGATAGTTCAAGTTAATGATGTTGGTGAAAATTTTAAGAATATAAACAGTTTTAACACAACTATAAATGGTGATAAACTAGAGGAATATTTTACGATTCTCTTTACCCATTTTGAAAATATAGATATAAAATATAAAAACTATGAACTAGAGTTTAAAGATGAAAAAC
>Ga0256837_1002879_pt1 | contig 10239 bp, 11 predicted proteins | sample 4562384metaG_FD_185976 | JGI IMG/M metagenome (GOLD analysis project Ga0256837, IMG submission 185976) | Hydrothermal vent microbial communities from Guaymas Basin, Mexico - 4561-384 | ecosystem: Environmental > Aquatic > Marine > Hydrothermal vents | place: Mexico: Guaymas Basin | collected... | reverse complement strand
GGTCTCTCTGTTTGTGGATGGGAATTATAGAGTAGTAGTGCTTAAAAGAAGCTTAAAGTGAAAAGAAACTCTCCTCTTTTCACTTTTTTCTTTACTCTGTTTATTTACTTGTGTCTTATGCTTACATTATTATATGAAATTAAAAACAAATTTCTATAAATATTAAATTATTGTAAAAACTATTTATTTCATTGTTACGATGTGTTAACTCTTTATATATAGAATCTACTTATTAAAATCTATGCTTTTAAAAGAAAAGCATTTTCAAGGAATAAAATGGGATTATATGATCGTGATTATGCGAGAGGAAACTCTTTCGCTTATGGGAGTGCAACAAAAAGTGATACGCAAATTATCTCTTTTGTAAAGGAGACATACAAACTTTTTGCTGCTTCGATGATGGCAGGTGCTGTTGGTGCTTATGTTGGTGTTCCTATGGCTGGAGCTATTCATGCTATGTTTTGGCCTCTATTTGCTTTAGAGATAGGTTTACTTATCGGTTTACAATTTGTAAAACATAAACCAGGTATCAATTTAGCTGTTATGTTTGGTTTTGTATTTATGACAGGTTTAATGTTAGCACCTTTACTTGCTAGAACATTAGGTATGAGTGGTGGTGCTACCATCATTGGTAATGCTTTTGCTATGACATCAGTAGTATTTGGTGCTATGAGTTTTTATGCTATCAAAACAACTACTGATTTTACTAGCTACACAAAACCATTAATGATAGCTTTACTTGTAATTGTAGGATTTTCTATTTTAAATATTTTTATAGGTAACCCTATGTTACATGTAATGATCTCTGGTGCTGTTGTTTTACTATTTAGTGTTTTAGTTATCTATGATACTCAAAACATTATGAATGGTGCTTATGAGACTCCAATTGATGGTGCGATAGCACTTTATTTAGATTTTTTAAATATTTTTACTGCTTTACTACAACTATTTGGTATCTTTGGTAACGATGACTAATCTTAAACTACCACCTGAACTTTTTCGGGTGGTTGATGCCAATATTAACCGTCTAAAAGAGGGTATAAGAGTTGTTGAAGATATTATGAGATATCGAGATAACAACAAAACACTTTCAACAAAATTAAAATCATTAAGACATAAAGCTAAAATTAAAGAGATAGATCAACTTCTTCTATATAGAGATTCTATAAATGATGTACTTCGTCCAACGATTAAAAGTGAACTAAATCGTACAGATATTAAAGCTATTTTAGTAGCAAACTTTAAAAGAGCAGAAGAATCATCAAGAGTTTTAGAGGAACTTTTTAAATTAGATAATCAAGAATACAGTGAAAATTTTAAGTATATAAGATATGAATTATACAATCTTGAAAAAGAGATAATTCTTAACGAGAAGTGATAAAAACAACCTCAAATTCAAGATAGTTAACTGGATAATTCTCCATAAGTTTTTTGGTTTGTTTATAATCAAGAACTTTTCTTGAACCACTAACTCCACTCTGTTTAATATACTTAAACATCTCCCTTACAGAATCAAACTCTAATCTATACTCAATCACTTCAAAATTAACATTAAAATGTTTTTTTTGTAGTTGATCTATCTCATCTACACTCTTCAAAATAGGCTTTAATAATGCTGTTTCATTTAAAATTTTGAATGTATTAGATGTAAAAATAGCTAATGCTATCGGAGCATTTAATGTTTGTATGTGATGAAATACAGAATCTAAATCTTTTGCCCACTGTAATGCTGATGCTGAAACAATATAATCAAAACTATTTAATTTTAGTTTTTCAAAGAGTTTTTCATCATTAAAATCACCATACATAGTGTTGATATTTTTCCCTTTTGGGTGTAGTTTTAACATCCCATCAGCAAAATCAACACCTAAAAATGAATCATATTCCCAATCAATTTTTTTACATAAAGCTCCACTACCACAACCTAAATCCAAAATACTTTTTGGTTTAGAATCTATAGATTCTATCAATTTATCAACAACTTTATTTTGAATAATATTACGGGAATTATAATGCTGAGCATATTTTGAAAACTCTGAACTTACTCTCATTTTTTATTTATCACCAATGATATTATAAAAATAGTAAGTACACACATAACAATAGTAGCTCCAGATGGTAAAGAGAAATAAAAAGAGAATGTCATACCTGAGATAACACTTACTATGGAAACTAAAAGGGAGATTAACATCGTTTGTAAAAATCCTACTCTATACTGAAGTGCTGTTACAGTTGGAATCACCATCAAAGCACCTATAAGTAAACTTCCAACAACTCTAATAGATAATGCTATGATGATAGCTACAACAGTTACAAGTAGATAATTAAGTAATTTTACTTTTATACCACTTGTTTTAGCCACTTCCTCATCATAAGCTATAAAATACAACTCTTTTGAAAATGTAAGTAAAAGTGCTAAAGAGATAGTTCCAAAAGTTAAAATAGTGATAACATCAGCATCACTAACAGATAGTATAGAACCAAAAAGATAGGAAAAAAGTGAATTATTTACTGCCCCACCAAGTGAAACTATAATTACTGCTAAAGCTAATGAACCAGATAGTAAAATAGCAAGTATAGCATCTGAATATAGTGAAAAAGAGCTTCTAAGGTACTCTATAAGCCAAGCAGAAGATATAGCTACAACGACTGCCATCCAAAGTGGATTATAACCAGCAACAAGCCCGACAGAGACACCAACAAGAGCTGAATGTGCTAATGTTTCACTCATCATAGAGTATCTCTTAAGAACAACAAAAGTTCCACTAACAGAAGCAAGTATAGCTATAATCACGCCAGCTAAAAATGCTCGTTGCATAAAATCATAATCAAACATCTCTAACATCTAAACTCCTAATGCTCATGCTTATGGTTATGTATAAGATGAGCATCTATCCCATAAAGTTTACTCATATCTTCACAACTCATAGCTTTTTTTGGATCATTACAGATGATAGCTTTCTCATTTATAGTAAATAATCGTCCAATATCATCAGCTATCACACCAACATCATGAGTTATAAAAACTATTGTGATATTTTCCTCTTTATTTAATCTACCTAAAAGTTCATAAAAGTTTTTTTGTGAAACCATATCAACACCAGTATTTGGCTCATCTAGTATCAAAATCTCTGGTTTTGAAGCTAATGCTCTTGCTATCATCACTCTTTGTCTTTGTCCACCAGAGAGTGTTCCAACCATCTTATCTTTTAGATCTAAAACACCCATCTTCATCATAGAATCTTTTACTATCTCTTTATCCTCTTTCCCCATAGATGAGAAAAGTGAGCGTTTAGCAGTTCTGCCCATATTTACAATATCTTGTACTGTTGCTGGAAAATTGGCATCTACATGTGATGCTCTTTGTGGAACATAACCTATCTTATGCCACTCTTTAAAGTTTTTTAGTTTTTTACCAAAAATCTTAATCTCACCACTTGTTGGCTTTTCTAAACCTAGTAACATCCGAATAAGTGTAGTTTTACCCCCACCATTTGGACCAATTATCGCAATATACTCTGAGTTAAAAATCTCAAATGATATATTTGATAATATCTTTTGCCCTGAAACATTAAAACTAAGATTCTTTACATCAAAAATAGGCGTTTTAAATATCATTTGCACTCAAGAGCTTTAGAGATTTTTTCTAAATTTTCTAACATAATATCTTCATAAGACAACTTTTTTTTCGCTTCATCTGCTGTTATGTTACCTAAAGGTTGAAGTACATCAACATCTACTTTAGCTTCACTTGCTATACTCTTTATCGCCTTATCACTTACAAAACTCTCAAAAAATATAGTAGATATATTGTATTTTTTTACATCAGATATTAACTTAATCATATTTTTAGCACTAGGTTGTGCTTGTGGTGATAAACCACTTAAAGCTTCAACATGAAATCCATAATTATGTGAAAGATATGAAAAAGCATTATGGTTTACAACAATAGTATCAATTTTACAATCTTTTATACTATCTCTATATTTAGAATCTAATCGATTAAGCATATTTATATACTCTTTAGCATTATTTTCATATAAATCTTTATATTTTGGAAAAAGTTTAATCATAGAATCTTTTATCATATTTGTAGCTATCACCATATTATTAAAATCTAACCAATAATGTGGATCCACTCTATTATGCTCAATATGATGATTATCATGATGGTGATGTTCTCCAGCTTTTAACTCTCTTAATTTTACATACTCACTCATATTTATAACATCATGTTTAAACTCAAAACCATCTATCCACGGTTCAAGCCCAGCACCACTATAAACAACTAAAGCACTTTTTTGTATCTTTGCCATCAACTTAGGTGTTGGTTCAAAACTATGCGCATCAACACCAAAAGGTAAAATCATAACCAACTCTACACTATCCCCAGCTATATGTTTAGCTATATCATATAGTGAAAATGTACTTAGTGAAACTATCGGTTTTGTAACAGAATTTTGAGTCGATTTATTAGAATCATTTTTTATCACAAACATTTGTAATACAGATACCACAACAATTAACACAAAAATTATTTTTATAAAGTTTTTCATTTATAGTTCCAATATTTTTTTGAAATTATACCCTATTTTGTAATATAAGTTTTTTTAGATATAATTCACAACTTTTTATATTCAGGAATATTTATATGACAACTAGTTTTTTACTTATTGTTCAAATAGTTTTAGTTATTATCATCGTTATAGCTGTACTATTACAAAAAAGCTCAAGTATCGGTCTTGGGGCGTATAGTGGCTCAAATGAGTCTGTGTTTGGAGCTAAAGGTCCAAATAGCTTTTTAGCAAAAGCAACTTTTACAATAGGTTTCTTATTTGTTATAAATACAATCACTTTAGGGTATATGTATTCTCAAGCTAATCAAGAATCTGTAATTGATGAGATAGTTGATACAACAAATGTTGTAGCACCTACCACTACAACACCAGTAGAAAAAACTACTAAATAGAACTCTTCTACTAAAATAGCTTCAATTTGAAGCTATTTTTAATACCACCTTTTTACTCCATCTTAAATTTTTCTTGCTACAATTACACAATTATTTATAATCAACTCCAAGGAATTTCAATGTTAAACGAAATATATAGCGAATGTGAAACAAAAATGCAATCTAGCATAGACCATATGCAAAGAGATTTCAAAACACTTAGAACAGGTAAAATTACTACTGCTGTTTTAGATAATGTAAAAATCGACTACTATGGAACTCCAACTCCTCTTGATCAAGTTGGTTCTGTTATAGCTACTGATGCGACTACAATCGTTGTTAACCCTTGGGAAAAGAATCTTTTAGCTGATATTGAATCTGCTATCTCTAAAGGTAATGTTGGGGCTACTCCAAACAATGATGGTGAACAGATCAAACTATTTTTTCCAGCTATGACAGTTGAACAAAGACAAGAATCTGTAAAACAGATGAAAGGTATGGGTGAAAATGCTAAAGTTTCTGTAAGAAACGATAGAAAACACTCAAACGATAAAATCAAAAAACTTGAAAAAGATAAAGAGATCACAACTGATGAATCTAAAGCTGCTCAAGATCAAATTCAAAAAATCACTGATAAATTCTCAGCGATGGTTGACAAGATTTTAAAAGATAAAGAAGCTGAGATTTTAAAGGTTTAATGATGGATGTTAAAAAAATATATATGGATGCTGATGCTCTTTTAGAGGGTCACTTCAAACTAAGTTCTGGTAACCATTCTCAGTTTTATCTTCAATCTGCGAAAGTTTTAGAAGACCCAAAAACTGCGAAAGTTTTAGCTGAAGCATTAGCTAAACAGATCAAAGAGAGCGGTTTAGAGATAGACACTGTTTGTGCTCCAGCTCTTGGTGGACTTATAGCAGGTTTCGCTTTAGCTACTGCTCTTGATGTTAGATTTATTTTCGCTGAGAGAGTTGATGGTGTTATGACTATTCGTCGTGGCTTTGAAGTGGCTAAAGATGAAAAAGTTTTAATGTGTGAAGATATTATCACTACTGGTGGTAGTGCTATGGAAGCAGCAGCAGCTGTTGAGTCTTTAGGTGGAAAAATTGTTGGAGCAGCAGCACTAGCAAACCGTGGTTTTTGTAAAAGAGAAAACTCTGATGTTACAACAAAACCAAACTGTAAACTACCAACAGATATACCATTCTTCGCATTAGCAGACTTTACATTTGAGATGTACTCACCAGATGAGTGTCCACTTTGTAAAGATGGAAGTGATGCTATCAAACCTGGTTCAAGAGGTAATTAATTTAACCTAAAGTACAGTTTTTAACTGTACTTTAACTGACAAGTTATCATCCTCTCAACTAACACTCGTCCAACCTCAAGCTTACCATCAACGATTGTAGTTATCCCTAAATCACTTAAGCTCTCTTTATCCTCTAATGAGTTAACCTTTACTATCAAGTTAACATTTTTTGTTTGTTTAATTACCGCTTCACAGATAGCTCTTTTTTTATCAAGATTATCTAGTGTCACTATGATAGCAGCAGAATTTTGAGCATGAACAGCATCTAAGATAGTTAATTTAGACATATCACCCAGATATGCCTCCTTACCATCATTTATGGCCTCTTGAACATGTTTTGGTGAGTTATCTATTATCACATAAGGAGCATCTAACGCATCTAAATGTTGAGACACAAACTTACCAACTACACTATATCCACAAACAATAACATGATCTGCTCTTGAAGCAAATTGAGATGATTCTGGAGCCATATATTTTTCATTTCTCAAATAATCAACAAAAGGGCTAATCTTACTAATAAAGAATGGTGTTATCATCATAGATAAAATAACAACTAAAATAAATAATGATTCTAACTCTTTATCTAAAAGCCCACCTGATGAAGCTACTGCGAAAATTACAAAAGAGAACTCACCAACTTGAGAAAGAGCCAAAGCTGTTTTTAGAGATACAGCATGAGATGATGTAAAACGGAGTAACATATACATAATAACAGTTTTTAAAACTAATGTTAATAAAAATATCCCTGCTATTGTTGGAAAATTTTCAAAGAAAAATACAACATCTATTTTCATACCCACTATGATAAAAAATGTACCAAGTAAAATATCTTTAAATGGTGCGATATCTATCTCAACTTTATGATGATACTTTGTCTCAGCGATAATCATACCAGCTACAAAAGCCCCTAAAGAGTATGTAAAACCCATAACTGAAGCTAAAAGGGAAGCTGATATAACAATAAAAAGAACAGAACTCATAAAGAGTTCATCTAATTCACTAGAGGCTGAAAAATGGAGTAACCATGTCATAACCCTTTTACCAACAATAAACAAAACACCTATAACAACAATAGCACTAAGAGCAGTATCTCTTAAAATTATCCCTAAAGATTGATCCCCCTCATTTGTTAAAAAACCCAGAAGTATCAAGATAGGAATCACAGCTATATCTTGAAATATCAAAATACCAGTAGCTCTTTGACCATAAGGGCGATAGATCTCTTTTGAACTTTTTAGATAACTAAGAACAACTGCTGTTGATGATAAAGCAAAAGCTAATGATAAGATTAAAGATGCCTTATCTTCGAGGTTAAAGATATAATGGCTTATAGCATAAACAACTAATGCCGTAAAACCAACCTGCATAGAACCATTTAAAAATATCTCTTTTCTCATACTATTCATTTTAGATAAAGAGATCTCTAAACCTATCGTAAACATTAAAAATACGATACCAAACTCACCTATATGTTCAAGCGTTTTAGAATCTCCTAAACCACTAGAATCAAAAGCATAAACTAAAATTGTACCTGTTAAAATGTACCCTATAATTTGGGAAACACCTAACCGTTTTAAAAAAATATTTATAATTGTTGAAACACCTAGTGCTATAACAATATATAAAAGCATCGAATCCATAAACAACCCTCATAATCTAATTGAAGTATTATATACTAATTGAGACTACTAACTCCTTATAGAGATTTTAAGAGATTTTATAATATAATCGCGAATTATTAATATAATTATGGAGCATATCATATGACTAAATACATTTTTGTTACCGGTGGAGTTTTAAGCTCTCTTGGAAAAGGGATTACAGCTGCTAGTGTTGGTACATTACTTAAGCACTCAGGTAAAAAAGTGGGTATGTTAAAGATTGATCCATATATCAATGTTGACCCTGGTACTATGTCACCACTAGAACACGGTGAAGTTTTTGTTACTAAAGATGGTGCTGAAACAGATTTAGATATTGGTAACTATGAAAGATTTTTAGATTCTTCATATTTAAAATCTTCTAACTTCACAACAGGTCAAGTTTACTCAAGTGTTATTGAGAGAGAAAGAGCTGGTGGTTACTTAGGGCAAACTATTCAAGTTATCCCACATATTGTTGGTGAGATTGTAAATAGAATCAAAAAAGCTGGTGAGGGTCATGAGATTCTTGTTGTTGAGCTTGGTGGAACTGTTGGTGATATAGAGGGTTTACCTTTTATGGAAGCTATCCGTCAAATGAAACATGATGAAGATGTTGCTGGAACTTTTTTTATCCATGTAACACTTATTCCTTTCATTAAAGCTGCTGGTGAATTAAAATCTAAACCAACTCAACACTCTGTTCAAGAGCTAAGAAGAATCGGTATCACTCCTCAGATGATAATCGCTAGAAGTGAAAATGGTCTTCCAAAAACATTTAAAAAGAAACTAGCAATGAGTTGTGATGTTCATACAGATTCTGTTATAGAAGCTGTTGACGCTTCAACAATTTACAGTATCCCTATCACTTTTATGAAACAAGGAATCTTAAAGCCTATCGCTAAAGAGTTAGAACTTGGTGAACTAAACCCAGATATGGAACAATGGGATACTTTAGTTAAAAAGATTGTTCAACCTCAAGATAAAGTTGTTATAGGATTTGTTGGTAAATACTTAGAACTTAAAGAGGCTTATAAATCTTTAACAGAATCTCTTATCCACGCTGGTGCTCATTTAGATACAAGAGTTGAAATTTGTTGGGTAGATTCTGAAGAGATTGAGGAGAAAGGTGCTGAGACACTTCTTGGTGATTGTGATTCTATTTTAGTTGCTGGTGGTTTTGGTTCTCGTGGTGTTGAGGGTAAAATCAAAGCTATTGAGTATGCTCGTGTAAATAAAGTAACTTATCTTGGAATCTGTTTAGGTATGCAACTAACTCTTGTTGAGTATGCTAGAAATGTTTTAGGTCTTGAGGATGCTAACTCTGTTGAGTTTGATGAAGATACTAAAAACCCTATGATTTACCTAATAGATAATTTCCTTGATCAAAGTGGAGATACTCAACTAAGAACTCACCAAAGTCCTATGGGTGGAACTCTTAGACTTGGAGAATACCCTTGTGATACAAAAGAGGGTTCTATAATTAGAGAAGCTTACAATGGTGAGAAAACAATTTTTGAGAGACATCGTCACCGTTATGAAGCAAACCCAGCTTACAGAGAACAACTAGAAAAAGCGGGTATGATTGTTACTGGTGAATCTAATGGTTTAATTGAAACTGTAGAGATTGAGGGTCATCCTTGGTTCTTAGGTGTACAATTTCACCCAGAGTTTACATCAAGATTACAAACTCCAAACCCATCTATTTTAGCTTTTGTTAAGGCTGCTTTAGATTCTAAATAATATTATTTTTTTATGATATAATTTTATCGCAAGTCAAAGCATTATCTATTACAGCTGATTACTGTGATAAGTTAGATTGAAAGGTAGCTAGATTTATTCTAGCTACCTTTTTTTTTGCTTATTTTTAAGTGGGTGTGTTGGGTGGGAATCTAACACTAAGGTAAAGCTTTGACAGCTAAAATAATAATAGTGCTATTAATTTTAATGTTTCTCTTTGTAGATAAACTTTATTAATAAAAAGAGGGTCTAATCAGCCCTCGCACTATTATTACAAATAAATATAAATGAATAACTTATGAAAATTTTAACAAAACAAGACCTATTTAACCTACTATCATCAAGATTTCCAGACCCAGATAAAAAACTATCTCAAATCCCTAACCCTGCCCTACTTCACGATGGGGAAAAAGCCTCTAAAAGAATCGCAGATGCTATAAGAAATAATGAAAAAATCACCTTAGTTGGTGATTATGATGTTGATGGTGTTACATCTACTGCTATTATGGTTGATTTTTTTAGACAGATTCCATACCCACTAGAGGCTATAATCCCAAACCGTTTTAAAGATGGTTATGGTGTTAGTCCTAGTGTGCTTG
>Ga0256837_1002877_pt1 | contig 10240 bp, 10 predicted proteins | sample 4562384metaG_FD_185976 | JGI IMG/M metagenome (GOLD analysis project Ga0256837, IMG submission 185976) | Hydrothermal vent microbial communities from Guaymas Basin, Mexico - 4561-384 | ecosystem: Environmental > Aquatic > Marine > Hydrothermal vents | place: Mexico: Guaymas Basin | collected... | reverse complement strand
ATATGATAGAGGGACAAGGGACTAAAACTTATAATATTTGTAAAAAAATGATGTACTCAAATCCTGAACTTTTACACAATATTCTTGCCAAAGTGACAGAAGTTGTAAAATTTTATATGGAAAAACAGATTGAAGCTGGAATTGATGTTGTTCAAATCTTTGATTCATGGGCTAGTGCAATTGAACCTAGTATGTATGATGAGTTCTCTTGGTCTTATATGGTTGAGATTGCTAATTATTTAAAAGAGAAACACCCTAATGTGCCTATCATTATGTTCCCTAAAGGGATTCCAGCATTTTACGATAAAGTGTATGGTAATTTTGATGTATTTGGTGTTGACTGGGGTACTCCTATGTCTCTTGCTAAAGAGAAACTTGGAGATAAATATGTTCTTCAAGGAAATATGGAACCATGTCGTCTTTACTCAAAAGAGGCTACAACTAAATGTGTAGAAAAAATACAAGAGACTATGGGTGGAAAAAGACATATCTTTAACCTTGGTCACGGAATCTTACCAGATGTTCCAGTAGAAAATGCTATCCACTTTGTAGATGAGTGCCATCGTGTTAGTGGAAAAAAGTAATATAATATTTGGTCCTATCAACTCACGCCGTTTTGGCATGAGTTTGGGCATTGACCTCTCCCCTGCCCTCAAACAATGTAACTTTGATTGCCTTTATTGTGAATTAGCACCTAGCCCAACAGTAGATTCTCAAACTCATACTGTTACAGTTTCTCAAATCATTGATGCCTTAAAAGAACACTTAAATGATAAAATAGATGTAATAACACTTACAGCAAATGGTGAACCAACTCTTTATCCTCAACTATCAGAACTAATTGATGAGATAGACAAAATCAAAAACACTACTGAAACACTTATACTTACAAATAGTGCGACTTTGATAGATGAAAAAGTGTTTCATGCTCTTTTGAAACTAGACCAAGTAAAACTCTCTCTTGATGCAATAAGTCCTGATATATTTAAAAAGATAGATAGACCACATAAAAGTATTAATATTGATGAAGTGGTAAATAAAGTAAAAGAGTTTAGTAAAATCTATAAAGGAAAACTCTTTATTGAGATTCTTTTTGTTCATGGATTAAATGATTCAACAGATGAGATTAAAAAACTCAATAATGTTTTACTTGATATTAATAGCCAAAGAATAGACTTAGGGACAATAGATAGACCACCAGCCTACCCCGTTATTGGAATAAGTTATAAAGAGTTATATGAGGCATCCTTACTATTTGATAACTCATTACCTATCCATATAGCTTCAAGAGTTCATGCTGAACCAAATAATAGCTATTATAGTGATGAAGAGATTCTTAATACTTTAGATAAAAGACCTTTAACAATGGATGATATAAATCTACTTTTAGACAAAGATAGTAAAAAACGATTAGAATCACTCATAAATAACAAAAAAATTGTAAAAAGACTCGTTGGAAACCTAGAATTTCTACTTCCAGATACAAATTTAAAAAGAAAACGCAATAATTGACAAAAAAGCTTGACATTCACTCTCTACTTTTGTATAATTTCGGCTCAATTAAACATTCCGGATTAGCTCAGCGGTAGAGTAGGTGACTGTTAATCACTTGGTCGCTGGTTCGAATCCAGCATCCGGAGCCATTTAATTTGAACTTCTTAACAATATTCCGGATTAGCTCAGCGGTAGAGTAGGTGACTGTTAATCACTTGGTCGCTGGTTCGAATCCAGCATCCGGAGCCACATACAAAAACCTATAAAATACAACTATAACATTCTCATTCATCAAGATTATTTAACTCAATCTTTTTTATTCCATTAACCTAACTATTTAATATATTTGCTTTAATATTTTCACTTTACTAACTCTTTAATATTTTTATTACACCATTTCTAAATTTCTTTTTACATCTTCAAATAGCTTACTCCTAGATTCTACACTTACTGGAATCATAAAATGTTTCTGCTTAGAATCTTCCCCTATACTCTTCCATCTTTTTGAACTAGCAAAAAGAGAAGACCCAAAAAATGTCATCGTTGGTGTTCCAACCATAGAAGCTAAATGATAAGTTCCAGTTGATGTACTTACAAAAAGTTTAAAATTACTTATTAGTTTACAAAAATAGATAATTCCATCTACTGAATTATAGAAAATAACACTAGAATCTTTAAATCTATTTCTCATATTTTCATATAAATCTTGTTCATCAGGTCCAAATGTCATAAGAACTTGATATTTATCTTCTCTTAGAACCTCTTTTATTAGAATCTCATACTCATCAAGATTCCAATTAGCATCACTAGAACCACCAAAGCCTACATGAAAAGCAACTATCTCTTTTTCTATTTTATTTTTTTTACAAAAAACATCATAAATATTTTTACTATCTTCAAACTCAAGTAAAGGTTTTCTATACTCTAAATTTATATCTTTAAATAACTCTTTTGTAAGTTCTAAATTATATTCAAACTCTGCCATTTCTACTTGGCTTCTTCTTTGTTTGACTCTATTTGTATAAAAAATTTGAGCAATTTTTGTTGCTGGAGCTATCCGTTTTGGAATTCTTGCTAAAAACTGAGCTATCGCAATTCTTGTATTTGAAAAAAGAGTTATTGAAGTATCTATTTTTTTATCTTTTATTTTTTTTGCTAAACTCCACACACTTTTTTCATCATCTACGATAATATCATCAATAAAATCACACTCCATAGCTATCGCTTTGTTTAAAGGTGCGACTAATACTATGATTTTATTGTTTTGGTTATATTTTTTTAGTACATATATCGCAGGTAAGGCTGTTATAAAATCACCTAGTTTATCATTTCTTACTACTAAAATATTCATATTTTTCCTAATTTTAAAAAGATATTTTACATTAAATAGGATATAATTCGCCTTATGAAAGAACCTTTTAAATGGGATGAATATTCCGACCAACCAGCACTACTTAAAGATAAAGTTTATAAAAAAATGATGAGAAAAAAAGAACTATTTTCTCTTGTTAAAACATTTTTATTGGCTATATTTGTACTCCCTTTTTCTATTATTGCAATGCCATTTATAAAACGAAAGCATATAGATTCTTCAAAGTTTTTCAGTATGGGTGTTGATTTTCAAAGAGAACAAAAACTAACTATTGAGCTTTTAGATGAGCTAGAAGTAGAATCTGTTTTAGTTCGTTTAAAACTTTGGGAGATGGATACACTAAATGAACTTAAAGAGTTTATTTTAAAATGTAAAGATAAAAAAATAATCTTGAAAATAATACAAGACAGAGAGCATATAGAGGATTTAGAACTAACAAAAAATGATTTAAGAACTATTTTTACTATCTTAGAGAATCTTGTAGATGTATATGAAATTGGAACAACTATCAACAGAACTAAATGGGGATTTTTTAGTGTTGATGAGTATAACAAATTCTATAAAACAGCCTATGATTTAAAAGAAACTGAGTTTAAAGATTTAACACTTATAGGAAGTGGAGTTATCGATTTTGAGTATCACTACACTGCACATACTCTTTTTAACCGTTTTAAGTATAAATATGATGCTGTTTCATCTCTGCTTTATGTAGATAGAAGAGGTGCACCAGAGCATACTCAATTAGGTTTTACTCTATCTGATAAAATTGCTTGGTTAAGTACTATGGTATGGCTTAGCCCAAAATCCAAACACTCTTTGTATATTACAGAAACAAATTATCCATTAAAAAATACTGCACCTTATGCCCCTACTAGTGAGTATGAGTGTATAGATGAGCAAGAGTATGCAGACTTTATGCTTCGTTACCATCTTTTAGCATTTGCTTCTCAGCAGGTAAACTCTCTATCTTGGCATCAACTAATCGCTAGAGGTTATGGGCTTGTTGACAATATAGATAAAATAAAATATAGACCAGCATTTAAAACATATAAATATATGATTCAAAATTTAAAAAATGCTCAATTTCTTCGTCTTGATATTAAACGAGGCTATTATATTTTACAATTTTTAGTAGATAATCAACTACTTCAAATACATTGGTCTCTAAAACCAACAACACTAAAAAATGAAGATTTTTTTACTGTTTATTCCCGTGATGGGAAACTTATAAAAGAGAAAATCTTAGATATTGCTTCATCACCAATATATATTTATATAGATAATGCAAAATAATTTTAACTGCCAAGGATAGATAAATAATGAATATAATTGAGCTTAAAGATGAAGAGTTTATTGCAAAAGGTAATGAGAGAGCTTGTTATTTAGATTCAACTGATAAAAACAAAGCTATAAAAATTAGCTATGAGCAAAATATAGGTAGATCAAAACAAACAACAACAGAGATAAGTTACTATAAAGAGTTACTAAAAAAACAAGATATCTCTTGGAAACATCTACCTAAATTTTATGGTGAAGTTAAAACAAATAAAGGTGATGGTTTTATTGTAGAATTGATTCGAGATTATGATGGTGAAATCTCAAAAAGTTTTCAATACTATATAGATAAAAATGGTGTAGAAAAATATAAAAAAGAGCTAGAAGAGTATAAAAAATTCTTTTTAAAATATAATGTTATTTTTAATTATGGGATGATGCCAAAAAATATTTTACTTAGAAAAAACAGTGAAACTGAATCTAATTTAGTTTTGATTGATGGTTTAGGGGATATAACATATTTTACTTTTCCAAATAAAATATCATTCTTTGCAAGAAAAAAAATAAATAGAAGATGGGATAAATTTATAAAAAAATATCTCTCTAAAAAAGGTAAATAATTTGAGAAATCAACCAAAATATAATTTTTTTAAAAATACAACTTATGCTTTAAAAGGTTTTCTTGACCTTATACAAAATGAAACATCTTTTAAAATAGAATTAATTATTGCAATAATTTTAATTCCTATAATATTAATCTTAGATGTTACATTAGTTGAAAAAGCCTTAATGTTTATAACATTGATGGGGATGCTAATCGCTGAGGCTACAAATAGTGCTATTGAGAGAGTTGTAGACTTAGTAACATTAGAATACCATGATATGGCTGGTCGTGCTAAAGATGTTGGTAGTACAGTTGTATTTTTAAGTATTATTGTATTTGTTGTAACTTGGGGAATTATTTTTTCTCAATTCATAAAATAGAGTCTATATGAGAATCTTAATTATTTTACCAAACTGGCTTGGTGATGCTATAATGGCAACTCCTGCAATAGAGTTACTTGCAAAAAACTATCCATCTGCTAGATTTACCTTTGTGGGTAGCTATGTATCGATAGAAGCTATAAAGCATCATCCATTATGCGAAATGGCAGTAGTTGATGATACAAAAAAAGCATCAAATAGATTTATAGCTACATATCAACTAGCAAAAAAACTTGGTGTATTTAACTTAGCTGTAACATTCAGAAATCAACCTCATTCTTCCCTACTTCTAAGATTCACAAAAACAGTAGTTTGTTTAGCAAAACAATCTTGGCACTCTATCTTCCTACTATCTCACACACCAAAAATAAAAAACAACCAACATTTAGTCCTCCAATATGCTCAGTTAGCTATGAGTAATACAACAAACTATAATGGAGAAATTTCAACTCTAAAACTATATATAAAACCTAAAGAGTTTGATAGACCAACTTTAGGGATAAATGCAGGAGCAACCTACGGAAGTGCAAAACGGTGGTATCCTGAAAAATTTGCAGAGGTTGCATCAAACTTTAGTGATAAATTTGACATAATCATATTTGGTGGTCCCAATGAGGTTGAGATGGCAAAAGATATCGAAGATAATTTAAAAGCTAAAAGTGTAAAAAACTATTCTAATTTAGCAGGAAAAACAAATATAGAGGAGTTATGCTCATACATAGGTGGATGTTCACTTTTCATCACAAATGACAGTGGACCTATGCATGTAGCAGCTGCCTATCAAGTGCCAACAGTAGCTATATTTGGACCTACAAGAGATAAAGAAACATCCCAATGGATGAATGAAAAAAGTACGATAGTGAAACATGAAATGGAGTGTTCCCCATGTATGAAAAGGGAATGCCCTCTCAAACATCACGAGTGTATGAGAAGTATAACTGCTAATGAAGTTATAGAAGCTGTAAAAAGCTTAGAGATTTAAGAACTTGCTTGAATCTTCTCTATTGTTTTAGTAGTGCTTTTTCCATCTACAAAATCAACAAGTTTTAATTCTCCTGAAAATTCTGTTCCTACAACAGTTTTTCCCTCATAATCTCCACCTTTTACTAAGGTATCTGGTTTTATCATTTTGATTAGTTCATGAGGGGTATCCTCACTAAAAGGAACTACAAAATCAACAGCTTCTAGTGCTGCTAAAAGGTATGCTCTATCCTCTGCTATATTTACTGGACGAGTAGGCCCTTTTAATCTTGATACAGATTCATCAGAGTTAAGTCCAACAATAAGTATATCACCAAAACTTTTAGCAATCTGTAAATACTTCACATGACCAACATGTAAAATATCAAAACAGCCATTTGTAAAAACAACTCTCTTAGCATTTAATTTATATCTACTTACAATAGATTTTATATCACTAAAACTTTTTATATGTGAATCTGAAGTACTTTTATGCAAAGATGCCTCATAATCCTCTATCTCCTGCATTGTTACAGTAGCTGAACCAATTTTTCCAACAACTACTCCAGCAGCTAAGTTTGAAAATGCACAAGTTTCATTAATAGATTTATCCGCACTAAGTCCAAATGCAATGGAAGCAATTACAGTATCCCCTGCTCCAGTTACATCAAATACTTCTTTGGCAACTGTTGGAAATTTTTTAACTTCATCATCATAAGTAGCAATTCCATCTTCTGATAATGTTATAAGAGAGATTCCTAAATCACAATCTTTTTTTAATTTTACTAAAGCATTTTTTAAAGATTCTTCATCTTTTATATCTATTTTTGTGGCTAATATAGCCTCTTTTTTATTTGGTGTTAAAAGATATGAACCCTTATATTTAGAAAAATCATCCCCTTTTGGATCAACTACAACTTTTATACTATTACTATTTGCTAGTTTTATAATCCCTTGACATAAAGATTCAGTTAAGACACCTTTACCATAATCAGATAATATAACTATCTCAAAATTATTAATATTTAAAGCTAATCTTTCCAAAATAACTTTTTCAGATTCTAGTGTTATAGGATTTTTACTCTCTTTATCATATCGTATCACCTGCTGATTACTAGCAATTACCCTACTCTTTTTGGATGTTTTTCTTTTATTTTGAACTATAATATTATCAATATCTACATTGATTGATTTAAGCATATTTATAAGTTCAGTGCCATTAGAATCATCTCCAATTACACTGCTTACACTTACAATTGCTCCAAGTGTTACAAGATTATTTATAACATTCCCTGCTCCACCTAAAACTGTTGTCTCTTTTGATATATCTACAACTTGTACAGGTGCTTCAGGTGATATTCTCTCACAACTTCCCCATAAGTAGTGATCTATCATCAAATCACCAACTACAAGAATCTTTGGTTTTGCATTTTTCAACACTAGCATTATTTTACTTCTTCTTCATAAACTCTTCGAATCTCTTTAACATAATCTTTTATCCCATCTTCCATTTCAAAAGCTGGTTTATAATCTAAAAATTCTTTAGTAGTATCTATATTTGCTTCTGTATGAAACTGATAACTTCCAATAAATGGATTTGGGATATATTCACATTTCAATGCTGTACCAAGTTCTTTCTGTAAAATATCTACTATATCTTGAAAACTTCTTGCTTTTCCAGTTCCCACATTATAGATTCCACTTTTTTTAGGATTCATAGCTTTTATATTTGCCTGAACAATATCTTCTATATATATAAAATCTCTAAGAATCTTATCGCTATCCTCAAATAACTTAGGATTTTTACCTGCTAAAATTTGATGTCCAAACTGTAAAACCATAGATGCAGTTGAATTTTTAAAGTACTCATTAGCACCATATACATTAAAATATCTTAGACCAACAATACTTATATCTGTATTTTTCATATACTCTTTACTAATGTTATCCATAGATAATTTTGAGAATCCATATACATTCTGTGGGGCTTCTCTTCCCACTCTTTGTGGAGATTCTGCATTTCCATAAGTAGCAGCAGATGAAGCATAAACCATATTTGCTCCATGTATAACTGCTAAATCAAGTAAATCTTTATAAGCATTAACATTAGTTTTTATCATTAAATCTTGTTCTAGTACAGTGGTGTCAGAGATGGCAGCTTCATGAAAAATATAATCAAATTTATAATTTACTTCTAAATTTAAAAGCATATCCTTATCATTAATATCTCCACTTATCACTTCACCTCTAAAACCTATAAGATTCTTAAAATGACCAAAACTTTTAAGATTACCATTAGATAATGTTTCACCACTTCTAAAACTATCAAGTACAACAACTTTTGCATTTGGGTGGTTCTCTTGAAAATAAAAAGCTAAATTTGAGCCTATAAAACCAGCTCCACCTGTTATTAAAATCATTTTATTATCTAAATCACTTTTTATGTATCTCATTCTGTTACCTAATATTATATTAATTTAATAAAATAATAGCAGATAAATTATTAACAAGTATTTAAGATTTAAGCTACTATAATTATCAGTAACTTCATCTTAAAGGAAATAAAATGAAAAAAATCGTAATCGCAACAATCGCAACAGTAGCAATGGCTACAACTTCTATGGCAGCAGTAAATGCTGGTGCTTGTAAAGGGTGTCATGGTGCTGACTTTAGTAAAAAAGCTCTTGGTAAATCTAAAGTTGTTTCTGCAATGACTCATGCTGATATCGCTACTGCTCTTAAAGGTTACAAAGCTGGTACTTATGGTGGTCCAATGAAAGGTCTTATGAAAGGTCAAGTAGCTAAATATTCTGATGCTGATTTAGAAGCTTTTGCTCAAACAATCGGTAAGTAATTAATATTACCTTATGAATTGCCTTTTGGCAATTCATACCCATAAACTTTATTCTGGTCTATAACTTTTTTTCAACTTTTCCTTTTTTCTCTCTTGATTTACAGCATCATTCAATTCCTCTTCATTATCAAACTTAGCACCATTTAAAAACTTCTCTTGATCATCAAACTGACCATTTTTAACAGCCCAAAGAAAAGCAAAAAGTGCAATTGATCCTAAAAATATAGATGCTCCTAGCATCATAGCTATTACCCAATTATCCATTTTTTACCACCTTAATTTTTATTCCATTTATAACGGATTCGCATAGAGTTACCAACAACAAGTAATGAACTCACACTCATAGATATTGCAGCGACCAACGGTATAACATATCCTGTCATTGCAAGGGGAACGGTAATAGCATTATAAACCAAAGAGATTCCAAGATTTTGTTTTATAAGTCCAAAAGTTGTACGAGATATTTTAAAAGAATCTTCTAGTGAACGGAGAGAATCATCCAAAAGAACAACATCTCCAACATCAACAGCTATATCACTTCCACTACCCATAACAATCCCAATATCAGCTTGAGCGAGTGCTAAAATATCATTCACACCATCGCCAACCATCACAACTACTTTATCTTGAGTATGAAGATTCTCAATATATTTTGATTTATCTTCTGGAGTTTGTTCACTTTCATACTGGGTTATCCCAACCTCTAAAGCTACCCGTTTCGCAGTATTTGCATGATCACCAGTAAGCATCACTACCGATATACCTTTATTATTTAGGTTGCTAACTAACTCTTTAGCATTATCTTTTATACTATCTCGTAGTTCATAAATAGCAACAATAGAATCATCAACACTAAAGTAAAAGAGTGTATTATCACTCTCAAATTCACTCTCTAAACCATTATCTACTAGAAGTTTTAGATTACCACCTAAAATTTTACTCTTATTATATTTAGCAGAGATTCCAGATGCTGGAATCTGAGTATAATCATCTAAAATATACTCATCGATATTTTCATCCAATTTTAAATGATTTGCTATCCCTTTTGCTACTGGATGCTTAGATGATTTTACAAGTGAATATAAAATATTTTTATTAAAATCTTTATAGATATTTTCATTAATAACCTCAGGTTTACCCACTGTTATAGTTCCTGTTTTATCTAATACTAAAGTATCTACATTCGCCATAGTCTCAAGTTGTGCAGCTTCTTTGAAAAGGATTCCTCTATTTGCTCCTAGACTAAGCCCCACTAATGTTGCAACAGGTGTAGCCAAAGCTAAAGCACAAGGACAAGCTAT
>Ga0256837_1002875_pt1 | contig 10243 bp, 6 predicted proteins | sample 4562384metaG_FD_185976 | JGI IMG/M metagenome (GOLD analysis project Ga0256837, IMG submission 185976) | Hydrothermal vent microbial communities from Guaymas Basin, Mexico - 4561-384 | ecosystem: Environmental > Aquatic > Marine > Hydrothermal vents | place: Mexico: Guaymas Basin | collected... | reverse complement strand
CCCTTCTGAAGTGCCTCACTTGATTTGGACGCGAATTATAATACAAAAAATATTATTTGTCAAGGGTTTTTGCTTAAATGTTTCTTAAATTTTGGGATTACAAAGTATTTCTATCTCTTTATCACTAAATCCAGCTCTTTTTCTAGCTTCAATATTAATATGTTTATTTGTATTAAAAGAATTTTTATGAATACTATTTACTATTTTAAAATAATCACAAGTAAAATTTTCTTTTTGAGCACACCCATATTTATACCATTTATCACCTTTTTTTACATGATCTATCTCTTCTTCTAATATAATTTCAAGTAATTCTATAATTTTATCAGTATTTTTTATTTTCTTTAATTTACTAATAATTAAAGCATTCGCATCTAATCCATTTGCTTCCATATATCTTGGAATCAATGCCATTCTAGGTATTAAATCAAGTGTTTTCATACTAGCATCAAAAAGACCTTGATGCACAACTAAATCACCATAAGTCACATCATAAGTCACAAGTAAATCACTTATCATATTAAAATGCCTTATCTCATCATTTGCTACTTCTAGCCAATCTTTATAAAATTCATTTGGCATGGTTTGAAATCTATAACAAGCATCAAGGGCTAAATCTATAGCACTATACTCTATATGTGCAATAGCATGTAGTAAAAGAGCTTTATTTTCATCTAATAATAAATTTTTTCTTTGTGGAACATTTTTTGGATCTACTATAGTACAAAATGTAAAATAAGAAGGTATTTTAAAAACTTCTATAATTGAAGTTTGTTTTAAATTTAATTTATTATTTAAAAAATCATTATATAGTTTATTAAATAATAAAAGTTTATCTTTGACACTTGAGGCTTCAAGTGTCTGTTTTATTCTATAAAATAGATTTTTTTCCATAATTATACATCAAGATGTTCTACATCTTTTGCATGATCTTCTATATATTTTCTTCTTGGTTCAACTTCATCACCCATAAATAATGTAAAAGTTTCACTTGCAATTTGAGCATCATCAATAGTAACTCTTAAAAGTCTTCTTACCTCTTTATCCATAGTTGTATCAAAAAGTTGATCAGGATTCATCTCCCCTAAACCTTTATATCTTTGAATATATGCACCTTTTTTTGCACTATCTTCTATCTCTTGAAGTATCTCTAAAAGATCTCTCCCTTCAAATAATTCTAATTCTCTTTCACAAAGTTTTTTATATAAATAACTAGCCTCTGCAAAATATGGACTAGCAAAAAGTTCATCATCTATAATAAGTTCTTCAAGCCCTGCTCCTGTTTGAACAAAAAGGTGTATTTTATTTTCATCTATATATTTATTTAATATATTAAAACCTTTTAAAGATAAAAATTTTTCAACCTCTACATACATACTATCATTTTGCATAGCTATTAAATGATCATTTTCTATTAAATATCTAATAACCTCTACTAAAGAGTATCTTTTTTCAAGATTAGCAAGCATAGATCTATATGCTGAAACTATTTTAAACATATCAAGAAGATCATTATATCCCATACCTTTAAAATTAAAATTATCAAATCCGTTTTTTAAACCATTTTCTATAAGAAAGTTATCAAGTGCATTATTATCTTTTAAATATGTTTCATTTTTACCTTTTCTATAAAGGTAAAGTGGTGGTTGAGCTATATAAAGGTAACCATTTTCTACAACTGGTCTCAAAAATCTAAAAAAGAATGTTAAAAGTAATGTTTGAATATGGCTACCATCTACATCTGCATCTGTCATTATAATAACTTTATGATATTTTATTTTTTCAGCATTAAAATCCTCACCAATACCACATCCAATAGCTGTAATCATATTTTTTATCTCTTCAGATTTTAATATTTTATCAAGACGACTTTTTTCTACATTTAAAATTTTACCTTTAAGTGGTAAAATAGCTTGATTTTCTCTATCTCTTCCTTGTTTTGCAGAACCACCTGCAGAATCCCCTTCGACTAAATAAAGTTCAGCTTCTTCAGGATCTTTTGTTCTACATGATGCTAACTTCCCAGGAAGAGTACCTACAGTCATACTATCTGTCTTTCTTGTAAGATCTCTTGCTTTTTTAGCTGCTTCTCTACCTCTTGCTGCCATCAAAGATTTTTCCATTACCAATTTTGCTTGATTTGGATTTTCTTCAAAATATTTACTTAACATCTCATTTGTAAGTTTTTGACAAATAGGTTTTACATAACTACTTCCAAGTTTTCCTTTTGTTTGTCCTTCAAATTGAGGTTCAGGAACTCGTACACTTATAACGGCTACAAGACCTTCTCTTACATCATCACCAGTTATTTTTGCATCTTTATCTCTAGCATTTGCATTTTCTTTAAGATATTTTACAATAGCTCTTGTAAGTCCTGCTTTAAAACCTGCTTCATGAGTACCTCCATCTGCTGTTCTAATATTATTTACAAAGCTTTGTGTTTTTTCACTATAAGTATCATTGTACATTAAAGCTATATCTACTTCTACATCATCATCTTTATCACTAAAACTTATTGCATCTGTTATTGCTTTATTTTTATTTGCATCTTCAACAAATTGTTTTATACCACCTTCAAAATGATAAACTTCTTTTTTATTTTGTCTTTTATCATCTAAAGTAATAGTAATATTTGGATTTAAATATGCTATTTCTCTAAATCTTTTTGAAAGAGTATCAAAATTAAATTCATTTGTTTCAAATATAGTAAGATCAGGTTCAAACTCTATAGTTGTTCCTGTTTTTTTTGTATCTCCTATAACTTCTAATTCTTTATCAAATTTTCCTTCATGAAATTCTTGATAATGTATTTTACCATTTTTATAAATTGTCATTTTAAGAGTTGATGACAGAGCATTTACTACTGAAACTCCTACTCCATGAAGACCACCAGATACTTTATAAGTATCTTTATCAAATTTTCCACCAGCATGAAGAACTGTCAAAGCCACTGTTGCTGCACTTATTTTTTCTGTAGGGTGAATATCTACAGGAATTCCCCTTGCATTATCTGAAACAATAATACCATTTGTTTTTGTAATAGTTACTTTTATACTATCACAAAACCCAGCCATAGCCTCATCAATAGAGTTATCTACTACTTCATATACCATATGGTGAAGACCATTTACATTAGTATCACCTATATACATACCAGGTCTTTTTCGTACAGCTTCAAGTCCTTTTAGGACTTTAATATTACTAGCACCATACTCTTTTTTTGTTTCAATTATCTCTTCTTTTAATTGTTCATTTAATTCTTCGCTCATAAAATATTCCTTATTTATCTAATATTATTGGCATAACTATAGTAATAAAATTTTTATCTTCTAAATATATTGGTAAATTTGAAGCATTAAATCCTATTGTTATATTTTCACTATTTGTACTACTTAAAAAATCAAGTATATATTTACTATTTGCAGCTATATAAAAACTTTCTTCTATATTTAAAGTTGTATCAACTTGTGTTTTTGATTCTGTATCACTATCTAAAGATTCAAAAATAATATTATTATTACTAAATATAATTTTTATTTTAAATCCAACTGAAGTTACTAATTTGATAGATTCTACTAAAATAGCTTTTGATACACTAAAAGAATATTTCAAATTTTTTGGAATTATTCTTTCATAATCTGGAAATTTACCATTTACTAACTTTGTAAAAAAAGTAAAATTATTATTTGATACTACTAAGTTTGTTTCATCATATTTTATTGTTGCTTCATCTAAAAAAAGTTTTTGTATCTCTATAATAGCTTTTTTTGGCACTATTATTTGAATTGGTTGATTTGAAATATTTTCTAAATATGATACAGCTAATCTTTTAGTATCTGTAGCTACAAAGTTTATTTTTTGAGATTTTATATCTATTAAAGCACCATTTAGTTCAAATTTTGGATTATTATTATCAATTGACGGTGTAATTTTTTTAATACTATTTATAAAATTTATTGTATTTAGTTCTAATAAATTTAAATTTTCTAAAATGGGAAATGAAGGATATTCATTTGCATCATACATAGGAAGTTTAAAATTTGATCGTTTTTGTTTTATATGAAGATTATTTTCATCTATTTCAAATAATATATCTTCATCTTTTAATCTTCTAATAATATTTAATAAATTTACACCATTTACGGTTGCTTTTCCATCTGATATATCTTTTATATTTTCAACACTAGCTTTACAACCCATTTCATAGTCTGTTGATTTTACTATTAATGTTGTATTTATAATTTCAAAATATATATGTGATGTTATAGCACTAGAATCTTTTTTATTTAAGAATGGTTGCATAGATGCGATAATATTTTCAATAATATTTTTACTTATTGTGAATCTCATTTTTTTATTCCCTTTTGTTTCTTTTTTATATTAAATAAAGTAGTAATAGTAGTAGGTGATGTGAATAGATGAAAATAGTCTATAAAGCTATATTCTAAAGCAATATTGATGTTGAATAACTTTTATAAATTATTCACATCTATTCACATGTAATCTACTAGTAATGATCCTTATTTATAATTTTATTTTTTAAATTTTCTAAAGTCAATTTAAAATTTTCATCTTTTTCTATAAGTTTATTAGCCGCACTAATATTTTTTGATACACTAGAATGATCTTTTAAACTTAAAAATTTTGCAATATCTGGCATAGAATTGTGTGTTAATTCACGAGCAAGATATATAACTATTCTTCTTGCATTTACAACATTTGCTGTTCTTTTAGATGATTTTAAATCTGATGGTTTAATATTTAGTTCACTTGAAACTATATTTATAATATCTGGTAATTTAGTATTGTTTTTTGTCTCTTTTATTTGTTCTTTTAAAAGATTTTTTACTAAATCTATATTTATATCTTGACCTAATAGATCTGCACTTGCATTTATTTGGATTAATATACCCTCTATTTCTCTTACAGAACTATCAAGATTTGTAGCTATATAATGTATAATATCTTTTGTAAGATGAATTCCATTTAATTCACTTTTCTTTTCAATAATAGCTATTTTTGTTTCAAGTTCAGGTATTTGGATATATGATTTTAAACCATGTTCAAATCTACTTTTTAATCTTTCTTCTAATCCTGCTATTTGAGATGGTAGTTTATCTGCTGTCATTACTATTTGTTTTTTTGCATTGTGAAGTTCTACAAATGTATGAAAAAACTCTTCTTGAGTGGTCTCTTTTCCACTTAAAAATTGGATATCATCAATAAGAAGAAGATCGCATTTTCTGTATTTTGATTTAAAATGTTCTAAATTTTTATTTTTCATACTAAATAAAAAATCATTCATAAATTGTTCTACAGTTACATAGATTACATTTTTATCATTTTCAATTGCATCATTTCCTATTGCTTGAAGAAGATGGGTTTTACCTAAACCTGTACCACCATAAATAAAAAGTGGATTATATAAAATACCAGGTTTAGCAGATACTGCTTTACTTGCTGTATAAGCCATTTCATTTGAGCTACCTACTACAAATGAATCAAATGTGAATGATTGGTTAAGAATAGTATTTTGAGCACTATTTCTTTTCATCTCTTCATCTATTATTATCTTATTTTTTCTTTTTCTCTCACCTGCTACTTTTATTTCAACTGCAGGTTTTTGATCATTTACTTTTTCAAATATATCTTTGATTACATTTGTAAATTTTGTTTTTATAAAGTTTGCTATAAATTTGTTGTTCACTTCAAATACTACAAGTTCATTACTAGAACTTGCTTTTTTATATACAAGTTGCTTTAAGTATCTATTGTAATCATTTTGTGATACTTCTTCTTGTAATATTAATTGAATCTCTTTTGTTGTCAAATTTATTAACCTTTTTTTAAATTTGCTCTTATTATAACTAAAATACCTTTAAATATCAAAATTAATTAATTATCCATCAGCAATTAAAATTCTGCACAGCAAAAAGTAACAAAATAAACTAAACTATAATAAATTTTTAGTTTTATTATAATTTATCTTACTTATTTTAATCTATTTGAAGAAGTTTTAGTTAAAATTTAAAAAATTAAATACCTAGTAGAAATCTTTAATAATATTATCTTATTTATCTTTTAATTGGAATAGATATATGATATTTAGTATTAGATATGGTAAAAACTTGTGAAAAAGTAAGTGATAAAAAAGTACTATATAAAATTAATGGAGAATTTAAAATGACTAATATAATATTATGTGGTGGTTCAGGTACAAGATTATGGCCGATAAGTCGAACATTGATGCCAAAACAATTTGTAAAATTGTTTGATAACAAATCATTATTTGAATTAACAGTTGAAAGAAATAGCAAAGTATGCAATAAGAATATCATAGTTTCAAATACAGAACAATACTTTTTAGCCTTAGATCAAATAGAAAGCAATTCAAAATTCAACATTAAAAATTCAAAATTCCTCCTCGAGCCAATAGGTAGAAATACAGCTCCTGCTATTGCATTAGCTTGTATGGCACTTCCTAAAGATGAAATAGTATTAGTAACTCCATCAGATCATCTAATTAAAAATGAATCTGAGTATAAAAAAGTCTTAGAAAAAGCAGAACAATTAGCTAAGCAAAATAACCTTGTAACATTTGGAATAAAGCCTACATTTGCAGAAACTGGATTTGGATATATTGAAACAAATGGAAAATTGACAATTGATAATGGAGAATTGGGGTTTGATGTTTTAAAATTCCATGAGAAGCCAGATTTGCAAACTGCTCAAAAATATATAGAAATTAATTCTAAATTTTCAATTAACAATTCTCAATTATTTTTATGGAATAGTGGTATGTTTATGTTTAAAGCAAGAGTATTTTTAGAAGAGTTAAAAAAATATTCATTACCAATCTACGAAGCATCTTTAATAGCTTATAATAATAGTAAAAAAGATGATGTTATAAGAATAGCTCATAATGATATGTTAAATATACCAGAAGATAGTATCGATTTTGCAGTGATGGAAAAATCAAGTATTGTAAAAGTAGTACCATCAGATATAAACTGGTCAGATGTAGGTAGTTTTGATGCATTATTTGACGAACTTTCAAAAGATGAAAATAATAATACACTAAATGATAAACATATATCTATAAATAGTAAAAATAATCTAGTATATGGTAAAGATAAATATATAGCTACCGTAGATGTAGAAGATCTAATTATAGTAGATACAGGTGATGCTCTATTGGTATCAAAAAAAGGTAGTAGCCAAAAAGTAAAACAAGTAGTAAATGAGATTAAAAAAGTAAGTGAACTTCATAATATTCATCTAACAGCTCATAGACCTTGGGGTACATATACTGTTCTTGAAGATACTCCAGGATATAAGATAAAAACTATAGTAGTAAAACCTGGTTGTAAATTATCTTTACAAAAACATTATCATAGAAATGAACATTGGATAGTAGTATCAGGAACTGCAACAGTAACTGTAGGAGATACTACAAAGCTAATAAGACCAAATGAATCTACATATATAAAAATGGGCGAAATTCATAGACTTAGCAATGAAGGTAAAATACCAGTTGTTCTTATTGAAGCACAAGTTGGACAATATTTAGGTGAAGATGATATTGTTCGTCTTGAAGATGATTTTAATAGAAATTAGAAAATATATAGAGTAAAGGATAAATAAAATAGTAAATAAGAAAGTAATACTAATTATAGGAATTACAAATTTATTAATTTAAAGATATATAAGGTTATAAATGCAGTTAAGTACAACAACAAAATATGCCATTGCTATTTTAGGATTTATGGCAAAACATCAAGAAAATAAATATTCTTCAAAACAATTATCAGAAATATTAAATATTCCATATAAATATTTATCCAAAATTATGACAAAATTAACAAAAAATGAAATATTAATATCTATAAAAGGAAAATATGGGGGGTTTGTAATTGTTAAAAATATTAAAGATATTAAAATAATTGATATAGTTGCTGTATTTGATGATATAAATCATAAAGAATGTGTTTTACTTGATATAAAATGCAATGTTGACCAAAAATGTATTATGCATGATAAATGGCAAAAACCAAAATGTGCTATTGATGATTTTTTTACACAAACTACTCTTGCTGAACTTGTAGAAAAAAGTTCTATTGTCAAAATATTTCAATAACAGAAAATTTTAAAGAAAATAATGTTATTATTTTAATTCCTACCTAAAGGTAGTAATTAAAATAAAGAGTGAAAATGATAACAACTATACTTAAACGAGATGGGCAAACTCAAGAATTTTTATCTTATAAAATTGAAGATGCAATAAAAAAAGCTTTTAAAAGTGAAAATATAACCTATGATAGTAAAGTTTTTTTTAATTTATTAAATAGGTTAAAAAATAAAAAAGTATCTGCAGTTGAAGATATACAAGATTTAATAGAGCAAGAACTTTATAAACAAAGATATTTTGATGTAATGAGATCTTTTATGTTGTATCGTCATACTCATAAATTACAAAGAAAAAATATCCTTGATGATGATACAACATATATAAATTCAACTCAAACTATAGAAGAATATATTAATGGAAGTGATTGGCGAATAAAAGCAAACTCAAATACAGGTTATAGTAATGCAGGACTTGTAAATAATACTGCAGGTAAAATCATAGCAAACTATTGGCTTGATAAAATATATTCTAAAGAAGAAGGTTATGCTCATAGAAATGGTGATTATCATATTCATGATTTAGATTGTTTAACAGGATACTGTGCAGGGTGGAGTTTAAGAGTTTTACTTGATGAGGGATTTAATGGTGTAAGAGGTAGAGTAGAAAGTGATGCTCCAAAACACTTTCGTGAAGCTTTAGGACAAATGGCAAATTTTTTAGGAATATTACAAAGTGAGTGGGCGGGTGCTCAAGCTTTTAGTAGCTTTGATACATATCTTGCTCCTTATGTATTTAGAGATAAATTAAGTTATAAAGATGTAAAAAAAGCAATACGAAGTTTTATTTATAATTTAAATGTTCCTGCGAGGTGGGGACAATCTCCATTTACAAATGTAACTATTGATTGGACAGTTCCTAGTGATTTAAAAGATCAAATTCCTACAAGAAAGCAAATACATCTTTTAAAAGATTTAGATGATGATAAGCTTTTAAGTGAAGCTATTAAAAGAGGGTGTGATAATTTTGAAGATATGACTTATAAAAATTTTCAAAAAGAGATGAACCTAATAAATAAAGCTTATTATGAGATTATGACCGAAGGTGATAAAACAGGACAACCATTTACATTTCCAATTCCAACAGTAAATATAACTGAAGATTTTGATTGGTATGGCGAAAATACTGATATATTATTTGAAAATACTGCAAAAATAGGCTCATCATATTTTCAGAATTTTATAGGTAGCCAGTATATAAAAGATAAAAATGGTAATCTTATACCAAATGAAGAAGCATATAAACCAGGACATGTAAGAAGTATGTGCTGTAGATTACAACTTGATTTAAGAGAACTACTCAAAAGAGGTGGTGGTCTTTTTGGTTCAGCAGAAATGACAGGAAGTATTGGTGTAGTTACTCTTAATATGGCAAGACTTGGATTTTTATACAAAGGGGATAAAGAGGCATTATTTCTTAGAATTAATCAACTTATGGATATGGCAAGTTCAACTTTGGAGAAAAAAAGAGTTTTTATTCAAGAGATGTATAATAGAGGATTATTTCCTTATACAAAAAGATATTTACCACATTTTAATAATCATTTCTCAACTATTGGAGTAAATGGTATAAATGAGATGATACGAAATTTTACAAGCGATAGTTTTGATATATCTAGCAAAGAGGGTGAGAAGTTTGCTTTAGAGATTTTAGAACATATGAGAAATAAAATGGTGCAATATCAAGAAAAAACAGGAAATCTATATAATCTAGAAGCAACTCCAGCAGAAGGTACTACATATAGATTTGCAAAGGAGGATAAAAAAAGATATGGAGATTCTATAATTCAAGCTGGAATGGGTGATAATATTTATTATACAAACTCTTCACAAATTCCTGTTGATTTAACATCTGATCCATTTGAAGCACTTGATTTACAAGATGATTTACAATGTAAATATACAGGTGGTACAGTATTGCATTTATATATGCAAGAGCAATTAAGTTCAACTGAAGCTTGTAGAAAATTAGTAAAAAATGTAATTTCAAATTATCGTTTACCATATATCACAATAACACCACTATTTTCAGTATGTCCAAAGCATGGATATATCGCAG